>Ga0316207_10000247_pt1 | contig 103669 bp, 101 predicted proteins | sample 6weekpyrite_MG_FD_204943 | JGI IMG/M metagenome (GOLD analysis project Ga0316207, IMG submission 204943) | Microbial mat bacterial communities from mineral coupon in-situ incubated in ocean water Damariscotta River, Maine, United States -... | ecosystem: Environmental > Aquatic > Marine >...
CAGTGCGGGGATATTGACTCAGGCAATGATCATGTTCGAGTCCGGCTTTTAATGCCAGCGTGACTAAAGCGCCTTCAGTAGGATCACCCTGTATCTGCCATTGCCCATTCGTTTCACTTAAGCTGGCATCGTTACACAACAAAGCGGCACGAGTCAGTTCCTGCAATAGTGGAAATTCATCGACATTGATTTCCTTATTGTCAATCGTAAAAGTTCCATGTGGACCGTAACCCACACCGTTGACTTCACAAGTTCTGGCTGCGGTGACAACCGTCTGTACAGTCATTTCGTTACGTGTCAGCGTGCCCGTTTTATCTGAACAAATGACGGTCACCGAACCTAAGGTTTCAACGGCAGGAAGTCGTCGGATAATGGCATTCTTTTTTGCCATACGCTGTACACCGATGGCTAATGTAATGGTCATAATGGCCGGAAGTCCTTCAGGAATACCGGCCACCGCTAGCCCGACTGCAGCGAGAAACATGTCACTCATGGAATAGCTTTGAAGCAACACTCCGTATAAAAATGTCATCGCTGCGACCACGCCAATCGCCATCGTTAGCCATTTTGCGAATGTCGCCATTTGTTTTAACAAGGGCGTAGTGAGTACTTGCACTTTTTGCAATAAGCCACTTATACGACCAATTTCAGTATGGTCACCTGTTGCAACGACAACACCTTGTCCCTGGCCATAGGTCACTAGCGTGCCAGAGTAAGCGAGACATTTTCTGTCTCCGATGGAAGCATGCTCCGCTACCGCTTGAGTGGATTTTTCGACAGGAACAGATTCACCCGTCAGCATCGCTTCTTCTATTCGAAGTTCGCGGACTTTGAATAAGCGTAGATCAGCAGGAACTTTGTCACCTGACTGAACTAATACAATATCACCCTGCACTAACTGCTCGGCGGGAAGTGTGACAAACTTGCCATCACGTTTAACCATTGCCTGTTGTGAAAGCATATTGCGGATGGCATCCAGTGCTTTTTCAGCTTTGCCTTCCTGAATAAAGCCTATAATGGCATTGAGAATGACCACAGTAAAAATAACAGCACTGTCGAGCCAGTGTCCGAGTAGAGCGGTGATGACGGTTGCACCCAGTAGTACATAAATTAAAACATTGTGAAACTGTAACAATAAACGTCCAAGTGCACTTTTTCTTTGTGCAGGAGTAAGACGATTTTCGCCAGATTCCCGCAGTCGTTTTTGTGCATCACTTTGTGATAATCCCGTAATGCCTGAAGATAACTGACGAAATGAGTTATCTATCTCAAAGCTATGCCACGGCAAAGGTCTTACAGAAGTTTCATCAGTCATGTTTTAATTCCTTTTAATCATTTTATGAATCGCTTAAACATTTTATAAAAGATGTTCGATTTAAGTAAGCTTTATATTTTATAATTACGGAATTGTAGTTTTATTAATGTTATATAACGAATAACATATGACGTATATAATTGTTGAGTAAATTAGTCCCGATAACAGTACCCTGCATGAAATAGTTGAATAGCATCCCATGCTTCAGTTGCTGTTTCCACATATTGAAATAAGTCCAGATCACTCTTGTCGATGGTGCCTTCATCAACCATGGCTTCAAAATTGATGATACGTTTCCAGTACTCCTGGCCAAATAATAAAATGGGTACGGCTTTCACTTTTTTTGTTTGTATCAACGTTAACGTTTCGAAGAGTTCATCTAATGTGCCAAAACCACCTGGAAAAGCAACTAACGCGATGGCTCGTTTGATAAAATGCATTTTACGAATAGCAAAATAGTGAAACTGGAAACAAAGTTCCGGAGTGATATAGTCATTAGGTTTTTGCTCGAATGGCAATACAATATTTAGTCCTATGCTTTTTCCTTCGGCATCATTTGCGCCACGATTAGCTGCTTCCATAATGCCCGGGCCACCACCTGTAATAACTACTAGTTCACACTTTCCTTGTTGTTGCGAATCTGCAGTAATCATACGTCCAAGTTCTCTTGCTTCGTCATAGTAACGTGATTTTGCGAGGACACGTTTAGCTATTTCTACCTTATGCGCAAGCGCTGAGTTAGACGGACTTTCTTTCGCCAGTGCCTCAGCTTGTTGTAGCTGGCTGGTTGCTGTGTCCGCATCCGGGATTCGTGCACTACCAAAAACAACAATAGTGGAATGAATCCCATTTTCCTGCTGTATTAATTCTGGTTTAAGCAATTCTAATTGCAATCGTACTGGTCGAAGTTCATCCCTCAGTAAAAAATCTTTATCGGCATAGGCAAGGCTGTAAGATTGTGAGCGAGTTTGGGGCGTATCCGGCCCCAGCTTTGCTGCACAAACATCTTCTTCGGCAGAGGGAAAAAATTGTTCTGGAAATTCAGGTATCTTCATAAGGTGTTACCACTTTTTATTAAATTCAGTTCTAAAATGTTATCGATTCACCTGAATGTGGGATTTTTGCCGACCAGCCTTGTTGCGAAAGCCGTTCTTTTAATTTTGCTTTTGCTTCAGTTTCACCATGAATCAGATAGAGTTTTGGATGAGGCTTACTAAAATTATTTACCCAGTCAACAAGTTGTGATTGACTGGCATGTGCAGAAAACCCTCCTAGTGTGTGAATGCTCGCTTTGACTGCAATTTCATCATTCCCCATACGAAACGTTTTGGCACCGTCAACCAGTGCACGACCAGGAGTTCCATTAGCCTGATAGCCTACGATAATGACGTGCGCATTACGTTTCCATAAATTATGTTTGAAGTGATGACGTATCCTGCCACCAGTACACATGCCACTGCCGGCAATGATAATAGCACCTGATTCAATTTTGTTAAGCGCCATGGATTCCTCAGTGGATGACGAATAGCGCAGTACTGGTAAAAAGGTATGTAAACTGCCGGTTTTACCCTGACGTATGGAACTGATGTCTTCGAGGTTGAAAATGTTTTGGTAACGATGATAGACCTCCGTCACGGCAATCGCCATAGGACTATCCAGATAAACAGCCTGATGCATTAACTTTCCCTGCTGATATAATTCACCAAGTCGGAAAATTATTTCCTGAGTTCGACCTACAGCAAAAGAGGGGATGAGAATGTTACCGCCATTCTTTGATGCCTCTGCAATAATATTTTCAAACTCTTGCAATGTTTCATCCATCGGTAAATGATTGCGATCTCCATAGGTGGACTCCAAAAGTAATACGTCCGCTTTTTCTATGGCCTCAGGGTCGCGCAATAAAGCGGCACAACTGTTGCCAAGATCACCAGAGAACACCAGTGTTTTCTCAGTGCCCCCTTCCTGAATAAATATTTCGACGATAGAAGAGCCAAGAATATGGCCGGCTTCATTGAAACGTACCGCAATACCATTTGCAATCTCATGGCGCTGACCATAATTAAAGCCGACACACATTGCTAATGCTGCTTCGACATCATCAATAGTATATATAGGTTCTATTTCAGATTTACCCGCGCGGCGACGGCGTTTATTTTCCCATTCTGCATCGCGTTGCTGGAGTGAAGCGGCATCTTTAAGTAATATCTCAAGTAAATCATTTGTTGGATAAGTCATAAAAATGGGGCCGTTATATCCATCGGCTACTAGTTTAGGTAAGCGCCCGGAATGGTCAAGATGTGCATGGGACAGGATAACAGCATCGATCGTACCAATGCTAAATGGGAAAGGTTTGTCGTTGGCTTTTTCCTCTTCACGGCTTCCCTGGAACAGGCCACATTCTAATAATATCGTTTTATCTTCAGTTTCCAATAAATATGCTGAACCGGTAACACCTTCAGTTGCACCAAAAAAAGTTAATTTTGCCATCGTGTTCTCCGATTATTTATTCGTGAATGAGATATAAAAAAATTAGCATTTTTAATTTGTAGAAATCATTGCATATATTGCAATTTAACGACTTGTTTCCGTTATTGCTGTTTCCAAAATCTCAGTTTTAATCATCCATCGGTTCATGAGTTTAGCCGCCACAAGATCTCCCGCTACATTGACGGCTGTCCGGCTCATATCAAGAATACGATCAACACCCATAATAAGAACAATGCCTGCCGCAGGTATGCCTGCTGTTTCAAGCACCATGGCAAGAATGACTATGCCGACGCCCGGCGTTCCTGGTGAACCTATTGAGGCCCCTACTGCTGTTACCACAACAAGCAATAATGCGCTCATACCAAGATCAACACCAAAGACCTGCGCTAAAAATACTGTTGCAACACCCTGATAAAGGGCGGTGCCATTCATATTAATGGTTGCGCCTAAAGGAATAACAAATTGAGAGACCGAAGGGTGTACCCTAAGATTTTCTTCCGCAGTTTTAATTGACAAAGGCATTACCGCTGCCGAACTGGAGGTTGAAAAGGCGAGTAACATGACATCTCTTATATGATGTAAAAAAGTGAAAGGTGATTCACGAGTCGACAGATAAACGATTAAAAGATAAATAAATAAAAGTATAAAGAGCCCCAGTAACACCGTGCCAACATAGACCCCCATGCCTAATAAAGCATTCAAGCCAATTTTTGTTGTTAACTGTGCCATTAATCCAAATACAGCAAGCGGAGCAAGGCGCATAGCCCAGCCGACCACGGTCATGCAGACTTCCTGTAACGAGTCCATTAAATCAAGCAGAGGTTTAGATTGTTTGACATTCATCATGACCAAAGCAACGCCCATTACCATGGCAAATAAAACCACCTGTAACATTTGGCCTTCAACCATTGAGGTTAAAGGGTTGGTCGGTAATAACGTAATTAACTTTTGCGGTAGCTCAGACAGGTTAGGAACACTTGTCTGAGCTTGTGTGGTGGAAATGGCCGATGCTGGAATTGATGCTTTTAAACTACTGGCATCAACGAAACTTCCCGGCTTGATGAGTTGCGCAACAATTAAACCAATAATAATGGCGACAGTCGTTGTTATGATAAAGTAAATAACAACGGCAATGCCCATTTTACGCAGCTGTTCAAAACTTTCACTGGCGGTTAAACCTTTTACAACAGACGCAAAAATTAACGGCATGACGATCATTTGAATTAAGGTCAAAAATAATTGGCCGGGTAAAGCCAGCCAGTTGCCGGTAGCCGTGGCGACCCCGGGTTCTAACCATCCGGTTGTTGGTCCAATCAACATTCCAGTGGCAACACCCAAAAACATGCCAATTAAAACTTTTAACCACAATCTGCCTTTTACCAGCCGGGTCAGATGTCCACTGAGGTAATTGATAGGATTATTGTCGGGCCAGTATTTAGTTGTCATGACTAAGTGTAAAACGGGGTGAATAATATTGTCTATCTTTTGTAATAGAATTTATCCGATTGATGACTTTAACGTTCAATCGCTTAATGAATATCGATTCCTGATATTTTCACTCTTGAGATGATGTTTATCAGATAATTGGTAATGCACGTTAAAGGTATTGAAATATTCTATTTAAATTTCATATAAGTACAGCCTATGTTATGTGTTTTTATCATAATGGTTAAATAGTCGGTTAATAGTTTTTCTGGTTTTTAAAAAAGTTAAAAAATAGTATCTAGTATTAAAGATTATTATCGGTAGTAATACGATAATAAAACCATATATTCTTGTGATAGTCTGATTATTTAAGAAAGGTTGTATTTATTAGATGGCATAATTTTTATTATAAGAATATATTTAGTGTCTTATATTCAATACAACATATTGCCACTTTAAAATTATATGATTCGGTTCATATATAACATGTGTGCTGAATCGAGTGTTTAATCAGAGCACTATGCACACGATAGCGGGGAAAAAGAATGAATGAATCAGCTTCAATATTCGATGGCCTGGCAACAGCATTTCAGACTTTAATAAGCCAGGTTTTAGGCTATCTTCCTAAAGTGACGCTTGCCCTATTGGTTCTGGTTTTAGGCTGGGCACTGGCCCGGCTTATGCGTTTTTTAGTGGTACGTACCATTGCCCGGCTTGATCGATTGTGGCAGCGCATGATTGTTAAAAAAGAGCTGGTTCATTTGCAACCGCGTAATCCTCCAACACTTATTGTTGGTGAACTGGTGTTCTGGTTGCTTATGTTGGTTTTTATTACTTTCGCGACCAATATACTTGGCTTAGGTATTTTTGGTACCTGGATTAAGTCAGCCGTTTCTTATTTACCGGTGATTGCTGCAGGACTCCTTATTGTCCTTGTCGGCTTTGTGGTCAGCTCTCTGGTGCGTGACCTTGTGGCAACCGCGACGGCATCTGCGGGATTATCAAACGGCGGTTTGCTCGCACGTATTGTGCAAATTATTATTCTTTTTACTGCGATAATTCTGGGTATTAATCAAATTGGTATTGATATCGTCTTTTTAGCAGATGTGGTTGGTATCATTCTGGCCGCTGTTTTAGGTGGTGTTGCGTTGGCATTTGGACTGGGAGCACGAACGCATGTGAGTAATTTAATTGCCGCTAACCAGTTAAAACAACTTTACCAAGTTGGTGACACCGTTCAAATTGGGGATATTGAAGGGCGGATTGTGGATATTCTGGTCTCGCGTGTTGTTATTGATACCGAGCAGGGCAGCGTCGATGTGCCCGCTAAAATATTTGATGAGCAGGTCACGATAATCACTGAGAAGGTCACCTAAGGTGAAGACTGAAAACGCGGTTTCACAGAAATTTCTGCTTAACTATCCTACCGAGGCTGCGCGTACACTGGAGCAACTCGAAGCAGAGAATGTTGCTGCCTTGTTTAGCGAGTTGTCGGTTGTAACCAGTGCGCCGGTATTGGCGGCAATGTTGCCCGAAAAAGCGGTCGCGTGCCTGGAATTAGTTCAATTATCTAATGCGGCAAAGTTGTTAGCAGAAATGCCGCTTGCCTCTGCCGCGCGTCTGTATCGTATGCTAAAAAAAGAAAAGCAACAGGCAATTACAGTGTTGTTTTCACAGAAAATGCGACAGCGACTCCAGCGTTATATTGAATACCCCGCCTTGTCGGTAGGCGCAATGTTGGATCCATGGATAGATGTTTTACCCGATACGATTTCAGTTGCGGAGGCGATTCGTCGTATTGAACGTCTTGAACACCCGATAAAGTGTGAGCTCTATATTATTGACAGTGCTCACAAATTAGTGGGAATGCTGGAGCTTGGCCGTTTACTGACCTCGAGTCATCATGAAAAGTTACGCGATGTTATGAATAAAAAATCGCAGGCGGTTTCAGTGCATGCCTTGTCTGAATCTTTGTTAACACATCCTGGCTGGAAAACACGAAGCAGATTACCTGTAATCGATCGGGATAAAACATTATTGGGCGCTCTGGAGTATCGATCTATACAAGAAACGATCGGAACCCGTGCAATGAATACTAGCCAGGACGCGATGGAAAATTTATTGTCACTGGCCAGTTTATACTGGATTAGTATGGCTGAGTTGTTGAGTAGTTTATTTAGTATGAATAAATCAGGTAAAGGGGGAAGGTGATGAGCCAGTATACCCAGCATGCAGTGAGCGCTTTAAATAATGCCTTTCTGCTTTATCACCCGACGGAGGCACAACAGGCTGTTAATCAGTTATCACATGAAGAGTTAATTGAGTTGATGCAGCAACAAAAAATTCCGGAGAAGATTAATATCTGGAATGGATTGATGCTGGATGTGGCAACGAGCGTTTTACAGGAACTACCTGAGTCATCAATAAAGCAGGTCTTGTTACGAGGAGATCCTGTTCGCGTTGCACGCGTGCTAATGCGACTGAATTTAGAAGAACGAGAGCGTTTATTGAAACTGGTCGATATCACCCGGCAACGTGAACTAACCTCGCTGGTGCAATACCCGGACGAGAGTGCGGGCTCGTTAATGGATACTCGTTTTCTGCCATTGAATATAAATATGACGGTGCGGGAAGTGTTACACCGTATTCGTAAATTTAAACCACGTTTCTCAAGACAATTGTATATTGTTGATAATGAAGGACACCTGCAAAGCATGATTGAGATACATCGATTAGCACTTGCAGATGCAACAGATACACTGGATAAATTTTCACAACCGATCCCCGGCCTGGTTGCTGCGACCGCAACTCGTGAAGAAGTGGTTGAACAGTTAGAAACCCATCGTGTTACCGATTTAGCGGTAGTCGACATCAGTGGGCGTCTTATTGGGATTATTCATTATGATGGATTAATGGAAGCGGTACGTGAAGAAAGCAGTGTAGACCTTTTAACCATGGTGGGCGCAAGTCGTGATGAACGTGCCTTATCGCCAGTTCGATTTGTGGTTAGTAAAAGATTGCCCTGGTTATCCATTAACTTATTAACCGCATTTTTGGCTGCCGCGGTGGTTGGATTATTTGAGGATACGATTGCAAAGTTTACAGCCTTGGCTGTTTTACTACCGGTTGTGGCAGGGCAATCGGGTAATACGGGTGCGCAGGCGCTGGCCGTCACGATGCGGGGCTTAGCATTACGTGAAATTGGTACCAGTCAATGGCTGAAGGTTGCAAGAAAAGAAGTTGCTGCTTCTTTTGTGAACGGTGTGGCAATTGCCCTACTGACGGCTTTAGGTGTTTTTGTTTGGAGTTCATCGACAGGGTTAGCGCTGGTGATAGGCTCGTCTATGGTGATTGCCATGGTGGCAGCAGCCTTAGCCGGTGTTATTGTGCCCATCGTGTTGTCGGCATTAGGGCAGGATCCGGCGCAATCATCATCTATTATATTGACTACGGTCACCGATGTTGTTGGCTTTTTTGCTTTTCTTGGTATCGCAACTTTACTATCAGGTATGTTGTAGGAAAAAAATATGCAACAAAGTTTACTTACTATAGGCATGTTGATAGGTGGGCTTGGACTGTTTCTTTTGGCGGTAAGAATGATTACCGATGGTCTAAAGTTAGCAGCAGGCCGCGCATTACTCGGTATTTTAAGTCGATGGACACGTACCCCGGCTCATGGCATTTTCACCGGCCTGACAATAACAGCGATAGTTCAGTCATCAAGTGCGGTCACCGTTGCGACCATTGGCTTCGTTAATGCAGGCTTGATAAATCTTTATCAGGCGATGGGTATTATTTTTGGAACAAATATTGGCACCACCATGACGGCCTGGTTGGTCGCCATTATTGGTTTTAAATTAAAAGTTGAAGCTTTTGCTTTGCCAATGATTGGTATTGGTGTATTCATGCAGCTGATAAATAGCAGTAGCAGGCGTGCATCACTTGGTATGGCGCTAGCCGGATTCGGTTTGTTCTTTTTGGGGATCGATGTACTCAAAGAGGCGTTTACCGGTATAGCCACCACTTTAGAACTACAACGCTTCACTGTAGAAGGTGTTACGGGTGTATTGTTATATTTAATGCTTGGTTTTCTGATGACAGTCCTTACTCAGTCATCCAGTGCTGCAATCGCAATAACCTTAACTGCTGCAACCGGAGGTATCTTAGGACTCTATGCCGCTGCTGCAATGGTGATCGGTGCTAATGTCGGAACAACGTCAACAGCAGGTTTTGCCGTTATTGGCGCGACACCTAATGCAAAGAGGGTCGCTGCTGCTCATGTTATTTTTAATGTTGTAACGGGGTTAGTCGCTCTATTAACCTTGCCGCTATTATTTTTGATTGTAAAATCCACCGGAAAATTTTTGGGTTTGGAAGATATTCCTGCCGTTACTCTGGCATTATTCCATACTGTATTTAATATTCTTGGTGTTCTTTTGATCTTCCCTTTCAGCAAAGCAATGACACGAATGCTGGAACAACGTTTTGTCACGCAGGAGGAGATCGAAGGCAACCCCCAATTCTTGGATAAAAATATTGCGGTCTCTCCGGTGCTGGCAATAAAAGCATTGGCGATGGAAATAGCACGTATCACCACGATAGTAAGACGCATGTCACTGGCAACATTAAGCACAGAGTCTGCAGCAGAAAAAAACATACGCACCGATCATATCATTGTAAAAAAGCTGGCTAATGCTGTTGCCGGCTTTATTGGTGAGTTAGGACAAGTTACGTTGACGAATGAAACCTCGGTGCAAATGTCGAAGTTGTTACGGGCAGAACAACATTTATTGGCATGTGCAGATCAATGTTTGGAGATTATGCGAACACAGGCAGAGATGATAACAATCGATGATGAAAATATTACAGAACAGGTTGGTCATTATCGTTCGCAAGTGGCGCATTTAATAGAATTAGCGGTTCCTGACTCAGAAAGTTTCTCGCTCGATGCTGCTGAAGCACAACTGCAACGGCTACAAATTGCGTATGATGATACAAAAACGAGTTTAATACTTGCGGGGGCTGAATTGCGTAGCCCGATTCCGGGTGTCATCGATACTTTGGAGCTTAATAGCCAGATTCGTCGTATGGCGCGACAGTTATTTAAGGCGATGCATTATCTTAACGGTATGTACCAGGTAACAACAAAAAATGAGAAAAGGCGTGGTGACGTTGAGCCGTATGAAAATGAAAGTATCGAATAATCAGTCATCTATTTTTTATGATTTTTTTTGCGGCGTTCTTTTTTGCCATATAACCATGTAGAAACCAGCCTATAAGAACGCCGCATATGACTAAAAAGACAAACATCAAAGAACGTGACATAGCCATTTTCCAGAACAAAAAACGTAACTCTACCATCTCTGCATTTTGCACAATAAAGATGGCGGCGAATACTATAAGTATAAGGGTTATTATAAATTTTATATTCATGTTACTGTCCCTTTTGGTCTTAATAGAGTTGAAAATAGCCACTGTTATCTGAATATGTTTTTTTCTAAAAAGATTTTTAATTTCCAGCTAATAGTAGTCATTAGTATAGTATAAAAGCTATTTTTTCATCGATTTGTGAGAATTAATTAATGTTAGAACATTCAGTTAATCTATTTATTTGGTTAGGCATTTTGTTTTGTATTAGTCAGTCTGCCATCTTTTCGGGGCTGAATCTGGCGATACTGGGCATTAGCCGTCTGCGCCTCGAAGTTGAATCTTCTTCCGGTAATAGCGATGCAATAAAGATTCTTGCGCTTCGTGAAGATTTTAATTTTTTACTGACCACTATTCTATGGGGTAATGTATCAATTAATGTTTTACTGGCACTTTTATCGAACTCAGTGATGACAGGGCTGACTGCTTTTATGTTCTCAACTGTTCTTATCACCTTTGCAGGTGAAATAGTGCCTCAGGCCTATTTTTCACGACACGCAATGCGAATGGGCTCATTACTTTCTCCGGTGCTGAAGTTTTATCAACTACTTCTTTTTCCTGTCGCAAAACCCAGCGCCATGGTACTTGACTGGTGGTTAGGTGAAGAAGGGATTCGTTATTTTAATGAGCGGGATTTACGTACCATTATTCATAAGCATATTCAAACCAGTGAGAGTGACGTTGATCATCTTGAAGGCATTGGTGCGTTAAATTTTCTGGCGCTGGATGATATTGTTGTTACACAAGAAGGTGAACATATCGACCCTGATAGTCTGATAAGTTTACCAGTAAAAGATAATAAGCCGATCTTTCCAAAATTTGAACGCAGTCTCAGTGATCCATTCTTACAGGCTATTAATCGTTCCGGAAAAAAGTGGATTATTATTCTTGATCAGCAGGAACAACCCTGCCTGGTGTTAAACGCGAATGCTTTTTTACGACAGGCCTTGTTTAGTCAGGATGAAATAAATCCTTATACCTTTTGTCATCGTCCCATTATTGTGACAGATGCCAAAACTCTGTTAGGCAGGGTGGTTGCAAAGCTGAAGGTTTATGCAAAATCAAACAGTGATGATGTTATTGATGATGATCTCATTCTTATTTGGTCCGACGAAAAAAGGATTATAACCGGCTCAGATATTCTGGGACGGTTATTACAGGGAATAGCTGTACGCGATATTAAAACATCAGGTGCATAAATAATCTTAGTCGTCGTGATTTTGAGCTACGGTTATTTAAACATGCGTGCTGTTATTAAATAATCGGGCTTTCAGAGTTCGGGAAAGGAATTTCTTCGGGCAAATGTTCCTCATGAAAATGGTCCACTTTCGCTTCAATTTCCTGAATATCCTCAAAGCGTGCAATATGGTAAAGCGCATCGCCTTCGTTCACTAAAGGCAGGTTTGTCCGTCCGATAACAATACCATTGAATTGTGAGGTCACATTAACTTCTTTCTCCCCAAAGGGATCGGCGACAACACCTAACAGGGTATTCTTTTTTACCCTGGCACCTAGCGGAATCATCGCTCTGAGAATGCCGCTATCCGGTGCGCGTACCCATGAGCTGGAGCGTGCCACAACAGGTTCTATATGCTTTTTTTTCTGTCTTTTACTGGCGGGCAACATCTCCAGACTACGCATAACATTAATGATGCCCTGGACGCCTGCACGGATCGAAACTTCATCAAATCGTAAGGCTTCGCCTGCTTCATACAACAGCATCGGGATACCGAATGCAGAGGCGGCTTCTCTTAAAGAGCCATCTCGTAAATTAGAAGAAATGACAACAGGTGCATCAAATGCGATGGCAAGTTCTTCTGTTTCTTTGTCGTCAAGATTAGCCCGAATTTGCGGCAGGTTACTGCGATGAATGGCACCCGTATGTATATCGATGCCATGAGTACTTTTCTCAACAATTTCTTTCATAAAAAGATGAGCCAGTCTCAATGCTAATGGCCCTTTCTCTGAACCGGGAAAGGAACGGTTTAGATCACGTCGATCGGGTAAATAACGTGAATGATTAATAATGCCATGAATATTAACCATGGGAACGGCTATTAGCGTGCCTCTTAATTTCTTAAGTGCCGGTAATTTAAGTAAGCGGCGTATAATTTCAATACCATTTATTTCATCACCATGAATGGCAGCACTTAAGAATAAGCGTGGTCCTGATTTTTTGCCATTGATGATCTGAACCGGGATACTCATAGGGCTATGGGTATACATGCGGCCAAAGGGTAAATCAACGGTTGTTCGGGTACCGGGATTAACGACGATGCCGTTTATTTCAAAGACGTCAGCACTCACAAATATCAGCCTTTACCTTTAGTACGCGTTTTATGTGGTTTTGCCGTTTTTTCAATGAATTCAATAATCATTCCGGCAACATCTTTACCCGTTGCATCTTCTATTCCTCTAAGACCCGGCGATGAGTTCACTTCCATCACCAGTGGACCACGTTCAGAACGCAAAAGGTCAACACCGGCGACATTAAGCCCCATCACTTTTGCTGCTTTTGCTGCGGTGGCGCGTTCAGCCGGTGTAATTTTAATCAGAGACGCGCTACCACCGCGGTGTAAGTTCGAACGGAATTCACCAGCCTGTGCCTGGCGTTTCATTGCAGCCACCACTTTGCCACCCACAACTAAACAACGGATATCAGCACCACTGGCTTCTTTGATATATTCTTGTACCAAAATATTCGCTTTTAGACCCATAAAGGCTTCAATAACACTTTCCGCGGCTTTTTTAGTTTCGGCGAGAACAACACCGATTCCCTGTGTACCTTCTAATAACTTAACAACAAGAGGCGCACCGCCCACCATTTTAAGTAAATCCTGTACATCATCAGGACTATTCGCAAAACCAGTGTTAGGCAGACCAACACCTTTGCGCGACAATAACTGTAATGAACGCAGTTTGTCGCGCGAGCGACTGATTGCGACGGATTCATTCAGAGGAAAGGAACCCATAACTTCAAACTGTCTCAGAACGGCGGTACCATAAAAAGTCACCGAAGCACCGATGCGGGGAATAACGGCATCAAAACGGGGTAGCACTTTGCCATTAAAGTGTGCTTCGGGCTTATTGGAAGCAATATCCATATAAGTACGCAGTGCATCGATGACCATGGGTTCATGCCCCCGTTGTTCACAGGCTTCAATCAGGCGGCGAGTCGAATATAGTTTTTTATTTCTGGATAAAATAGCAATTTTCATTTGTTAGCCCTATGTTTCATGTGCGAATTTTTGAGAAGGTTAGGTATTTATGTAAGAAGATTAATTGAATAACTTTAAATTTACTATATTTAATTCCATTTCGCTCGCAATATTAAAAAATAAGATAAGTTGGCGATATTTAGTGTTGGTATAGTATAGGATGTTCTCATACAATAAATATTTTATCGTTAACATATTTAAAATGGTCTAAGTAAATGCCGTATATACCTCGTTTTTCCTTGTTCCGGTCTGTTGTCATAAAGTTGCTGAACATAATTCTTTTTTCGGTTGTCGCAGCCTATTCTCCTGCATCAATGGCTGACAGTGAAACCAACTATAAGTCATTGCGAAGCTATAGCAAAACCTTAGATAGTATTGAGCGTAAATTAGAGCGTCATCGTTACGATGAAAACGAATTATCGCAGGCGGTAAAACAGGTTGCAGAAATTGAGTCAGCAGGGTCTCAATGTATTGTAGAAGAGAGTGCGACGGCTGAAGAATTAAAGAAAAATCTGGAGTCTCTGGGTAAGCCAAATAAAAATGAACTGGTAAACGTGAGACAAAAGCGTAAAGAATTAAATCATGACATATTGAAGGCGCAGGAAGTGCTGGCAAGTTGTCGCGTTATTGTTTTAAGGAGCGAAGAAGTACTCAAAGGTTTATCGGTTGAACAACAAAATCTATTATCAGTCAGGTTGTTTGCAAAAACCGATAATATTAACGATTTGATTCTTAAAAACTGGAATAAACCTTCGTTATGGTTAAAAGCAACACAACATTTTTTATTAAATAATACCGGGATTTCACTTATATCAACAACGGATATGCTGGTTTTGTTAGTTGTTATCTTCTTTAGCTTGTTAATAAGCTTACTTATCCGCAAACATATATGCCGCTATATTCGAAAAAATATGATGCACGATACCTTTTCAAATCATATTTTGCGTTCGTTTCTTTCGATTTCTGCTTTTTACGCACCTCATTTTTTGGTCAGTTTAAGCGTCGCCATTTTTTGTTACATCCTCACCTCAACGGTAACGCCGGTACCTTTCATTAGTGTTATCGCCTATGGCTTGCCAATTTATTTTACACTTATTGCCATTGTTGAAATATTTCTAAGGCCACGAAAGCCGGCAATTTCTTTTCATGGTTTGCCGGAAACTGTTGCAATAGCGCTGGCGCAAAGGTTGAAAGTCTTTTTAATTCTTTTATTTATTGGTTATTTATTATTCACCACGTTATTGACTCAAAGCTTACCAAAAGAAACATTATTATTGTCACGGGGCTTATTTACTTTTATTTTTGTTTTAAACCTTATTTGGGCCGTTCAATTACTGGGTAAAATATCCCGTTTTGAAAACACGATTTTTATACGGTTTGCAATTAACCTGATATTAATTTCAATCCTGGTGGTTGAGTTATTGGGTTACCGTAATCTATCTGCTTATGTGATTTATGCGGTATTTGGTACGTTATTTACCTTTGGTATATTTATCATTTTGTCGCGATTGCTTAATGATTTGTTTGATGGCCTGATAAAAGGTAAGGCAAGATGGCAACGCTATGTCCGTAATTCTCTGGGCATTAAAGTACGAAAAAAATTACCTGAACTGAATTGGATACGGTTTATTTTTAATACTGCTTTATGGCTGATATTGATCGCTGCGGTTTTAAGGATTTGGGGGTTATCAGACACAGGTTTTCAGCAAATTAATACTGTCCTGATGGAAGGCTTTACTATTGGCTCTTTAAAAATTATTCCGGCGCGGATTATATTAGCCATTATTGTTTTAACTGCCTTGCTTGCATTGAATAGCTGGCTTAAAACAAATCTCGAAAGCAGCTGGTTGCTTCGTACGAATTTCGATCGGGGTGCCAGGGAAGCGGTTGCCACAATAAGTGGTTATGTCGGGGTTGCCCTGGCGCTGATTATTTCACTTTCTGTAACGGGTGTAGAGTTTGGCAACATGGCAATTATTGCGGGTGCGCTCTCTGTTGGTATTGGTTTTGGTTTGCAAAATATCGTGAATAATTTTGTTTCCGGTCTCATCATATTATTCGAACGCCCGATTAAAACAGGTGACTGGATTGTGGTTGGGAGTACGGAAGGTTTTGTTAAACGTATTAGTATTCGATCAACACAGATACAAACCTTTGATAAAGCCGATGTTATTGTGCCTAACTCTGATCTTATTTCGGGGCAGGTGACAAACTGGATGTTGCGTGATGTAACAGGGCGTATTCGCGTACCTGTTGGCGTTGCTTATGGCACAGATACATTACTGGTACATAATATTTTAATGGATATAGCACAAAAAAATTCGTTGGTGGTAACCGATGGCAGTGTACCTGAACCTAAAGTCTTGTTTATGGGGTTTGGCGACAGCTCACTTTTATTTGAATTACGTGTATTTATTAAAGATATTCCACAAAAGTTTCAGGCCAACAGCGATCTTAATTTTGCGATTGATGCCGCTTTCAGGGAACATAATATCCAGATTCCATTCCCGCAACGAGATGTGCATATAAAAAATGAACCTGCAAATGATACAGGCTTATCGAACGGGAATGATTCAGCTAAAGATACTAATTTATCCAAAGATAATGATTAAAGATGGCTGACTGGAATGAGTATATTTATTTTTAATATATTGAAAAAAAATAATTAATATCAGGATATGCTATGCAAAATAATAATGATTTAATTGCCGCTTATATGCTTGATGGCCAGGGTGGCGGAGAAGCTGTTGGCTGGCAAGAGATTAATAATTGGTCTGCAGAGAAAGGTTTGTTATGGGTGCATCTTGATTATACCCTTGCTGAAAGTGAAAAATGGTTGCGTGAAAAGAGCGGTCTGGATGAACTGGTGGTTTCTGCATTAATAAGTGATGACCCCCGGCCACGTAGTGTCGTAATGAAAGATGGATTACTGGTTGCCTTACGTGGTGTTAATATGAATCCGGGGGCTGATCCTGAAGACATGGTCTCAATTCGTTTATGGATAAACAAAAATTGCATCATTAGTACCAGAAGAAGAAGGTTACTTTCTGTAACAGATTTAAGGCAGGCGATTGAGCAGGGAGATGGGCCTAAAACAACCGGAGAATTTCTGGTTGAGCTATCGAGTGGTTTAGTCAGACGAATGGCCGACGTGGTTGATGATATTGAAAACAAGGCTGACTTGCTCGAAGAAGAGGTGTTATCAGCGCAAGGCTACCAACTTCGGCCAAAAATTTCTGAACTACGTCGTGAAGCAATTAGCCTGAGACGCTACCTCGCTCCACAAAGGGAGGCGATGTCGCGTTTACATAATGAGCGTGTGCCCTGGTTAAATGATATGGATCGGTTAAGATTACGTGAAATCGCGGATAGCACGATGCGTTATATTGAAGATCTTGACGCTTCACGGGAAAGAGCTATCGTTATTCAGGAAGAATTAATGAGTCGAATATCGGAACAAATGGATAAAAGAATGTATGTGTTATCCATGGTCGCTGCAATTTTTTTACCCTTGGGGTTTTTAACAGGCTTGTTAGGTATTAATGTTGGAGGAATTCCCGGTGCTGAATATAAAGGAGCGTTTTATATTTTTTGTGCAATTTTAGTTTCTGTTTCAATTTTTCAAATATATATCTTTAAAAAATTAAAATGGATGTAAAAATTTTCTTTAAACTAATTTGCTGTCCGTTAAATCAGGTGCTGTATAAATAAGATAGTTCGAATTAGCCAAAACAATATTTATTTGAGCTAAAGTTAAGAATATTCAACGATAGAGTTGGCTGGTTGTACGAAATTATTTCTTTTTTTTCTTTTTTATAACTTTAGGCTCAGCCAGTATTTTTAATACCGGCAGGTTTATTAAATGTTTACCTTTATAAAGTGAAATGGTTAAGAATATAGCCAGCGTTGAAAGGTGTATTTCCGGGTATTCAAGAATTAAATGGCCTAAGGTTTCAAACTGAATAACAGGCAGACAAAGCAAGGCAATAATAATTGTCCAAACCATACGTCTAAGCGCAATTTTTATTCCCGCATCTTCAATCGTATTATAAAAACGATCAACCAGCGAAGTCAGGATGATTATGGGTAGTAAAATTATTTTTCCTTCCTGCTCTATATCAAAGTAATTTAAAACAGAAACAGATAAGGTCAGTATTACAGCAATTAAAGTGAAAATAATAGAGAGCCGGGGAATACGTGTTAGTGTCGTTGGAAAAAAACTTCGTCCTCCAATCGCTAATGTTATGACCACAATAAAAACAGTCAATGTTGTAATGAAGTTTGCATATACAATTGCCAGTGCGAGCAGGGTTGGCGTAAATACCCCGTAGCTGTGAACGCCAACCAGGTGCCGAAATAATGCTGTTATTAATGCCCCCAGTGGTAATAACAATAAAATAGCCAGTTCATTGCGTATATCCAGCGATAGCCGGGTCAAGTCAAAGATAGAACTCCATTGTTCTTTTTCTTTTTGACGCATCGAAGGATGGTTAAACTCCTGTTCCAGATCGTATTCTACCTGGTTAAAATCACCATTTACTATTTCCACGATGTTCTTTGCATTGCGGCGCATAGGTAAATAATTTATCGGGACAGTTTGTTTATAACCAAAGTGAACGTCGTAAGCAGACCACAGGTTATCCTGATAGACTTCAACCCAGTAATGTGGCTGCGGTTCAATCTCGTCTTTTAATATTATTCCGCTGACAAGTCGGGCAGGAATACCGACTGCACGCGATAATGCAACCATGGCAAGGGAACGATCATATATGGTTGCTTTTTTCTTAGTTAAAATCCGGGGGACATTCGCTGCATCTTTTCCCAGGTGAATAGGGAATGATTTAAGAAAAGAATAAATTTCATCAACGATAAGTTCCTGGTTAGGTTGTTTTTGCAAAAGTTTCTTTACAACTTCTTTTACGGTATAGCTTTTAAATTGTAAGGTTGTATCATCAAGCAGAAAGCTTTCTCTTTTTGTTGTTGTTAATTCAGTGTTATTTGCAGCTAAAATAAAAGGTGTCTGACTAAGATGCAAAAAATACTCTGCAGAGACATTACTGGCGCCATTGTTTATAGCTGTAACATGGATACTGCGCCGGGGTTTTTTATTCGCTGCAGGTTTTCGCACCTTATAGTTGGGGTAAGTCAGGTTGCGCTGGATGTTTCGAATATGTGGTGTATCAAAAGGAGGGTGAATGTTAATAGCGGTATTACCTGCTGAGGCAACAGTAGAAACATTAACCGCAAGACGCCATAAACGATCTCCGCCAGCCAGCGTCTCTGTTCCAGAGAGTAACAAGCGACTACTTATTCCCAGTATAGATAACAGAACAAGTATAGCGATAAGCCACCATATTGGTTTTTTAGGGGTTGTAGTATCACTAATCCCCGTTTCTGCAGATATATTTTCAGGCATAAGTGAAAATGTACTTGATAAAGGCGATAACGTCTATTATAAGTTACCTCCTTTGAGGACTTATTTGGATTAAATAATATGCTGTATTCACGGTTCGGAGTATTATCGGTTTTGTTCATTTGCTTGTTTCAAATGCCTGTAACTTTCGCTTCAGGGAAGAAAGCTATTGGCTGGCTGGAGCATGTTGAAATTGCGGATAGCAATCTTAAGTTAAAGGCAAAAATTGATACAGGGGCGACAACGTCATCGTTAAATGCGAAAATTATCAAGAAATACAAAAAAAATGGTGAGAAATGGATCCGTTTTCGTATCGAAAATAATAATGGTGAAGAAGTATTGCTGGAACGAAAAATTGTTCGTTATGTAAAAATTAAACGTAAGCTCGCCCTTTCTCTTAAACGACCTGTTATTAATCTTGGAATTTGTCTGGGAAAAATTTACCGGACACAGGAAATTAATCTGGCAGACAGGAATAACTTCAACTATCAAATATTGATTGGCCGAAATTATTTAAAAAACTATTTTCTTGTTGATTCGGCAGTAGAGTACACAACCAAACCTTTGTGTAAAGAGAACAACTTTAGTGATAATCAGGATTAAACCGCAAGCAAAGGGCGCCAGGTAAAATTACCCGTCGATTCTAAAAAAATACTGTAAAGTATATATTTGAAATATTAGTGAAGTTCTGGAGAAAATAATGTTTAACTATAAGTTAAATGAAATATTTAATACTGCAGTGAATATCGTTTTCGCGGTTATTCTTGTATTTATTATGCTTGGTATTGCTATTGGCGCAATAAACTTATTTTCCACAACATGGGACCTGATACAACTAAAGGGCATTACCGGACATTATATCGATATCATTGCCGATGTATTAACGTTATATGTACTGGTTGAATTATCCCGTTCATTAGTTGAATACTTTAATACTCATAAACTTCGTCTGACTTTTATTCTTGATGCCGCAATTATTTTTACGGTACGTGAAATACTTATCGGGCTGTTTAAACACGATATAAAGCCGGATATGTTATATGCCTTATCTGCATTTTTACTTGTTCTTGGGTTGCTGAGAACAGCTTCTGTTATTATGTATCAAAGAGAAAAGCAAATATCTCATGATTAATTTATATTATGATATGTTTGTGTCGTGTTTTAAGGTTAGCAACTTCAGTTAGAGACTGTGCAATATGAAGTTTATTTTTCTTACAATATTAGTTTTTTACTCTGCTCAGTTGCTGGCACAAAATGTCGACGTTTGTAATAAGTTAGAATGTGTTGATGAGGATTTCAAAAATAAGAATTATATTAAATATTATACAATTCTGAATAAAACTCTTGTTGATGCAAGAGGGTGTAAAGATAATAAAAAGTTGGATAATGTTCTGGAGTTTACACGCAAGATAACAAAAACAGGTTCGCGTGAAAGAATGGCTCAATTTATAGAGAAAGAATTTATAAATAATCCTGTTTGTATATTTTCAGCTATGGCCAGAATTTCTCACGAAGCAAGGTATAAAACATCACTTTATCTGGCTAAACCTACTTTCATGAATGGAAAAAAAATAAAAGCTATTCTTGATAAGTACAATAAACAATATCCTGAAGAGATTCATCTTATCATTACAGGTGCTGAGCTAAAATATAGTAAGTAGTTGCTGGGCTCAATACCTGCATCATCGTTTGCTGTGATAGTACGTTATCCTTTATTTGTTGGTTTGCCAAGCATATACGATTCTGCGGGGTTTACAGTGAAATTTGTTTCCATCGCCGTTCGGCCCAGCAGCATACGAAAACGCATGGAGTCACGGTTACTCAATGTAATTTCTGCAGTTAAGTATTGCTTGTCGGGTAATACCAGTTTAGTAGAAATGACATAGCGTTCCTCTTTATGCCCGCCGGAATCTGTAACGGTACGTTTATCGAGTACTTTTGCTTCACAATAAATTTCACGCTCGGAGTCGTTTTGATAGGGGTGGATTCCAAAGCGAACCCATTCTTCATTGTCTTTATTAAAAGGTTTTACATCAAAGGCATGTAAACAAGATGTTCTTGCACCAGTATCAATCTTGGCTTTGATAAAAGGCAGTCCTAGCTCCGGAAGAGATATCCATTCACGCCATCCGATAGTCGTTAATTCGGTTTTCATTTAGTGGCTCAATCCCATTAGTCTCTGTTGAACATTCATTTCTAAAATATCGGTCAGCTTTATATCATTATACAAGCAGGCTGAAACTCTTATCGATACTCAAAGTATATCCTATTTATTTTAATAGACGCATAATAATATGGCGCGAATTATAGCTGCCCTGGTTGATGTTATTTAGGTGAAATGTCTGTGCGGCTGCTTTTGCGATATTCGCTATCAGACACCAACCAGTAAACACCGGCCAGCGCCAGTATAGTGATGGCTAATGCAGCAATGGTTTCTGCACCGGTCTCACTAATATCAAGGATAATGAACTTTCGCACCAAAGCCAGTATGGCGATAAAGGCGACAGTCTTGATCTGTATAATGCTGTTATTTCGCGAAACCACCCTGATAATGGAATGTTTAAACTCCATGGCGATAAGTAAAGTCATGATTGCACCAAACACAGTCTGGAAGACCTGATGGTTAAGTGGATCGAATACCCCACCAACTAACATAGTCCAGACCTTAGCCATTAACTCAAACAGGGCAACAATAATAACAACAGATATAATTAGCGATAAAATCAAAGTGACTATCTGCTCAAAGCGCTGGTACAGGTTTAGATTTGGCCATTGTTCCTTCGTTTCTTTTGAATAAAGGCCCATAGATAATATTTTTTTATTCATGACAAATTACCTTAATCATATTAATGTGTTTTATCACTACAGTAGCGTATTAGCAAAAATCTCTTCTTCGCCGGATGCAAATTACTACGGCAGATACAGCAGGTAAAACTTCCGACAAGAAGCTGTCAATGCCGGTAAGACCTTGCGGCAATAGAGAATATGACATAGGTTTTATGGATAATATTTCAAGTAAAAAAATATCAACTTCAACCCATTTTTTTATTTAGGCGGGCATTGAAAATCCAGAGTGTGTCCTTATTTCCAATAATAGAGGGCGGGGTCAAAGGCTCCGATTTCTTAATTTAATTGTTTAATTTCATATTGCTTTTATGGAGGATATGCCATGACAACTATTGATTTAACACCACTTTATCGCAACAGCATTGGTTTTGAACCTGTGTCGTCTTTGTTTGATAACGCCTTCAGGTCTGAGCAGGGAAATGCCGGTTATCCAGCTTACGATATCGAGGTACTGGATGAAAACGGCTATGCGATCACGCTGGCCGTCGCAGGGTTTGTTCAGGATGAGCTGGATATACAGGTTGAGCCCGGTCTGCTTATTGTTAAAGGTAAGAAAGATTCAGATAAAGGCAAACGTAAATACCTCTATCAGGCAATTGCGAACCGAAGTTTTGAACGTAAGTTTAGTCTTGCGGATCATGTTGAGGTTGTCGGCGCAAAACTTGATAAGGGGCTTTTGACTATCGAACTAAAACAGGAGCTGCCGGAAGCAATGAAACCCAGACGGATTAAGATTAATTCTGCTGCTAAGGTACTTGAACATAACGCTAAAAAGGCAGAGGCGGCTTAGTCAGGAACCCGGGAGAATTTTTTATCGTTCTCCCGTTTTATGAATTGATATAATTGAAGAGGTTTAATTATGGACATAAAAAAACTTAATCCCTGGAACTGGTTTAAGCATGAAGAGAAGCAGCAGCGAGACATACCGGTAAAACAAGCTGATATTTTGCCAGCATCTCATCCTTTTTCCGGTATGCTGCAGCTGCATCGGGAAATTGATCGTTTGTTTGATAATGCCTTTCGAGGCGTACCTGCGCCTGGTCAAGCCCCCTTGTTGAATCGGATGCTGGACAATGACTTTATCCCCGCATTTCATGCCCACGTGGATGTGTTGAGTGATGACAAAAATTATACCATCACTCTGGAAGTGCCTGGCCTGGAACAAAAAGATATTTCACTGGAGCTACAGGATCGTACCCTGCTTATTAAAGGCAACAAGCAGCAGGAAAAAGAGGAAAAAGATAAACATTTTTATCGAATTGAAAGGCACTATGGCACTTTTGAGCGCATACTGGCAATTCCAGAGGATGGTGACGCGGAGCAGATAAGCGCGTCAATGAAAAACGGCATATTGACAGTGACGATTCCAAGAGAAGACACTGTTGATTCCAGCGTCAGGAAAATCGAGATTGATTAGCGTGTAAAATAGTGGCGTGACTTAAATCGAAGTTTGAGTCACGCCAGTTATATGAGTGAACAGGTCACCAATATTAACTATTTTATAGCCGGTTCACTATTCAGATGTGCACTGACAACTATAATTATTGATAAATAAAAAGGCGTACTTTAGAAGCTTATGCAGAATATTTGGTTTGTAAGTATTAAGTTGAGATAAATAGTTTGTAATAGTGACAACAGACTTATTGTGTTGTTGAAAGGAGAAAAACATGACGGATATTAATGACTATATATTGCACCCTGAGAAAAAAGATATTGCACCTGATGTGCTGGAGAGGGAACAAACATTACAAGAATGGGATAAGGCTACGGCGATTAAACTGGCTGAGCAGGATGGACTTACTCTGACACCGGCGCATTGGGGTGTCATTGATTATTTACAGCAATACTATTTACAACACGGTTGGCCACATGCAAGCCATGAACTTTCGCGGCAACTGGATGAGCATTTTGCTGAGCAGGGAGGGAAACGCTACTTGTATTTATTATTTCCACATGGGCCCGCTGCTCAGGGCAGTCGTATTGCGGGGCTACCATTACCAGCTAATGTAGAAAATGAGTCAATGGGTTCGGTTCAGTAGTTATACAAAATATGGAGAGTGATAGTACAGATCAAATTTTTCCGTTTATTGCTATGCTATTTTGAGATGTGGTGATTTGCGCCAGCAACTCACCACATCCTTTGGCACATTAATTTTTTGCCAGCGCATTATTTGCAAAGCCAACCCCTGCCTCAGTATAAATATCAAAGACAACGTTCGCACCAGCCTCTTTTAATAAAGGTACTTCGTCTCTATATCTGGCCGTTGCCGCAATATGCCCGGAATAAGAAATTTCCCGAAGTTGTTCCAGCACATCTAAACCTGCTTGCAGATTAGGTAATGCCAGCATGACCAGCTTGATGCTGTGATCTTTTTCAATTTTTTCCCAGAAGTCAGCATCGCTTGGATCGCCGTGTAATACTTTCCGGCCTTTGGATTGATGTCTTTTTACAATATAGGAATCAAAGTCTACGCCAACAACGGTCTCTCCGTGGATTTTTCGCATTTTATCATAAGCGCCGCTACCAACCCGCCCCATACCAAAGATAGCGATGGTCGAACCTTGTGTATCTAAGAGAATGTCATCAGGAAGCCGCTGTGGAGCTTGAAATTTCATCCAGAATGATTTGAATTTTCCATAGAGTTTATTATCAATTTTATTGAGAGGAGATATAACAATAAAAGATAGTGAGAGTGCAACGGCTATAACAACTAACCAGTCGGAATTCATCCAGCCTTTTGATACCGCTATTGCAACAACAATTAAACCAAATTCACTGTAGTTACTTAAGTTTATACTTGCCAGTAAGGATGTTCGGGCGCGTAATTTAAATCGGGTCATTAACGCAAAAAAGAGTGCCGACTTCATTGTGATAAACGGTACCAGCAATATTCCAATTACTAAGGCTTCGAGTGAAAGCTGGCCGGCCATACCAATGGTAAGAAAGAAACCCACCAGGAATAAATCTTTAAAGCCCAGCATCGACTTAAACAATTCTGTGGATTTCGGGTGGTTTGAAATTAGTACACCCATAATTAAGGCGCCAAGATCACCTTTAACACTGGCAAGCTCAAATAGTTCTGCTCCGCCTAAGGCAAGAACAAGGCCATATAAAATCAATAATTCACCATGGCCTGTTTTTTGTAATATGTAATGCAGTAATGGACGTAAGGGAATAAGTAAAAACAAGAATAAGGCCCACAGAGAAGGAACTTTACCGAGAGAAACTGCGAGAAATATAACGGCGGCAATATCTTGCATGACCAGAATACCAATGGAGATTCGGCCGTGCAGTGATCTCATCTCTCCTTTGTCTTCCAGTGTTTTTACAATGAAGACGGTACTTGAAAAGCTGAGTGCAAAAGCAAGTAATAGGGATGTATTCAGATCCATCTCAGAAAAGAGTGAGATGCCAGTAAAGGTTAAACTAAAAATAAGTGTACCAAAAACGGCGATAATAATCGCGATGTGTAACATGGTTACGGCCCACACCTGCGGTCTGATTAATACTTTCAGGTTTAATTTTAAACCAACTGTAAATAATAAGAGAGTGATGCCGATGTCAGCAAATTTTTGTAGTGATTCGCCACTTGTAAAGCCAAAATAATTAAGTGCAAAGCCCGTTATTAAAAAACCAACCAATGGTGGGAGGTTGATAAGACTGACCAAAAACCCCAAAATAAATGCGAGTGAAATCCAGGTAACGTCACCCAGTGCAAGTGTAACCCATTCAAAATCCATAGAACTATAACCTGTAAAATTTTAGTTTAAACATGCTTTAAAAAGAACATTTTGAGATAGAGTATATCCTAACTGATGAGTGCTAACTGAATATTAAAACACGTAATAATCTGATTTTTTATAGTTTAAATCAGTTAATTTACGGTATTTATTCAGACGGGGTTTTGAAATAACCATTCTCTGGCGGTTTCTGTGATAGCGGTTATTGCGGGGTGAGAAATTTTTCGTTCGACAGAGATTGCGTAGAACTGCTCCTGTATTTCATTTGTTTGGCCAATGGCGGTAACGTCGTATTGCTTCTCAACTTCTTCTGCAATTGGGGTGGGTGCGGTGAATATGCCAGTCCCTGTTCTGCCGAATGCCTTCATCAAAGCACTGTCATCAAATTCGCCGACGATGTAAGGATAGATATGTTGTTTATCAAGCCATTGGATTAACTGGTTGCGAGCCACGGTCATTTCTCCAGGTAACAATAACGGCATTGCATCCAGGTTTTGTGGAAAATCAGCTCCGAGTTGAGTGGCAAGCGATGCTGAGGCAAAAAATGTTACACCACAATGACCAAGGGGGTGATTGAAGCCGCGTACATTTATTGATGGCGGAATAGGACTATCGGCAATAACAAGATCCAGCTTGTGGATGGCAAGCTGGGCTAATAATGAGTCGACCGAACCTTCACGGCAAATGATACGAATAGGATCGGGCAACTGAAGTGCAGGGGCGAGCAGTCGGTAGGTGATGGACTTGGGGACGACATCGGCTATCCCTACTTTAAATGAAATGGCTCTATTTTCCGGAAGATTATGCAACACTTCTTCCAGCTCACCGCCTAATGAGAAAATTTCATCCGCATAGCTCAGCACCAGCCGTCCCGTTTCTGTTAATTCCAGGTTTCTGCCTGCCCGGGTAAACAGGGTTTCGTTTAAATTTTCTTCTAGCAGACTAAGCTGACCGCTGATGGTTTGAGGTGTAATATGCAGTTTTTCACTTGCCCGGGCAATGCTACCGGCTTTGGCCACGACCCAGAAGTAATGTAAGTGTTTGTAGTTCATATGAAATTTAACTATTGTTCGTAAAATACGAACATTATAGCAATTATATTCGACTTTTTCTTATTTAAAAGAGGCTGTAGTATCGGGCTAATTAGGGGTATTTGTTTATCCCCATTGAGACATTAAACAGGTGAAGTTATGAAACGAATTATGTTATTTATTATGACCAATATTGCCATCATGGTGGTATTGAGTATTACTTTACGTCTTTTGGGCGTTGACAGCATATTGGCTGAAAATGGCTCAGATCTTAATATTCAGGCGTTAGTCATCCTTTCAGGTGTGATTGGTTTTGGTGGTTCAATCATTTCTTTACTGATTTCTAAATGGATGGCGAAACGCATGACAGGTGCGGTTGTGATCACCAATCCACGCACTAATATGGAAAAATGGTTAATCCGTACAGTCGAAAAACAAGCCAAAATTGTTGGCATAAAAATGCCGGAAGTAGCGATTTTTCCGACTTCGGCAATGAATGCTTTTGCCACCGGCGCGAGTAAAAATAACGCCTTGATGGCGGTGTCCCAGGGCTTATTAGACAATATGGCTCAGGGTGAGATTGAAGCCGTTGTGGGTCATGAAATGAGCCACATTGCCAACGGTGATATGGTAACAATGGCGCTGATTCAGGGGGTAGTAAATACCTTCGTTGTTTTCTTATCACGCGTTATCGGGCATGTGGTTGATCGAGTCATTTTAAAAAATAATCAGGGCCACGGTATTGGGTACTTTGTTAGTGTGATCGTTGCGCAGGTCGTATTGTCGATACTTGCTTCAACAATCGTGATGTATTTTTCGAGAAAGCGAGAGTTCATTGCGGACACAGGCGGTGCGGATTTAGCAGGTCACCATAATATGATTAACGCACTGAAACGTCTTGGTCAGGTTGAACCTGAAGCCTTACCCGAACAGATGGCGGCCTTCGGTATTAATGATAAAGCGGGTATTATGGCATTGTTTTCTTCACACCCTCCGATTGAGGCAAGAATTGAAGCGCTGGAAAAAAGAGCGGCAAATCGTAGAGGATAATAGACCTGCTTTTTTGACAGGAGAAGTCAGCAATAATTTAAAGGCTCGGATTTTATCCGGGCCTTTTTTATAGCAAAAATTTATTGATGATGGCCTTTGCAGCAATACGTACATCAATACTGCTTAAATCAGATTCATGTTCGCTTTCAGGGGGCGTAAAAGCCAGTCTTTTGTCTTCGCTATTTAAGGTTTGCCACCTTAACGGTGTCGCTGAGCGACGGCGTTGATAGAAGGCAGCTGTTGCACGGTTTAATGCACCGGCGATGTGTAAAGGTCCTGTTGATGCGCTGATAAAAAGATCACAGCATTGAATTAATTTTGAAAAATAAACAATACCTTCGGTTGAGTGATAAACAATATGAGGGATGTTTTTTATAAGTTGTGACAATTCTGTCGCTTTTTCCCGCTCTCCGGGACCAGCGGTGATCACGAAGTAGAGTGCCTTTGATGTATTAAGTTCGCTTATTAAATCGGCATATTGTTTCAGGGAAAGGTTTGTTGCAGAACCGCCGGTGCCGGGGTGAACAAAGATCAATTTATTATCTCGAGCAATTTTATATTTTTCATAAAAATTTTCTTTGGTGTTTTTAATGTCTGCATCATCAAATTGTAAGTAGGGTACTTGCGGCGGAGGTGAGTTTGTTACGCCGGCATCTGTAAGGTATTTTTTTATTAAATCAAGGTTATATTCATACTCGGGCTTTAGTGATTTTGAGCGCCTTTGAGTTAAGCGTTGGTTGTAGAAAATTTGTGCTATTTTAGTCGCGGGTGCTAAACGGTACTTTGTTCCCGATACAAAGGCCAGTATGCCAATCCGGGTTGTGGAATAGAGCGTTATAATTGCATCATATTTTTCATTTCGTAAAGTTTTTAATAACTGGTATTGTTGTGCTAAAGTCGAGTCTGAAGTGGGATCAATAATCGTTTTATCTATGTAAGGGGACGTCTTCGCCAGTTCACTGGTATAATCAGGCACTAAGGCGTGAATCTCTGAGTCCGGGATAGCGGTTTTTAATAGCTTATAAGATGGCAGACTTAATATAAAATCCCCCAACTTGTCGTTTCGGATAATAAGAATTTTCATCTGAATATAATACTGCTCATTGAAATTATCGGCTTTGGCTAATAGTACGCAATCGATGAGTAAAATAATATGTTTTATATCTTCATACGCACATTTTTTTAAATCATGAACAGGAAATAGTAAGGCAGCAAAAGATGAAAGTACTTCAGGTTTGTATGTCTCGTGGTTTTGGAGGTTTAGAGCTGTATGTTTTAAATATTATTAATTATTTTGAAAAAAATAATCAGGACTATACTATTCTTTGCGCAAAAAAATCGTTTATATTTGATAAATTAATGAATATAAATATTATTGCGAATACCTTTTCCTCTCCTTTTCATCGTCTCCCCATACTATCAGCCGTTAAACTTGCCCGCTATATTGATAAAAATAAAATTGATGTTGTGCATGCACATTGGAGTAAAGATCTTTTATTTGTTGTTCTGGCTAAAATATTTAGCCGGAGAAAAGTTCGTTTAATTTTTACCCGGCACATGGCGATTAGCCGTAAAAAAAAGGATGTCTACCATCGCTTTTTATATCGACATGTTGATGCCTACATTGTTATTACAAAAGAGCTTTACAATAATACAATCAGAAATTTGCCGCTTGATAAAAACAGAGTACACCTTCTTTATCATGGTGTTCCTGTTGTTGAACATAATACAGACAAATGCGAATCATTTTTAGCTGAAAAAGGCATTGATGAAAATATATTTCACTTGGTTATCTTCGGACGAATAGAAGAAGGCAAAGGTCAACACTTTGTGATTGAAGCTGTTAATAATTTAAAAAAACGGGGTCAGCCTGTCCAGCTTGCAATGATTGGCCATATTATGGATCAGGATTATTACGCAATGCTTAATAGCAAAATTAAGGAATATGATCTTGAGAAAAATGTTCTATATTTAGGTTTCCATAATCATCCGCCCAGTATCATGTCTTGTTTTGATGCTGTTGTATTAGCCACAAAGTGCGAGACTTTTGGTTTAGTCTTACCTGAAGCTATGAGAGCAGGTGTTACGGTTATTGGTTCTGATTGTGGCGGTGTTCCTGAAATTATTGAACATGAAAAAACGGGCTTATTATTTGAAACAGAAAACCCGGATGATTTGTCTGCGCAGTTATTAAAAATAGTTACTGATAAAGATACTTGTGAAAAATTAGCTGTTGCGGGAAAAAATGATGCTGATCAGCGTTTTTCTGAAGAAACGCACTTTACAGAACTGGTTAAATTAATGGCGGCAGAGAAATAAAATTAAATATTAACCGATAATCTCATTTAGCTTATTAAGCACATCATCGACTTTAGCAGGTTCAGTCTCTCCGTTGACGACAACTTTGTGTTTTCCAAATAATGGGGTGTATCCAAAAACATGCGAGGTGATAGGGAAAATACATACCGTTGGTGTATTTGCAGCGATGGCCAGGTTTCGCATACCGGTATCATTAAGAACAACAGCATCAGCATGGCAAATTAATGATATTGCTTTTGCACCGGATTCTGACATTGAAAAATTTTCTTTGTTACCCACTATTTTTTTTATCATCTTAGCAGTTTCTAATTCCCAATCTGCCAGGCCGGGGATAAGGATGTGTTGCGTGTTGGGGTATTGTTGACAGGATTTTTTAATGAGTTCTGCCATTAACTCAGGCGGCCAGCATTTTTCGGCCGTCGAGGCTGTTGGGAAATATGAAATATAGTTGTTTTCAACAATTTTTTCAGGTTTAGGATAATTGTATTCTAATGGCCACTGGTGTCTTATTCCAAGTACATTGGCTTGCTCTAAAAATGTTTCTGCTTCAAACCGGTAGTGTGCGCGTGGAATCGCGACATCATATAGCAGACGGTGAAGCCCTTTATGCATGAAGCCAACTTTTAAGGTGGCTTTGGTAAAGAATGTTATCCAGAAAGAACGTGATGTTGCTGTAAGATCGAACAGAATATCCTGTTCTCCTAAATTCTTATAGCTTTGTAAACTTTCACGCAAAGTATATTTTTTTTCGTTACCTTTAGCCAGATGAATACCATCTATCAGATCATCAGGTATACCTTTCATATAGTTTGATACAACACTCAGTATTATTTTAGCTTTCGGGAAGGCCTTTCTGATTTCAATTAAAAAGGGTCGGGTTTGCAGAAGATCACCCAAAGCGGCGTGTTTAATCACTGCAATGCGAGTGACATTATTTTTATCAAGTGCCTCTGCTTTAGCAAAAGCATTTTTTGATAACCAGGTTTGTTTTGCCGCCCAAATTTTCATTATGAAAATTCCTAATTTATTTTATTGATTAATTTATCAACAATACACTTAATATCGTTTATTGTGATCATCTTCATTGCCCACTCATCCCGCACGCGTGTTCCCCATGTCAATTCTGAAACAGGCTTATGGTATTTTTTTAAAATTGCTTCAGGGTACTTATTAACGGTAGTTTCTGCGCTTAGGTAGGGTCTGGCTCTGTCCGGATTGGTTGTTGCGTATAAACCAATAACCGGTGTCTGTACTGCTGTTGCCAGGTGCGCCGGTCCTGAATCAGGACTAATGACAAACTCTGCATTTTTAAGAATATGTAATAATTCTTTTATTGTTGTTTTTCCAATCAAATTAATTGGTGTGCAATGTGTCAACGCCATTATTTCTTTTGCATAATGCTGTTCTATTTCGGAGTTGCCGCCGCTTAGTACGATATCCATATTATAATTTTCATTAATATAATCAGCGATAGCGGAATAACCTTTTACACTCCAGTTGCGGTAGGCTTTGCTCGAACAGGGGCTAATAATCATATATTTTTTTCTTACTTGAAAAATATGATCCAGGTTTTTAACTTCCTGGTGTGATACAGGGATATCCCATTTATAGTACCTTTGTTCTATACCTATTGCCCGGGTGAAACCAAAAAAACTATCTATTACATGTTGATCCGGTTGATGTTTTATTTTTTTATTAGTAAATAACCATTGCACATCTTTGGCTCTTTTTCTGTCAAAACCAATTTTTATTTTTGCTTTTATCAACAGGCTAATCATGCTGGCTCTTAATGACATTTGCATATGTAATAAGACATCAAATTTTCTATTTTTTAATTTCTTTCTAATATCCCGATAGGCATTGAAACCTGCACTTTTATCAAAAGTAATAAACTCAACATTTTCCAGTCCTTTAACGAGTTCATATTCAGTTTTACCTATAATCCAGGTGATTTTTGTATTTGGCCGTTCTTTCCTAATAGTATGAAATACAGGCAGAGTATGGCTTATGTCACCAAGTGCGGAGAGACGTAAAATACATATAGAATTAATGGTAGTGGCCGACATATTATTATTCTTGCCAGTTATTGGATTGCACGGCCTGAAAGGCGGTTTGATCAATAGTTAAAAGAGTGCGTTCGAGTTTGTCTTTAATACTATTGTCTAGTTCCCGGTGTTTAAGCGTTTTAGCTTCAGTTATTTTTTTCAATGTATGCATCAGATACCCTTCATTATTAACAATTCCCGTTATATTTCCGGCATGAAGATAGGCAAAAGCATTATTATTATTTTTTTTACGCAGTAGCGATGCGCCTAGTGCGGAGTAGGTATCTGATAATTGTAATAAATCAATAATGGTTGGCATAATATCCAGATGGCAGCCAATAACATTATTAACGCCAGCTTTTATATATTTTGGCGAATAAATAACTAACGGTATGTGAAACCGCTCCAGTGTTGTTTTTTTATGGAAATGACCTAAGGTGTGGTCTGCGGTAAAGAAGAAGATGGTGTCATCAAACCAGGGTTGCTGTTTTGCCTGTTGCATAAACTGGCCCAGTGCCCAGTCAGAATAGTACAGCGTGTTAAGAAATCCATTTTCACTATTTTTACCATGAGGAAATTTCTTAAACTCAATTGGTAAGGTGCCGTAAGGGGCATGTGTTGTGCCGGTAAATGTGAAATTAATAAAGGGTTTATTTACGGTTGATAAGTGGTTTATTACTTTATTAAAGGTTTCATGATCCCAGCCAAACCAAAATGAGTGAGGATCAGAATAATTGAGTTTTAACTCCATATCTTCCATGCCAAAATAATGTTCAAAGCCTGTTGCTGCTGATATGCCGTCAATATGAAAAGAGGTACGCCGAGAACTTTGTGTGAAGACGGTGTGATAGTCATGTTTTTTTAGTAAAGAGCCGAGTCGGGTAAACTTACTATTTTCCAGCCCCCAGCCTAAGCGTGGCATATCAATTAAGTTGGGAACACCAGTTAAAACAGCTTGAAGTCCCTCGATGCTTCGTTGACCATTTGCATAGAAGCGATTAAAACTGAGTCCTTGTTTTATGATTTTGTCAAAGTTTGGCGTTACCCCGTAGTTATTTCCCGCCAGAGCATCGATATATCGATAGCTCCAGCTTTCCAATAAAACGATAATAATATTTAACTTTTTTTCTTCGCCATGAGTAAATTTCTTCTGGAAAGGGTAACTATCACTATGTTGGTACAACCCTATGTCGTGAGCTTGTTTTTTCAACTGCTCCTCCTCATAAAAATGGTGAGAAACTGACGGTTTAGCATTAAAAGAGCGTAGCGAACTATACGCACCATTCAGAGTTAAATTTCCCTGAATTGCATTACCGGAGGAAAAGGCATTCACAACATGAATGGTTTTACGTTGAGTTCCGCCACGTATACCAATAACAAGAACAAAAAAGACCAGGGTAAATATCGCTAATCGTTTACCCAGATTACCTGGGTTGTCTGCAACAGAATTTATTGGTAGTGCTTTTTTCCAAAGAAAGGCGAGGCCCACTGAAAATGCGAGAAAAGATAAAATGGCAAGCTTATAGCTACTTAGCCCCATTTGGAGGATGAAGAGGCTGTCGTGTAATATTAAGCGTAGTTCTTGTGTTATGTGGCGTTTTACAAATGCGTAATAAGCGATATCAGCAGCAAGTAATAAGCAGGCTGCAAGTACGATGGGAAAACACACCCAATACCAAAATTTAAGCCATTGCTTATTTTCTGTCCATTTGAGCGGGAAATGTATCATTAACAGTGGGATAGACAATAAGATGCTGGCTAATGCAAAATCAAAACGTAAACCATGGACAAAGGACTGTAATATTTCAAATAATGAAAGGGCTGAAAATTCATCAAAATAGGCTACAAGCAAAATAGCACGAAAAAATGTGAATACACCCAATGTAAGAAGTAAAATTCTAATAGTAACTAAAGTATGTGACATTAAGGCTTTAATTCTCGTTATTTAAAAATAGTTCGGGATAGATGTTATCTAAATGTTGTTATAATATCAGCTTTGATTTTATTATAGTTAGTTTAGTATTTAAATTAAGTTAATTGGGCTCTATTTTATGGTAATTACGGGTAATATAAATAGTATTTGTTTGATATTCTTAGGGCTTAAAGGTGATCTTCTTTTACGTACCCCCATTATTGAAGCAATAAAAATAAAGTTTCCTATGATAAAAATTACCGCAGTGGTTGATGAAGGTAACCAGGATATTATGGAAAATAATCCGGATATTCATGACGTATTAACGGTAAATAGAAGTAAAAAAAACAGATTTAGACATATTAAGAACATGCTAACTCATATCCTTGAGTTGAGAAGAAAAAAATTTGATGTCATGATCAATTTTTATGGTGGTGGCTCAACAAGTCTTATTATTTTTCTTGTGCAAGCTAAATATCGGATTGCCTTTACACATCAGAAAAGAGCAAAATATGCCAATAATATTTTAATAGAACCTCCAAAAAATTCTGATGGGCATTCAGTTGTATACATATCACATTTATTAACGCCTCTTGGAATTGAACCGTATAGCGTTAGAAAAGGAGCAAGTTTTTATCTTAGTGATTCAGAAAAACACTGTGCAGAAAAAAAACTTGAAAGGTATTCCGGGAATAATATTGTCGCCATCAATCTTGGTGCAGGTGCGGCAAATAAATGTTGGCCTGTCTCTTTTTTTATTGAATTAAGTAAACAGTTACACTCTAAGTATAAAATGATACCGCTTGTGTTTACCAATCCAGGAATGGAAGATTTAACGGAAGATTACTTTAACGGCATAAACGGTGTTATTCCCGTCATTAAAATGCCCTTATCATCATTTAGAAAAGATGCCGCCATAATGGAAAAATGTAATGTTGTGGTGACAGGCGATACCTCTTTAATGCATTTATCGATAGCTTTACATAAACCAACCATCGCTATTTTTTTAAATACAGAACCGAAATATGTATCACCGGACGAAGAATGGTTTATTGCGTGTGATCTGAGAAATAACATATCGGAGTCGGGCATAGATGTGGTAATGCAAGCTGTTCATAACTTGAAGAATTTTATTCATTAATATGACGAAAAATATCGTAGAGAAACATAAAAGTGGGGTGCATATTCGATATGACGCTAACGTTTTCAGGAGCTTTGAAGATGTTAGTTTTAATTCCAAGGTTTGGGCTCAACGCTCCTCAATCGTTGGTTTTGCAGAAGGCCGCGGTACCACCTTTTTTGTACAGCATCAGGGTATGGATTTTGTTTTACGGCATTACCAGCGGGGTGGCTTAATTTCACGTATTTCAAATGATAAATATTTATGGTTGGGGCTTAGGTTTTCACGCCCCTGGCGCGAATGGCGAATGCTTGAAGCTATGCTCTCGAAAGGTTTACCCGTACCAACGCCTGCAGCAATAAAAGTTGAGCGGGTTGGGTTAAGTTATTCAGCTGATATTATGATGCACCGTATTCCACAGGCGCGAACATTAATGAGTTTTTTAATGCAAGAAGCTTTAGCTGAAGGTTATTGGATTGCAATCGGTAGCATGGTACGGCGTTTCCATGAAGAGGGAGTACACCATTCAGATTTGAATGCGAGCAATATTTTGCTGGATGAAGGTGGGCGCTGTTTTTTAATTGACTTTGACCGTTGTGGCTTTCGTAAAATAAAACTGAAATGGCAAAAAGAAAATTTGTTAAGGCTTAAGCGTTCGTTAAATAAAGCTTTAAAAAATGAAGATGTTTTTTATTTTTCAGATATGAACTGGCGCTCGTTGTTACGTGGGTATGGCTGGGATGAATAATTATAATTTTAACTAAAATATTTTGTTAAGTGCTTAATATATTTTTCAACATTATTATTTTGGCGAATAAGAATATGTGCGTGTTTTTCGAGCGCAGCTCTCTTGCTATTATCTGAAATAAGCGTTTCCAGAATATTACTAAGTTCTTTTTTCTTGCATTGAATTCCCGCTTTAAACTGCCTAAAAAGATTGGCTTCATCTTCAAAATTACGCATATCGGGTCCAAATACAACCGCCTTACCTAACTGGGCAACTTCGAGAATATTGTGTCCTCCTTTTGGTACAAAAGAGCCACCCATCAGGACAAATTCTGAACCGGCAATAAAACTTTTTAATTCTCCAATGGTATCGGCAATATAGATGTCAGTTTTATTTGTTACAGGATCTTTTTTACTTCTGACCGCAATGTTGTAATCAAAATGATTAAGATTAGATAATATGTTTTTTATCCTGTTTGGATGGCGTGGTACGATGACCAGTATATGGTTTTGATGTTTACATTCCTTCCACGCCGCAACGATTATCTGTTCTTCATCTTCTCTTGTCGAAGCTGCTAATACATAAGGTCGGCCCAGCTCGATGGGAGAGGTATCGGTGGTTTCAGAAAGGGCGAGCTTTATATTGCCTAATGTTTCTATTTTTCCTGCATCTGCACCAAGTGATAAAAAGCGCTCCTGATCTGTTTCAGAGCGGGCATAAACGTAATTGATCAAGGGTAATATCTTTGCGTAAATCTGCTTTAACCATGGTTTAGCATGCAGTGTTTTTTCAGATATACGGCCATTGATAGTGTAAAAAGGAATATTTTTTTTGTGGGCCAGCAAATATAGGTTGGGCCAAAATTCAGTTTCCACTATAAATAAAACGTGAGGTTTTAAATGATTGAGTAACCTGTTCATCGACCAGGCATAATCAAGGGGGAAATAAATATGCTGAATATGTTCAGATAAATTAGTTTTGGCAACATGTGCGCTGGTTATGGTATTGCTACTTAATATTATTTTTACTGACGGATTTTCCTGTTGTATTTTTAATATCAATGGTGTTACCGCATTAACTTCACCAACAGAAGCAGCGTGAATCCAGATGCAATTACTGGCCATAGGATCAGAATAATATAAAGCGAAGCGTTGTAAAAAATATCGAAACTCAAACGCGCGTAAACTTTGCCATAGCGTATATAGCACAAGAGGAATAAACAGAACTAAAAGTAATATTTTATAACGCCACATATTTATATCGTGTAAAAACCCTTTTCGCCTTTAGGACGAGTTTTAAACCGGCGATGCGCCCATAAATATTGCTCGGGTGCCTGTTTAATTTGCTGCTCAATTGCATGATTAATTGCGCTCGCATCAGCGCGGTCATCTCCGCTTGGGAAATTTTCAAGTGCGGGACTCAAACGAATAACATATTTTGATTCACTATCAATCCGGGCACCATAAAATGTAATTACAGGTGCGCCTGTGAGTTTTGCAATACGTTGAGTTGATAAAAGCGTGCATGTCTCTACTCCCATAAAGGGAGCAAAGACAGAATCTTTTTCGCCGAAATCCTGATCGGGCGCAAACCATACCACATTTCCTTTTTTTATACTGCGCAGCATTTCACGTAAGTTTTTATGCTTAATCAACCCTGCGCTTTTTTCCAAACGTTGGGTTTGAATAAAAAAATCCAGAAGTTCATTAGTTGAGCGCTTATAAGTCAGGACCAGGTTATCTAAATGTTGGCAAAGACAAGCACCGGCAATTTCCATCGTGGTAAAATGGCTTGAAACTAAAATAACGCCCCTGCCTTTTTTTAAGGCTTTCTCAATGTGCTCAAGGCCTTCAATACGATGAAGTTGTGCCAGTTGTTTTTTTCTTCCCCACCAACTTAAAGAAAATTCAAAAATAGCCATTATGGTTGAAGTGAACGCTTTATGCGAAAGCAAACGTCTTTCGGCGTCTGTTTTCTCAGGAAAACACAGGTTTATGTTGGTTTCAATAATATGCTTTCTTCTTTTGGCTAAGTTATAAAATAAGTAACTAAAGAGAGAACTGAATACTTTCATCCAGCTGTATGGGATAAAAGCCAGTAATCTCAATAATAACAAACCAATCCATGTTGGCCAGTATTTTGGGGCGAAAAGCTTTAATGTTAAATCTGGCTTTTTCATTGAATAATTATTTTAACCATGGATTCAGTTGCTCAATATCTGTATTCGATAATGTGCCTGCTGCAAATTTAAGCTTGAGTGTTTCTAATACATAGTTATAACGTACTTGAGCATAGTCGCGTCGTGCACGATAAAGTTCACGTTGTGAGTTTAAAACATCAACCGCAGTACGTGTGCCAACTTCAAATCCTGCCTGAGTCGCTTCCAATGCAACTGAGCTTGATGCTAAAGCTTGTTTTAATGCTTTAACCTGGCTGATGTTTGCAATGACTCTGAGGAAGGAGCTGCGTGTTTCTCTTTCGGTTGCCCGTCTTTGTTGCTCTAAATTTTCACGTGCCTGAATGAGTCGATGTGCAGCGGCGCGTGTTCTGGAGTTGACTAAACCACCCTGATAGAGGGGTATATTTAATTGTAACGACAGCGTTGAATCATTTCGTTGACGCTGACTAAAAAAATCATTTTCATCATAGTCAGTGCGAGAATGTTGAGCGCTTAAGTCGAGCGTTGGGTAATGACTTGCACGTTGTAAGTTGACTTCTTCACGTGCAATATCAACGCCTTTTTCGCTGACCTTCAATAAAGCATTTTGTGATAAGGCGTTGTTAACCCACTGCTTAATATTAGCAGGAACAGGTTTGACCAGTGGATGTTTAGTGGATAGTCTTGCTAAACCCTTATGTTCCGAGGCGGTGATCTCTCTTAGTGTTTCATAGCTAATCGCAACAGCATTCTCTGCAACAATAGCTTGGGCGACGGCTTGATCATAACGCGCTTGTGCTTCATGTACATCAGTTATAGAAATCAAACCAACATTAAAGCGTTGCTGGGTTTGTATTAATTGTTCATGAATTGCAGTGCGTTCAGCTTTGGCAAAGGCAAGGTCATCATTTGCTGCAAGCACATCAAAATAACGGGTTGCAACACGTAAAATAAGGTCTTGTTGTTCATTTTTAAATGTTACGGCTGCCTGGGCAACTTGTGCATCAGCTTTATAAAGGCCGACAATGTTTGCATGATTATAAATAGGCTGAACTAAATTCAGGTTGTAACCCTGAGTATTATATTTTGACGCAGAAGATGAGGCTGTGGCTTTAGAGTTGTACTCGGTGTAATTACCATTTATTGAAATGGTGGGATATAACTGTGAATTACTTTGTTCCTTTAGTTCAAGTAGAGCATGATACTCTGCCTGTGCAGCACGAAACTGGCTGTCATTTTGTAACGCAAGCTTATAAATTGAAAGTAAATCTTGTGCATAAGCCGGTAAGCTAATACTAACAGCTAAAATGAATGAGAAGAGTATTTTTTCCATAAAATTAATATCGCTTCATTGTTGGTTCAACGTCTTCTGCCCAGCGTTCAACACCACCATCGAGATTGATGATGTGCTCAAAACCCATTTGCTCCATGTAGTATCCCATTTGGCGACTGCGAATGCCATGATGACAAATTATTATAATTTCTTTTTGCCGGTCAAGTTCATTTAATTTGTCGGGTAATTTACCCATTGGAATTAAAACTGAGTTAGCGATATGGCAATATTCAAATTCCCAGTTTTCACGCACATCCAAAAGAAGAGGAGCTGTGTCGGTTTCGGTTAAATATTGCTGGAGCTGTTTTGGAGTAATATTTTTCATATTGGTATGTTAACTAAGGTATGTATCTGAGTAAGAAAAAAGCCTGTTAAAAATTAACAGGCTTTTAGTGTGCTGGGAATTATACCAATTTTTACAACACAAATCGCTCTGGTTTGACCGCATTAATGAGAGGGGTAATTGAGGTTTCGAATAAGGTTTTATGTGCCCACTCGGTTTCACTGATGCGGGTAATTAAAATAGCTTCCATGACGGGGGCATCGCCAACCACAGCAAATAATCGCCCGCCAACAGTCAGGCTTCGTTGAAATATTTCTGGTAAAACAGGGAGAGAGCCGGTTATGGCTATAACATCATAGGGCTTTTGCTCGACCCAGCCTGATGCTGCATCTCCTACTTCATAGGTGACATTTGTAATTTGGTGTGCCTTGAGTTTTTCTGCAGCACGTTTTTGTACACCTTCATCAATATCAACCGTGATGACGTGACGCGACTGACTGGCAAGCAGCGCAGTAACATAGCCCGTGCCGGTGCCAATTTCGAGCACTTTGTCTTGTTCTTGTATTTGCAAGGCTTGCAGCATAGAAGCTTCAAGTTTGGGAGACATCATTTCCTGGCCATTTTCTAAAGCAATATTGATATCGGTAAAAGCATGCTCTTTATATTTTGTGGGTACAAAATCTTCACGTGGTAGACGTTGAAGTAAATCCAGCACTTTATCATCGCGCACATTCCAGGGCTGGATTTGCTGTACGATCATGTTATGTCGCGCTTCTTCAAAATTGAGTACTGTCATGAGTTTTTTCCCAAAATTTAGTGTTTTGATTAATTATTCTTCTTATATCTATGAGGCCAGACAGGGTAAGCACTTTATACAATTCTGGCAATAAAACAATGCTGATTTAAGCGCTAAAACGAAACATTGGGGTATAAAATTGCTTTATGAATTGAGATAAGATCTTGAATTTCATAAATTTATGGAATATTAAACAGCAATATAAAGTGTAAAGTGTACCTTCATACAACAACTTGCGTAGTCAGGATTGACATAAAAATTGCCGCTTCAGGCGCATTTTGCTAAACTGCTGGCATCATGAAAAACTGGCGTAAAAATATTCTGGGTTATAAGGGCATTTATATGTTGCTCATTTTTGCCTTGTTGATCGCGCAAACATTTAAATTGCACATGCATATTGGGCATGATGATACAGTATCAACACATGCTGATATTCATATCATTGATATCCATCCCGTCTCATACATTCATGAAGTAAATCACGATGCAGAACACCACGATGAGGTACCGCAGCATTATAATTCAGATATTGATGTCGGCTCTGCTACAAATAACCTGGTGAAAAAGATTCAGATGTTAGATCCATTTGTCTTTTCTATCCTAACCTTCCTGCTCGTTATATTGCTTGTTCCACAGTTGAGACAGGTTCATCACCGCTATAATGAGAAAAAACCACGTGCTTTTTCTTATTATTTTCCCCCTCAACGCGCTCCGCCTGTCCTTTAACTTTCAACTTTATTGATAACTGTGTAATAGCAAGCGCTATATTTGTAGCGTGATATTCACAATATTAAAATAATTTTTTAATTAACCGTTGGTGATTTTTTATTGCCAGCAAAATGGATAGTGCAATGAAAAAAATATTTTTACCTTCATTGGTGTGTCTGGGAATAAGTTTTCCTTTTTATATTAGTGCAGAACCTGCTTCATCACTTATATTAGATTTAGACAGCCGACAAAATAGTGAAGTCATTTCAAAAAATGAACATCATATAAGCATCAGTAATCGCACGATTAGCTTACATGAGGCAATCAGTAAAACCATTAAAAATAACCATAAGCTACGCGCTTTTGAATTTGAACGTGTTGCGCAACAAGGTCGTGTTGTGCAAGCAGGACTGTCTCCAGGCTCAGCCATAAATATGAGAGTAGAAGACGTTGCGGGTAGCGGTAAATTTAACGGTTCAGAAAATGCTCAAATAAGTTTGAGTATGAGTTGGGTATTCGAAGGTCAATTGCGGCAACGCTATATTGATTTGGCAAATGCCGGAACCTCCGCGGTAACAGCAGAAGCGAACATCAACTTGCTGGACGTTTCTGCAGAAACAGCACGTTTATATCTTATTAGTCTGGCGCGACAAACGCATCTGCTTAACTCAAATCGCGCTTTAAAAATGTCACAACAAATAGCGCGTGCAATTAAAAAACGTGTGCTAGCCGGAAAAACCACAGAGTCTGAGTTAGCGCGAGCAGAAGTGGATGTGATGCGTCGTAAACTTGAGCGTGAAGACGTTGATCATGAGTTAAGTTCAACTTATCGCGCGCTGGCTGCGCAGTGGGGTGAGTCACGTTTTGATTATGATCAGGTTAAAGGAAATATTTTTTCCATGCCGCGATTACTTTCTTTTGAAAAACTAAAACGACGCCTTCAGCAAAGTCCAAAATTCACACGTTTGCTATCACAGAAACGGTTACAACAACTTGAATACGCGCTTGCCAAAGCCAAAAGCAGTCCGGGCTGGGATATGAATCTGGGTGTGCGTCATTACTCTCAATCGGATGATCAGGCACTCATTGCCGGTATTTCAATTCCCTTTGGTGAAGGTAGCCGCAACACAGGTGGTATTGCTGAAGCCAGGGCAAATTTATCGCAACTTGAAGTTAAAGAAGATGAGTTAAAAGTTCGTTTTGAAGTCTCACTTTATTCTTTGCATCAGGAATTACAGCATCATTTTCATCAGGTTGATACCTATCGCAATAATATCATTCCAAAACTTGAGCAAGCATTAAAACAAACACGTCGTGCATACAACCTGGGTCGTTACAGTTACCTTGAGTTACGAAGTGTTCAAAATGAATTGATCGATGCACGTCATGCATTAGTGGAAGCCTCTGTTAATGCGCATTTAAAAAGAATTGAAATCGAACGCTTTACCGGTGAACAAATTGTAGAGGCGGGGAACAAATTATGAGGTTTAAAATGAAAACATTAACTCACTTAGCGAGTATTATTTTTATCAGTGTATTACTCAGTGCATGCGGATCTGATTATTCTGATAATGGCGAGCATACCGAAGTTGAAAAAGGACCGCATGGCGGACGTTTGTTATCGAGTGGAGACTTCACTCTGGAACTTTCTATTTTTGAGACTGGCGTACCTCCCGAGTTTCGTGCCTGGGCGACAAAAAATGGTGAGTTGCTAAAACCAACCGATGTTGACCTTAATATTATTTTAACGCGTTTGGGCGGAAAAAAAGATAATATTAATTTCAAACCGCATGGCGATGCTTTGCGGGGTGATATGCAAATTTATGAACCTCACTCCTTCATTGTTACGATCAATACTCAACATGGTGGAAAAAAGTATAGCTGGCAATATGATAATTTTGAGGGGCGTACAAAAATAGAAACGGCTGTTGCTAAAGCGCTGGAGATAGAAACAAGTATTGCCGGTCCGGTTGTTTTACAAGAAACCATCAATGTGTTTGGTCAGGTCGTTGCAAATGCAGAGCGTGTTCGTGATATTCAGGCGCGATTTGATGGCGTGATTAAATCTGTTGCTTTTTCTGTTGGCGACAAAGTAAAAAAAGGACAATCGTTAGCCAGCATAGAGAGTAATGAAAGCCTTAAGTTGTATTCTATTAAAGCACCGATTAGCGGCGTAATAACACATCGTAATGCTAATTCAGGTGAACAAACAGCAGGGCGCAACCTCTTTACCATTACGGATCCTTCCAGTGTATGGGTTGATTTATCGATCTTTCCTGCTGTTCAAAAACGTGTTCGTGTAGGTGCGCCAGTGACGGTTAAAGCAGCAGCAAGTGAGCAAACTGTTAACGGTACAATCTCAACGATTAATGTTATTGCTGAAGCAAACCAGGCTGTAAAAGCACGCGTAGTGCTTGATAACAAAGAGGGCACCTTTGTCCCCGGTAGTTACGTTAAAGCACAAATCAAAGTGGCAGAACACCCCGTGGCACTAGCTGTAAAACGTGCAGGTCTTCAGGCCTTCAGAGATTTCACCGTGGTCTACGCACAAATTGGTGAAGAATATGAAGTGCGCATGCTTGAGCTGGGTAGGCAGGACAATGAATGGGTTGAAGTGCTGGGTGGCCTTAACGCGGGCACGAACTATGTCAGTAAGAACAGCTACGTTATAAAAGCCGATATCGAAAAATCCGGCGCAGCCCACGATCATTGAGGACAAAATTATGCTTGATTATATACTTAAGTTTTCACTGAACCGGCGGGGACTCGTTCTTGCAATTGTATTTCTGTTAATGCTATTGGGAGTCTGGAAGTTTACTCAGCTCCCCATTGATGCAGTACCCGATATTACCAATGTTCAGGTTGTTATAAACACTGAAGCACCGGGCTATACACCACTGGAAGCAGAACAACGCGTCACTTTTCCAATCGAAACAGCAATGGCAGGGTTACCGAAATTAACTTATACCCGTTCTGTCTCGCGTTATGGCTTGTCTCAGGTAACGGTGGTGTTTGCTGAAGGTACGGACATTTATTTTGCCCGCCAATTAGTGGCGCAACGGCTGAGCTCAGCAAAATCATTGTTACCGGAATCACTGGAGCCGGCATTGGGGCCGATTGCAACCGGGCTTGGTGAGATCTTTATGTTCACCGTTGATGCAGAAGCGGGCGCTAAAAATGCGGATGGTAGTTTGGTTACACCCACTGATTTACGTTCGGTGCATGACTGGACTATCAGGCCACAATTAATGCGAGTGCCCGGCGTAGCCGAAGTGAATCCCATTGGTGGTTACAGAAAAGAAATTCTGGTTGCACCGGAGCCCGCTAAATTATTGGCGTATGGATTGAGTTACGAAGATATTGTTACCGCGTTAGAACAAAATAATGATAACCGCGGGGTTGGCTTTATCGAACGTAGCGGTGCGCAGTGGTTAATGCGGGTGCCGGGACAAGCCAGCAATCTGGATGACTTACGTAATGTCGTGATACAACAGCAACAAGGTGTTCCTGTTCGTATAAAAGATGTTGCCAGCGTAAGTATTGGTAAAGAACTGCGCTCAGGTGCGGCAACACAAAATGGACAAGAGGTGGTGTTAAGTACTGTTTTTATGTTGGTAGGTGAAAACAGTCGTACTGTAGCCAATGATGTTGCGCTTAAGCTGGAAGAAATCAAATCCAGCCTGCCAAAAGGTATAACAGCAACAGCCGTTTATAACCGAACTGATTTGGTAGATAAAACCTTAGCGACAGTACAAAAGAATCTACTTGAAGGGGCCTTGCTGGTTATTGCAGTACTGTTTTTTATGGTTGGTAATATCCGTGCCGCGCTATTAACTGCGGCTGTCATTCCAATAGCTATGCTTATGACCATCACTGGTATGGTGCAATCAAAAGTCAGTGCTAATTTAATGAGTCTTGGTGCACTGGATTTTGGTTTGATTATTGATGGTGCCGTTATTATTGTAGAAAACTGTTTACGCCGTTTAAGTGAAAGTGGTCGCAATGGCCAACAAACATTAAACGAACGCTTGTCGGTGGTGTTTGATGCAACGCAGGAAGTAATTCGTCCGGCATTGTTTGGTGTTTTTATTATCACCGCGGTCTATATCCCTATCTTTGCTTTAAGTGGTGTTGAAGGAAAAATGTTTCACCCCATGGCTATCACCGTCATTATTGCACTGGTTAGTGCCATGATTCTTTCAATTACCTTTGTACCTGCAGCCGTAGCTCTGTTATTTAATAAACCAGTAACAGAAAAACAAAGTAAGGTAATGAATAAAGCGCGTTCGTTTTATGAACCAGCTTTACGATATAGTATGAACAATCGTTGGCCGGTTGTTTCAGCAGCATTAGTTTTTGTTTTACTTTCGCTTGCTTTAACACCCCGACTCGGTTCTGAGTTTGTACCCAATCTTGATGAGGGCGATATTGCCATGCATGCTTTACGCATACCGGGCACCTCACTGGAACAAGCGATTGCATTACAGCAAAATCTGGAACCGGAAATAAAAAAATTACCTGAGGTGAAAACGGTCTTTGCAAAAATCGGTACCGCGGAAGTGGCAACCGATCCCATGCCTCCTTCTGTAGCGGATAATTTTATTGTCCTAAAACCCAGAACGGAATGGCCTGATCCGGGTAAGGAAAAAACACAGGTTGTTGCAGAACTTGAGGCTTTGGTAACACCGTTGCCAGGTAATCGTTATGAATTTTTACAACCTATTCAAATGCGTTTTAACGAACTCCTCGCCGGTGTTCGATCAGAGCTTGCGGTAAAAGTATTTGGAGATGATTTTGATCAGCTGATAAAACTCGGTGACGAAATAGAAAAAGCGGTTGCTAAAGTTAATGGTGCATCCGATGTTTCAGCAGAACAGGCAACAGGTTTGCCGGTGCTGACCATCGAACCAAAACGTGAAGCGATGGCGCGTTATGGTTTAAGTATTGTTAAGTTGCAAACGCTTTTATCAACCGCATTAGGTGGGCGTGTGGCCAGTCAATTGTATGAAGGTGACCGGCGTTCAGAAATAGTGGTGCGCTTACCGGAAAACCTTAGAACCGATACAGATGGTTTGTCCAGCTTACCGGTGATGCTGCAACAAGGACATTATGTTCCTTTAAGCGAAGTTGCCGAACTAAAACTTGTGATGGGTTATAACCAGGTTTATCGTGAAAATGGTAAACGACGCATTGTGGTGACGGCCAATGTTCGTGGTCGTGATTTAGGTTCCTTCGTAAAAGATGTCCAGCAGTCGGTAAAAGCAAATGTTGAGCTACCTGCAGGTTACTGGGTTGAATACGGTGGCACTTATGAAAAATTACAATCTGCTTCACAGCGTTTGTCGATTGTTGTACCACTTACCTTGTTACTTGTGATTGGTTTGTTGGTGATGGCGCTGGGTTCTATAAAAGATGCGGCGATTATTTTTTCAGGTGTGCCACTGGCATTAACCGGAGGAATTATTGCTTTACTGCTACGAGATATTCCTTTTTCCATTTCAGCCGCTGTTGGTTTTATTGCGCTATCAGGTATAGCCGTTCTTAATGGTTTGGTCATGGTGTCCTTTATTCGTGATTTGCGTTCACGTGGACAACAGCTATATGACTCTATTATGGAAGGTGCGCTGACTCGTTTACGCCCGGTATTAATGACCGCGTTGGTCGCTGCCTTAGGGTTCATTCCGATGGCGCTGAATACCGGCATCGGTTCTGAAGTGCAACGACCGTTGGCCACTGTTGTTATCGGCGGTATCATTTCATCCACTTTACTTACACTGCTGGTGTTGCCTGCTTTGTATGGTTTAGTGCATGCAAAAGATAAATTAAAAAAAGATAGCTAAGTAAGACTAAATTGTTTTATATTGGCTAAAGGCCGTGCTTTCAATAAAGCACGGCCTCTAGCCTTATAAAATAAAAGTTAAGTATAGGCAGGTGTATTTTGGCTTACTATATTACTAAAATTTTTATTACTACATTATTAATTGTATTGATTTCTGAAATAGCGAAACGAAGCTCATTTATCGGTGCAATCCTGGCTTCTATTCCTCTTGTTTCAGTACTTGCCATGTTGTGGCTTTATCTTGATACAAAAGACGTCGAAAAAGTGAGTAGCTTAGCCTCAAGTATATTTTGGCTTGTGTTGCCCTCGTTAGTTTTATTTTTGCTGTTACCTGTTTTATTAAAAATGGGCTTGAATTTTTACTTCAGTATTTCACTTTCAATTGTGGCGACAATTATCAGTTATTGGTTAATGATTAGTGTGCTGAATTATTATGGTATTAAACTATAAAATAATTTGACCATGCTTTTTATTTATTTTGGTGCTATCCTTCGAAATATGACCTTTGCGACGACATTAATGCACCACACCTCCTCCAGCCGTTGGCTGCGCATTTTATTGGCGCTGGCGTTAGTGGTTGCAACGTGGCATACGGCATTACACGATATTGATATTGCTGGCGACTCAGACAGTGATGAGCAATGCGAAGTTTGTCGTTTAAAGCATTCACCTGTCGATGAATTGTCGGTAATAACAGAGCCTGTCCCGTTTTTTTTATTAAGCCTGATCCTGGTTCTCCCGGCATTCAAACGTTCCACACAAACTAACCGTTACACTCCCTGTGCACGCGCTCCTCCTTTATTCTGATCTTTTAATTTTTCTTTTTTAACAAATTTAATTAAATAACAATGCTTATGTGATGTGTTTTATGTCATGTCGCATATGTCATTTGTGATCAGTTTAAGGAATGTACAATGTTTCAGTTAAAATATTCTCATCTTTCGATGACGCTTGTCAGTGGATTACTGGCTTTTTATTCAAACTCGGTTAGTGCGGCTGAGGCAAAAGAGTCTGCTCAAGAACCATTAGAACTTCGTCAGCAAATTGAACGACTACAACAAGACTATCAATCGCAGATCGATGCATTAAAAAAACGCCTTGATGAAGGGCATTCATCATCAGTGACGAATAGCTCACAACAAAGTAGTTCGTTACGTATCGGTCTTTCCGGATTGTTTGCCGCAGGGGGATCCAGTGTCGACAATGCGACATTAGCCAATCTACAAGCCGGTGGTCATGATCCAAAACAAAACGGTTTTACTTTGCAAAATGTCGAACTCTCTATCGCTGGCACAGTAGATAACTATCTGGATGCACAAGCTAATCTTATTTATTTGATGAATCCAAAAGGCGAAACGATCATGGAATTGGAGGAGGCGTTTTTCACCACACGCAATCTGCCTGGCGGACTGCAAATCAAAGGTGGGCAGTACTACACTGAATTTGGTCGTCAGAACAAGCAGCACCCACATACCTGGGGTTTTGTCGATCAACCTGTCATTCTTTCGCGCTTTTTTGGTGGCGATGGTTTGCGTAGCCAGGGCGCACGCGTTTCCTGGCTTATGCCCACAGATACTTACTCAGAGCTGACTTTGGGTATGCAAAACCCGAAAGGTGAAACGGTCACCAGCTTTTTAAATGCAGCAGGAGAAGACATTGGTGGCTATACCCTGACCGACAGACGTGCGCGTAATTCGAGTGACTTACTGTATTCCGCTCGCTGGTTAAGTGGGATAGATCTATCCGATAATCTCAGCATGAATGTGGGTATCTCCGGTTTATGGGGACCTAATGCCAGTGGTCTGACCACGGATACTGAAATTCTTGGCGCGGATTTATATCTTAAGTGGCAGTCTGCTTATTCACAAAAAGGTTATCCCTTCGTCGCATGGCATAGCGAATTTTTACAACGTCGTTATGAAGCGGGTGATGTTGCGCGTGAAGTGCTAAAAGACCAGGGTTATTTTACTCAGGTGTTGTGGGGCTTTAAACCCGGTTGGGTTGCCGGATTACGTTGGGAAGATGCCAAAGCCGATGGTAATACCAGTACGGATACATTGCGTGATAATCGCCAACGCTTATCGCCCAACCTGACCTGGTATACCAGCGAATACAGTAAAGTCCGTTTGCAATACAACCGGGACTGGGCAGAGCACCTTCCAAATAAAACGGCTGATTCGGTTTGGTTACAGGTTGAGTTTAGCCTGGGCAGTCACATGGCTCATACTTTTTAAGGGGGAGACATGAAAATTACATACAAGCATTTTTTATGGCTACTCAGCTTTACTATTATGTCGGGCAGTCTACATGCTGCATTAAAAGTCGAAACCACTACACAAGATTTGGCAGCCATTGCCAAAGCAGTGGGGGGAGAGCATATTCATGTGCATAGCCTGACACCAGGGACGCGGGATCCCCACTTTGCGGCGGCCAAGCCCAGCATGATCCGGAAGGTGTATAGCGCTGATTTACTCGTGGTGGTTGGTGCCGATATGGAAATTGGCTGGCTGCCCCCGTTACTGCAGTCTGCGAGAAATAGCCGGGTTCAACCCGGCAATTCCGGCTACCTGGATCTCTCTGAAGCGGTGCCCCTGCTGGGTAAAATACAAGGGCCAGTTTCCCGTGATATGGGCGATGTTCACGCTAAAGGTAATCCACATTACTGGTTAGACCCGCGCAATGGGATACGCATGGCTAACGCTATTGCCCTACGTCTTGGGCAACTTGATCCTGAGCATGTTACAGAGTATCAAAAAAATGTTGAGCTATTCGAGAAAACCCTTAACACAAAGTTACAGGGCTGGAAAAAGACATTACAGCATCTCAAGGGAAAACCGGTTATTGCATATCACAGATCTTTTATTTATCTGGCCGAAGCGTTTGGTTTTCGCATTGTTGATGAGGTAGAGCCTAAACCGGGTATCACCCCCAGTGCTGCTTCATTAGCAAAGTTAATCACTCGCATCAAAAATGAACAGATTGATTTACTTATTATGGAACCCTATTACGAACGTCGTTCGGCACGTTACCTTAAAGAAAAAACCGGCCTTCATATTGCCGTTATCCCACAATCTGTGGGTGCGCAAGAAGGTATCACTACCTATGTTGATTTGTTCGATAATATAGTCAGTGCTTTAAAAGTTAGGGGAGTTAATTAACATGGATGCCTGGTTAATATTATTGCCGGCCTTTGTCATGAGTGCGTTAATGATTATTACGCACACCTACCTGGGCTTACATATATTGGCACGTGGTATTATTTTTGCTGATCTGGCGCTGGCACAAATTGCTGCGCTGGGTGCCAGCGTGGCTTTTTTACTGGGCAAAGAAGCGCATGGCTTTGAAGCGCAAGCCTTTGCTTTTACGGCCACGATGCTTGCGGCATTCGCCTTCACTGGTTTGCATAAAATTCCCAGTAAAACAGCGCGTGAAGTCACCATCGGTTCTGTTTATGTTGTTGCAACGGCATTGTCACTGGTTATTCTTAGCCGCAGCAGTCAGGGCATGGAAGAACTCACTTCATTATTCAATGGCAATATATTATGGGTGCGTTGGGATGAAATTGTATTCGTTGCCGCTGCGTATGCAGCATTAGTGTTACTACATGTTTTTCAGCGTAAACGTTTTTATGCTTTGTCATTTAGTGAAGACAAAACGGCACGCCCCTCGTTATTTTGGGAGTTTTTATTTTTTGCCTCGTTTGCGGTGGTCATCACATTAGCTGTTAACATTGCCGGTATATTGATGGTTTTCGCTTTTTTGATTATTCCCGGTTTCAGTGCTTCGATTCTGGTTAGTACATTCGGCAAGCGCCTTTTATTAGGCTGGTTACTGGGGTTAAGCGGCAGTATTATCGGCTTATGGTTATCATTTATTGCAGACTTGCCGATCGGTGCCACGGTGGTCTCGCTGTTAGGTTTACTCCCGGTGCTGGCATTAATGTTAAAGTATGTGACGAGAAGTAGATAAATAATCTTCACGTTAAATTTCAGTGAGTGAAAATAGGGCAGTGAAATATAAATGGAACACGACCAGGTAAAACAAAAAAAGAAAAAGAAAAAGAAAAGTCCGCCCCTGATGCTTTCTTTTTTTCGTTTTATTTTTAAATATATTGGCCCGATTTTTCCCTCTCTGCTTGGCCGCTGGAGTTATGCGCTTTGGTTCACAACGGACCGCTTAAAGTTGACACCAAAGCGGGAATTAAAATGGTTGCAAACGGCAAAAATAGAAGCGGTTGATCTTGATATCAATGTCTATGATGTTGGCAACTTGCCGGTCATGACGTATTACTGGGAAAATAAGCAAGATCAAAATGCCCCCCTGGTAGTATTAATGCATGGTTGGACAGGGCGAGGTAGTCAAATGGGCGCCTTCGCCGCACCTTTGTTAGAGGCCGGTTTTCGCGTAATGTCATTCGATAACCATGCCCACGACAAAACACCGGGCAAGGTCTCGCACCTATTTTTACAAAGCGCGGTGCAATGTGCCCTGACAAAAAAAGTCGGGCCGATTTATGCTTTTGTGACTCATTCTTTTGGTGGCATGGTAACGCCGTACTCGCTTAACCACGGTTTAGAAATTCAACGCATTGTGTGCATTAGCCCACCGTCACGTTTTCAATATGTGGTAGAACGCTTTAGCACTGCCCTGACTTTACCGAAAAGCATTCAGGAGTATATGTTTACGCGCTTTAGCAAAGAGTATGGTGAAAACCTGCATGAACGTGTTTCTTCAACTGTAACCAGCAAATCACTCGGTCATATTCCGGCGCTGATTATTCACGATGCAGATGATGTTGATGTGCCATTAAGTGAGGGAGAACTTTTGCACCAGGCCTGGCCAAATTCAAAATTCATACGGACTCAGGGGCTAGGCCATCGACGCATACTTTATGATGTACAAGTCATTGAAAAAACAGTAGATTTCCTTAAAGAAGGGAATAGCAGTAACGATTCTACGGTTGCAAAATAAAGGACTATCCAGTACCTTCAATATTCGACCGCCGGGGGTGCCAAATATTCCTCAGGCCTCAGCATTTAGTTCCTTCTCCCCTTGTGGGAGAAGGCTAGGATGAGGGGCTAAGAGGGCAAAAAGGCTGAGAGTTACCCATTGAACCTGACCTAGTTAGTACTTGCGTAGGAAAGGCGAGAGAAACCTTTCTGTAACTTTAGTGAGATCCTTTAGTCAATAGATTAGGCGCGGTCGTCCGACTTAAGAATTTGAATAATAGAAATAGCCAAGCTGCTATTAGGACAAAAGACCATGAGCGCAATCCCAGAAGATTTTATTAGCAAAACCACCCAGTTATCAGAAGACGTGACCAAGCCCTTTTCCGGCTCGAAAAAAATCTACGTCACCGGTTCTCGCCCGGACATTCGCGTTCCCATGCGTGAGATTGAAACCACCCCAACGCACACCGACAATGGCGAAGAAGCCAATTTACCCATTACCGTCTATGACACCTCGGGCCCGTATTCAGACCCTGAAGTGAGCATTGACTTACTCAAAGGCCTTGCCGATGTGCGGGCTAACTGGATTGAAGAGCGTAACGACACCGAACAACTTAGTGGCCTCAGCTCAGAATACGGCACCATGCGTCAAAATGACCCTGAACTGGCAAAACTCCGTTTCGAACATATTCGCGCCCCACGTAAAGCATTACCGGGCAAAAACGTCAGCCAAATGCATTACGCCAGAAAAGGCATTGTCACCCCAGAAATGGAATACGTCGCCATTCGTGAAAACAACCGTTTAGCCGAAATGCGCGCCAATCCAGAGTACGAAAAATTACTCCGTCAGCAACAAGGCGAGCCACTAGGCGCCAATATCCCAGACCTCATTACACCCGAATTCGTGCGCGATGAAATCGCCGCCGGTCGCGCCATTATCCCTGCGAACATTAATCACCCAGAACTCGAGCCCATGATCATCGGCCGTAACTTCCGCGTAAAGGTCAACACCAACATCGGTAACTCCGCGGTCAGTTCATCAATCGATGAAGAAGTGGAAAAAATGGTCTGGTCAGCCCGTTGGGGTGGCGACACTTTGATGGATCTGTCGACGGGTAAAAACATTCATGAAACCCGCGAATGGATTTTACGTAACTCACCGATGCCCATTGGTACCGTGCCCATTTACCAGGCACTGGAAAAAGTCGACGGCAAGTCAGAAGACCTCACCTGGGAACTGTTCCGTGACACGTTGATTGAACAAGCCGAGCAAGGCGTCGATTACTTCACCATTCATGCCGGTGTGCGTTTGCAATATGTGCCGTTAACCGCAAACCGTTTAACAGGTATCGTGAGTCGTGGTGGTTCCATCATGGCCAAGTGGTGTCTCGCGCATCATGAAGAAAGTTTCCTTTACACCCACTTCGAAGAAATCTGTGAAATCATGAAAGCCTATGATGTTGCGTTCTCTTTAGGTGATGGTTTACGCCCGGGTTGTATTGCCGACGCAAACGATGCCGCACAGTTCGGTGAGCTAGAAACCTTAGGTGAGCTCACCAAGATCGCATGGGAACATGACGTACAAGTCATGATCGAAGGCCCCGGTCATGTGCCACTGCAAATGATCAAAGAAAACATGCAAAAAGAACTCGACGATTGTTTCGAAGCCCCGTTCTATACTTTAGGACCACTCGTAACAGACATCGCCCCCGGTTATGATCACATCACCAGTGCCATCGGTGCCGCCAACATTGGTTGGTACGGAACCGCCATGCTTTGTTATGTCACACCCAAAGAACATTTAGGTCTGCCAAATAAAGAAGACGTCCGTGATGGCATCATCACTTATAAACTTGCGGCACACGCAAGTGACTTGGCCAAAGGTTTCCCTGGCGCACAAGTGCGAGACAATGCATTATCAAAAGCCCGTTTTGAATTCCGTTGGGAAGATCAATTTAACCTAGGTTTAGATCCAGACAAAGCCAGAAGCATGCATGATGAAACCATGCCCAAAGCCGCGCATAAAGTGGCGCACTTCTGCTCAATGTGTGGGCCGAACTTTTGTTCAATGAAAATTACGCAGGATGTTAGGGATTATGCAGCGAAGCAAGGCATTACTGAAGATGAGGCTTTGAAAGAGGGAATGAAGTCGAAGTCAGTTGAATTCCGTGAGAAGGGTGCTGAGGTTTATCAAAAGACCTAAGGCGCCATTCCCGAGCAGGTGGGAATCTAGGAGCTATATTAAAGCCCGCTTATGCGGGCTTTTTTGTGCCTGATGTTAGTTTTAAAGCCATATTTGCCGATTGGTTAAGATATTGATTAATAAAGAAATAATATTTTTATATATAATAAACTACATTATAACTGAATAATGCAAGCCTTATGTAGTGATATTGCTCTTTAGCACTGCGATGTAACATATTGATAACTATATCATTAATGCGATATAGTGGTGGTTTTCCCTCTGAAAGAGTAAACGTGTCAGCGCAAAAAATAAAAATACTAATCGCTTGATCGATTTAGTTTTCAGGCATATACTTCAGTACAGTAACCATTTAAAGGCATCTGACATGGGAAAAAAGATTGAATATCCACGAGCTTCACTTTCTGCGGCCCTTGAAGTAGGTAACGCCGTTTATGAGCTTGGTGGTCATAGCACAATGCAAACATGCGCTGATAAAATGAATAAGAAAATTGGTGGTGCATTCCAGGCATTAGTATCTGCAGCTGATAAGTATGGGTTTGTTGATAGTAATCGAGGTGATTTAAGTAGTACCGATTTATTTAATCAATACAAGCATGCATATTCTGAGGAAGAAGAACAAAGCTTATTGCGCAGAGCCTTTTTGTCATCAGGTGTTTTCTTTAGTCTTTATGACCGGTTTCGTGGTCGAGAGGTACCAGAGGATATACTTGATCGAATTTTAGTTCGAGAATTTGAAGTTCCTTCTCAAGCATCTTCTAGGATATCTGGTTATTTTATGTTTGGTGCTAAGCAAGTTGGACTGCTTGATGAAAACAATAAAATTAAAGATATTGATGGTGATGCTTCTGAAGCCAAAGTAGATACTGAAGCAAGTCAAGATAAAGAAGAACCTATATCTATAGCTAAAACAGAACCGCAATTGGTAACTAGTACTATAAGTAAGGATGCTTACTCAGTTCAATTTCGCGGTCCTGGATTAAATACGATTATAGAAATATCAGAAGAAGATGACTTAATCATAGTTGATGCAATTCTTAAAAAAATAAGAAATTCAGTTAAAGAAGATGAGGCGGCTGAATGATGAGAAGAGTTTAAGCTTTCGATTACCAAGTCTACCGGTTTCGAAAGCACAAATAAAAAGGCCCTTTCAGGGTGATCCGGCAAGATTCCTGAAAGGACCGTGGTAGACCAGTTAGGTAAAAGATAACAAAACAGATGGTTGTTATCTCACGCTGATCGAATACACACATGTAGTCTAGACTACTTGATCTCGTTGTACAACGAGGTTTTCAGCATGTTCTTCTATTCCATCTCTCAATTATGGGAGCTTAATGACATGAATATTCGTCAAAAAGTCGTACCTGTTCGCGCATATCATCGCGTTGTATCAGGCCAACGGCAAAATGTATGTGCGCATAAACGTTCGTTACCACGGTAATAAATGTTAGTGGGTTTGGGCTTCGGCCCAAACCTATTTTGATTATGTCGTGTATCAGACATGCTTTATTTTTAGAAAGATAATGGTTGTAAAGTAAAATGTGTGTAACTATAATTACACTAATCCACCCCTTATCGCACGCGGCTTCGCGTCTGGTTTTGGGCGAGAAAGCCGCCGTAAGGCGGTTTTTTCATTTTTGAGCAAAGGAATTTATGCGCACTATAGTTTATGTAGATGGATACAATCTTTTTTATTCTGTACTGACCAAATCACCTTATAAGTGGCTTGATCTCTATACTTTATTTGATCGACATTTAGTTAGGTCGGTTGAACCAGCGTCAGAAATTAATTCAATTAAATATTTTACTGCTCCCGCATTAGGTAGTATGTCAAAAGATCCCAAAGTTGAACAAAGACAGGCTCGATATCACCGTGCATTAAATACTAATAATTCTATCGATATTATAAAAGGTTACCATCAGAAGGCGATTACAACAGGTTTTCCAGTTGAATCAATCGAAGGAGTCGAAAAATTAAAAGTTCATGTTATGGAAGAAAAACAAACTGATGTGAATATTGGTTTGCACATGTATCGAGATGTTGTACGACAAGAATGTGATCAGATAGTGCTCTGTTCGAATGACGCAGATCTTGAGCCAGTTCTTCAAATGATTAGGGAAGATTTTCCAGATATAAAAATTGGACTTATTTTACCTCGGCATTCTGGTAATCAGCATTCACGATTAGCAAAAAAATTAATGAATCATTCTCATTGGACTAGAAAAAGTATTAGGGAAGAAGAACTGGCTGCTAGTCAGCTATCTATAAATATTTTGGATCACAAAAATAGAACGATTAAGTGCCCTGATGAATGGAAATAAATAGGGCTAGAGGACATATATTTACAAATATAGACTGAAATACATGGAGCAGAGCAGGTATCTATAAATATAGGTATATAGTTACTAATTACTATAAATTATAAGGTAGCCTATGAGGCGCGCATATTATTCATCTTCTATTTCGGAATTCTGTAGTCAAGAACCTGATCAAATTCTTGGTCAGATGATCCAAGAACATTCATTTGATTTGTCGATGCTCCAACGTGATGCATGGGTTGGTCAAACACAAATATTAAAAGATGTGTTGAGAAATTATGATGGTAAAATTTATTTCGAGTTTTCCATTCCTAGAATGGGTAAACGTGTAGACACGATTGTTATTATCGATTCCGTTGTTTTTGTTATTGAATTCAAAGTTGGCGCAAGTACGTATGAGTCAGCGGATATTGAACAGGTGATGGATTATGCTCTTGATATGCAAAATTTCCATGAAGGAAGTCATGAAGTTATATTGGTTCCTGTCCTTGTAGCTACAAATGCACCTGATAAAGAGTTTCACTTAAGTCCTATTCCAAAAGATCGTTTATTTACTCCTATTTGTTGTAATGCTCAGTCATTAACAAAAGTGATAAACGATGTATTGTCACTTCAAGATGAGAACTCAATAAAAATTAATGAGTGGGAAGAGAGTGGCTATAAACCCACACCAACGATTATTGAAGCCACATTAGCACTATATGGCGGTCATTCTGTTGTTGATATTTCTCGCAGTGACGCTACCGCTGAAAACTTATCTCATACCTCATCGGCTATTGTCGATATTATTGAACAATCCAATAATGATTCTGAAAAAGCAATCATCTTTGTTACTGGTGTACCGGGTTCTGGTAAAACATTGGTTGGCCTTAATGTTGCTTCAAGTCATATGGATAAGGATAAAGATAAAGAGCTTTATAGTGTTTTTCTTTCGGGTAATGGTCCTTTAGTTAAAATTCTAAATGAAGCACTCGCGCGAGACAGAGTAGAGAAAAGCACTTTAACGGGTGAAAAACTAAAAATTGGAAAGGCACGAAGCGAGGTAAAAGCTTTGATTCAGAATGTTCATCATTTTCGCGATGAAGGACTAAAAGATTCAAATAAACAACCACCTGAGAAAGTCGTTGTTTTTGATGAGGCCCAAAGGGCATGGTCAAAAAATCAAACCATCAAGTTCATGCGTGAGAAGAAAAATCAGCCTGACTTTGATATGTCTGAACCCGAATTTTTAATTTCATGCATGGATAGACATCCTGATTGGGCAACGATTGTTTGTTTAGTTGGCGGTGGACAGGAAATTAATACCGGTGAAGCAGGGATTAGCGAATGGATTGAAGCAATAACAAATTCTTTTAAGCATTGGAAAATTTATCTTTCTGATAGACTAACAGATAGTGAATATGGTGCAGGGGAAGTTATTAATCAGGCAAAGAAGAATCCATTGGTTAAATTTATTCCTGATTTACATCTACAAACATCACTGCGCTCATTTAGAAGCGAGAAAGTCTCATTGTTTGTTAAACAGTTATTAGATTTAGAAATTGAAGCGGCAAAAGAGAGTATCAAGACCTTTAATGAAAACTATCCTATTGTGTTAACGCGTGATCTTAAAAAAGCAAAAGATTGGGTTAGAAATAAAGCGCGCGGATCCGAACGATACGGTATGGTTGTTTCATCACAAGCCTCTCGATTAAAACCCTATTCGATTGATGTTCGCGTTAAAACCGATCCCGTACATTGGTTTTTGAATGAGAAAGATGATGTCCGTTCCTCTTATTACCTTGAAGATGTAGTGACAGAGTTTGATGTACAAGGACTTGAATTAGATTGGGTCTGTATGGCGTGGGATGCTGATTTTCGATTTGCAGAAGACAAATGGGAAAACTGGTCTTTCCGTGGAAACAAGTGGCAAAGAATTAAGAAACATGAAAGGAAGATGTATCAAAAGAATGCCTACCGAGTGCTCTTAACCAGAGCAAGACAGGGTATGGTATTGTTTGTTCCTGAAGGTGAAGAGGATGATCATACAAGACCGAAAAGTTATTATGATTCAACTTATCAGTATTTAAGAGATTTGGGTTTAAGAGAAATATAAATTATTTTAAAAATGTGTACTAACCCCATTAACTTTAAGGAACTGTAATGGAATTGTTATTTCTCTTGTTTTTCTTGCTAGTTGTAATATTTTCCTTTTTATCTAAAACATCTAGTTACAAGGGGCAGGTTGGTGAACGTAAAGTTAGAAATAAGATTGAATCATTAATAAGCAGTAATAACGAATATTATTCACTACATGACTTAACATTACCAACACCAGATGGAACCACCCAAATTGATCATGTACTAATATCTACTTACGGTATATTTGTAATTGAAACAAAAAATTATAAGGGATGGATTTTTGGGAGCGAAAACCAAAAACAATGGACGCAAACCTTATATAAAAAAAAGTACAGATTTCAAAATCCACTTCGCCAAAATTATAAACATATAAAAGCCGTTCAAAATTTACTAAATGTAAACATGAAGAGTATTATTTCGGTTGTTGTTTTTGTTGGTGATAGCAAATTCAAAACAGAGATGCCTTATAACGTTATGGCGTTGAGGGATTTTCTTCCGTTTTTAAGATCGCACACACAACAGATTATAAGTAGTAAAAATGTAGAGAGGCTCTTCCGAATACTTAGTAATCCAGAGCAAAATACTCCAGCCAATCAAAGCGATCATGTTGCTAATGTTGAGCAGAACAAACAGAACCCTCTCTGTCCCAGATGCGGCAAATCAATGGTACTTCGAACTGCTCGCAAGGGAAGTGGAGCGGGTACTGAATTTTGGGGCTGTTCCGGTTTTCCTTCTTGTAAGGCAACAAAAAATGTTAATTAGTTTGGTCTTCTAAATATAAACTGTGTTCTGACCCTACTTGTTTCATTCTAAATCCACTTAATTTACGACTTAATATTGAGGTATACTTAGCCGCCAATTTATAGTCGAGACATCATCATCAATTTTATAGCTAAAAAAGAAATAAATCAGATACCTGCACCTGTCGCTTCACCAAGTTCTGCTGAACCCGTATCAGTAGCAAATACAGAGCTTAAGATTGCTACTTTGAATTTATTTAACTACCTTGAGCCACCCTATGCTTACTACGATTTTGATCGTATTTATAGTGCTGAGCAATGGCAGAAAAAACAACGCTGGGTGACTGAATACTTGCGTGAATATCAGCCTGATATTATTGGGTTTCAAGAGGTTTTTAGTGCTGAGTCATTAAAAGCGTTAGTTGCCTCGCAAGGTTATGATTATTTTGAAGTGGTTGATCAACCTGAAGTGATTGATGATTTTATTTATACTCAGCCTGTTGTCGCCATTGCATCTCGTTTTCCTATCGTTGATATTCATTCGGTCAAAGCAAACACTGAGCTCGCACAAACATTAGGCTTGACTGATGACTTCTCTTTTAGTCGAAAAGTATTAAGGGCAACGATTGACGTTCCGCATGCGGGCTACTGCGATTGTTATGTTGCGCACTTTAAATCGAAACGTCCAATGATTGAAATTGATGAGCATGACGAAAATCGATCGGCAGAGCAGACGATTATTGAAAGCTTAAAAGCAGATGTGGCGGGTGGTTGGGGCTCAACCATACGGCGGGGCAGTGAAGCGACGTTGTTAATGATTGATATGATTGAGCGGCGTGAGATGACGGGTTACCCGATGATGTTAATGGGTGACTTTAATAATACCTTGTCTGATGGTGTGTTAAGTCATTTGCTGACAAGCAGCTTACGTTTTGTTTCTGAGATTGACAGCGAGGCCTATCTTGCTAAGTATTGTTTAAATGATGTCTGGGATTTGTTTCAGTTTGCTCAATCTCATAAAGCCGATGAACGTTATGACCCCAATGAAGTTGATGACAGCGATTTAGAAATAAATCAAAATAATAAAGTCGTGCGTAGCCCAACACATTATTTTGGCGGTAAAGGCTCGGTACTCGATTACATTTTAATGTCGTGTGAATTTGATGCCAGTTATCTGGACAGTCTTTTTGAGGTCAGCGCTTATCATACCTACAACCGGCATTTAATTAATCCTCTTTTCGAACGTGATGGCGAAAGTACCGATCATGGCATTGTGTTAGTGACATTAACCTTAAGATCATGACGGTAATAATGGATAACAAAAGGAAAACAGGGGTTAGCGTGAACCTCAACCTACTTTGACGCAAGATGAATGAATGAGTTAAACGATATGAGTGTTATTGATCAATTAGCGGCTCTGGTTGAGGAGTTGTATGTGGAGTCTGAAAATTATTCCGAAAACCCATCAGATGTTCAGCTTTGGTATAACCGGGGATATGCCAACGGTATCGTGCGTTTTTTAAACGCGCGGGGCCATACGGATGAAATTAACCACCTTAAACTGGATGCCGACGATTTATACCATGGTCAGCAGGTGATGGAATGGCATAAAGCTTATCATCACGGCTTCGAGATGGGGTTGCGTGAATCGGGTGAGGCTTTACGTTAAATGAATATAAAATAGGTGTTAGTGAGCACTCTAAAAATATTTATGCGGCTTGATTCGTATTTGTAATGACTTTTCCAATATCATTATTTGTTACACCAAGTGCCAATAAAGATTTAATTAATAAATCTAATGATACAGAACGATCACCCGTTTCCATTTTCGCTACACGTGATTGACTGGAATTAATTCGCTTGGCAACTTCTTTTTGCGTTAAGCGACGTCGAGTTCTTACTTCTTTCAAACTGTTCGCTAACTTAAGTTTAAGTTCAATGTAAGCGGCTTCTTCTTCAGACAACTCTAAGAAATCAGCAGCACTACCTACCTTCCAGCCTTTAGCTTCGAGTCGTTTTTGTTTAGCTGCTTTCATTGTCATACCTCTTAATTCTCTCTTTAAATACCTAATTATATGTCAGAATTGACATATAGCAAAAAGACAGAGGTATATACGTTGACAATATGTCAACCTAATCCTATAGTTCGTATATACCAATACAGTAATGAGAGAACGGATGCACATTATTGCTAAACCGGCTTTTGCAGAGGCCGCGAGAAAATATCCTGCATATGCCACTGCCATTATGGATACCTACAAAGCACTTGAGTCAGGAACGTTTAAAGATCCTTATGCGCTAAGAAATGTGTTTCCTTCGGCAGATAACTTTAAGCACGAAGAGAAGTGGTGGGTTATTAATATCGGTGGAAATAATATACGGCTTATCGTCTGTATATTATTTGGGATACAAACTCTATTTGTAAAACACATTGTTTCACATGCAGAGTACGACAAGTTAAATAAACGTTATCAAAAAGGTGAGTTGTAATGTCACAAGCAACCGTTTTACAAAGTGTCACTACCTTTGCTCAAGAAGCAGAACCCTTCACGCATATTGAAAGTGATGAAGCTTATCAAGATGCATTGGCAGTCGTCAGTAATTTAATGGAAAAGGCTGAAGATGATCCTAATTCACCGTTAAACTGGGCTATTGAAGGTTTTGCAAAAGCCATTGCGCGTTATGAAAATCAACTTCCAGAGGTACAAGAGTTTGAAGCCGCAGCGGCAAAAACACCGGCAGATATCGCGATGTTACGTTTACTTATGGAACAACATGAACTTAAAGGAACAGACTTCCCGGAAATTGGCGATAAAACATTAATCTCAAAAATCCTGAATGGGAGCCGTCGTCTTACCAAAGATCATCTTACGAAGTTAGCTGAGCGGTTTGATATTAGTCCGGCATTGTTTTTTGATTAAATATTCAGAATAAATTTTCATTTTTAAGAATCAAGTGATTTGCCGCCTTGATGATCGCCTCACACGCGCAAATTTAGCCTAAATTGAATAATACTTGTAAAGACCTAATATGGGGTCTATAGTGCCCATATTGGGTCCTTATGGGTATTTACGCTATGACAACAACGAGCATTGGTGATGCACTTTTCACTAAAACACAGCAACGTGTTTTAGGTTTACTTTATGGTAAACCACAACAGCGTTTTTATATGAATGAGATTGTGCGTTTGGCTAATATGGGGCGAGGCACGGTTCGTCGTGAGTTAGGTAAACTGGTTTCAGCGGGTTTGTTGCTGATGAGTTGTGAGGGCAATCAACATTATTATCGGGCAAATTCGGATAACCCTATTTATAACGAACTGGTTGATATTGTTAGAAAAACCTTTGGTATCGCGGATGTGATTCGAGAGGCATTATTGCCCGTGTATGATCAGATAGATTTGGTTTTTATTTATGGCTCAATTGCGAAGAAAGAAGAGCTGGCCAGTAGCGATATTGATTTGCTGGTGATAACAGATTCTTTAGCGTATGCCGATTTGATGACAGTATTAATAGCGGCAGAAAATTCACTGGGCAGACCGGTTAACCCATCGATTTATACAGCGGAACAAATTAAAAACAAGTTGGAACAGAAAAATGCATTTTTAACCCGGTTAATGGAACAACCGAAAATATGGGTAAAAGGAAACGATGATGGCATTAGAGAAATTAGATAATTTAGTCAAAATTAATCAGTTGAAAAAAGAGCCACCAGACCAGAATGAGTTTGATGGTATGGTGAATTCAGCGAAGCGTCGCTTGCAAGATGCTCAAATTAAAGGCTTGTCCGAAGATGGTCAGTTTTCTTTAGCTTATGGCGCATCGCATGCCCTGGCATTGGCCGCCATGCGATGGCATGGATATCGATCTGATAATCGTTATTTAGTGTTCCAATGTTTAGAACAAACAATTGGCTTAGAGAATGCAAAATGGCGTGTTCTTGATAAATGTCATAAGCAACGAAATTTGGCTGAGTACGAAGGGCATTTAGAAATAACGCCACAGTTACTTCAAGAGTTAATTGAAGTGAGTAAAGAATTGTTAACCTTAGTTGAGACGTTAGGTCCCATAAAATAAAGTAGTATGAAATCTAAGTTGGTTGAGTTGACGTGCGTGGAGAAGATGAGACTGTTAGTCGAGAAGCAGGCCTGCGCCATGCAAAAACACCCGCAGACATTGCTATGTTACGTTTATTGATGAATCAAGATGAACTTAAAGGGACAGACTTCCCGGAAATTGGCGATAAAACATTAATCTCAAAAATCCTGAGTGGAAGCCGTCGTCTTACCAAAGATCACATTACAAAATTAGCCGAGCGGTTTGATATTAGTCCGGCTTTATTTTTTCATTAAAGGAAACCAACTTTAGGGAGCATCGCAATGTTATCGAAACAGCATAGCGCCAACACTTCGGCAATTGAAGTGACAAATGTCTCTTCACATGGTTTTTGGCTGCTCTGGAATAATGAAGAGCATTTTCTCGCTTTCGAACATTTTCCTTGGTTTAAAGATGCGAGTATTTCAGCAATCAGCCATGTTGAACTTCAAGGCAAAGAACATATCCATTGGCCAGACTTAGATGTCGATTTATCAATGGAAATTATTAACAACCCTGAGAAATACCCGCTACAAGCAAAAACTGATTTGTGAATAAAAAAGTCACATTAAAAACTAATAAATTAACCAAAGCAGAAAAAGCACAACTTCATTTATGGGCAAGTGCAAGCCCAAAACAACGCTTGGACTGGTTAGAAGAGGCACAGAAAATTGCGTACCAGTCTGGTGCCATGATGGCAAATAATGGTCAATAAAATGAAAACAGGGGGTTAGCGTGAACCTCCGTCCCCTTTTCTCTTTTTCTTAGGCCGGTAATAATTTACAGAAACTTGCATTTTTTGCAAGTTTCTGTAAATTAATGGGTATGACGCCATTAACAGAGATCATTATTGAGTCAGGCCGTGCTGAACGAGCATTATCTGCTCGACAGCTTGAACATTTGTTGGAAGGCGGCAGTGGTCGTCGTTACGGGCTTGTGAATCGAGCACTTAAGTCGAATGAACTTTTTCAAGTACGTCGCGGTTTATATGTTCTTGCAAAAAAATATCGTCGTTACGATATTCATCCATTTGTTCTGGCGCAGCAATTATTACCGGGGAGTTATATTTCGGCTGAATCGGCTTTGAGCTTTTACGGCTGGATTCCAGAAGCGGTTCATACTGTTTTGAGTGTGACGCCTAAAGGTAAATCTCAGACTTATCAGCATGATATTTTAGGTAAATTTGAGTATCGCCGAATGACGGTTAATTCAGGGTATTTTCTACAGTCTGTTGCCCGACATGAATTACAACATCAGGTGGCTTTGATTGCTAAACCTCTGCGTGCATTGTTAGATTTGGTGTATTTACGTAAGTTGCCCTGGCAAGGTCTCGATTTTTTATTGAGTGGGTTACGGATTGATGAGCAGGTGTTTAGTACTGTAACTGAGTTAGATATCACCGCGTTATTAGATGTGTATAAAGGGAAGAGGGAGCGAAAGTTTATTGGAGAACTGCAGAGGTCATTAGGATTATGATTGATTTAATTAAAAATAAGTTAGATACCTATAAAGTGACGAACCCGCTTGAGGAAGAGAACGCTTTAAAAGAAATTGTGCAGGAAATTATGCTTTTTGCATTGTGGAAGGCTGACTTTTTTGAAGTGGCGGCATTTCAAGGCGGGACGAGCTTAAGGATTCTTCATGGATTAAATCGCTTTTCAGAGGATATCGATTTTATTTTACTTGAGCCCGACTCAAAATTTACATGGCAACCTTATTTAGAACAGCTTGTTGAGACATGTAAGGAGTTTGGTATTGAGCCTGAAGCATTAGATAAGAATCATATGGATAGAAATATCAGGGCTGCGTTAATTAAAGATAATTCGATTGCAAATCAGTTAAATCTGAGTTTTATGAATACTCACCCGGATAAAAAATTAACGATAAAATTAGAGATCGATAGTAATCCACCTGCGGGTTCTGGTTTTGAGCGTAGCTATCTGGATTTTCCTGTTGATTTTGAAGTGTGTCATCAAGATGTACGTAGTAACTTTTCATTAAAGACTCACGCCTTGTTATGTCGACCATACCTAAAGGGACGTGATTGGTATGACTTTAATTGGTATGTCGCACAGGGTGTTACGCCAAACTTAGTGTTATTAAAGAATGCGCTTGAGCAGTATGGACCATGGCAAGGTCAATCTTTTAATCTTGATCGTGAATGGTTAGTTAATGCATTAGGTGAAAAGATTTCAGCTATTAACTGGAAAGATGCAGCGGAAGATGTTGAACGGTTTTTGAATCCTGTTGAACAGAAGTCCTTGAGCCTTTGGAGTGAAAAATTTTATATGAATAAGTTAAAAAAATTGGATGAATTATTGAAGTGATACATTCAACGTAATTAATGAACAAGGGGTTGCATATCAGTGAAGACGTTTGAATAAAATAAATAGGGCCAGAGTAAAAACTAAGAAATTAACTATTCGTGTTTAAAGTTATGAGTTTTTACTCTGGCTCATCCCCCTTTTTCAATCAATCGCAAAACAATAGAGCAACCCGGCGCCACCTGAGCTTTCGAGTGCCTTTTGACTACAGCCTCTGCTGAAGTGTGAGAAGTTCCAGGATTTTGACCAGTTATCTTCAGTCGGGCCGGTTATATCATGGTGCCCAACCGCGGCGGCACCATCTTCGTTACTAAACCAGTTCTTGCAGGTGTAATTCGCATGCGGCGAGAAGGCGGTGCCATCTGGACGAGAGCCGGTCAGGATATCGTGTTGATTTGGTTTATCACCGCGTCCATTAATCATTTCCCCTTTTTCGTTCAAGCCGGTTTGTTTATTGATGTTGTTATTGTTATGCAGGTGTTCCACGTCGCGGGCAATCAATTCGCCCTTGGCATTAAACCAGGGTCCTTTACCGATACGATCGCGTGCATGTATAGAAGGGGAGTTGTTTTCCGGGTTTTTAAAGTCGACTCTTCCGGTGGTACTCAGATAGGCACGCCAGGTCTTGTTACCCGCACCCGCATCATCGGCTAGATCCTGACAATGTTCATCTGCACCTTCTATGCCACCAAAATTAGCGCCATCACCCGCGCCGATACTGGTAATAAAAAAGCTCATAGCTCCTGTCTTTTGGGGCGCTTTGTCGCAGGCACTGACCATGGCCAGTATTGTTGAAAGCAGAATGATTTTCTTCACAGTAACCTCCAGAAAGATAGTGAACATTTATTATAGGGACAAACCACGTTTTATTTAATGCGTTAACCTATATACAAATGCGATCAGAGAACAATTCTTTCTAATATACCACTTTACGTTTTTCCTTGCTTAAAACATCCCTTAAACTCTCATCAGCGCCGAAGGGGATGTTTATCCCAGTACCATAATAATAAAAAGCCAAATAACATGCCGCCCAGATGGGCAAAGTGGGCAATCCCCGCCAGGGTACCGGTTACCCCGGCGTATAATTCGACAGCGGCATAGATTAATACAAACCATTTCGCTTTTATGATGATGGGTGGAATAAGTAACATCAGCTTTTCATTAGGAAAGGTCAGGGCAAACGCAAGTAGCAGACCAAAGACACCGCCCGAGGCACCGAGTGTCGGATAGATTTCGCCACTGTTCATTGCCTGGCCTGAGACTAATAACTGCACCAGCGCGGCGCCGATAACGCAAACAAAATAATAAATCACAAAGGCTTTGGAACCCCAGGCCTGCTCAATGCGTGAACCGAATATCCACAAGGCAAAGAGATTGAATAACAAATGGAAGAGTCCGCCATGTAAAAAAGCATAGCTAATCAATTGCCACAGCTGGAAGCGAGGTGCGATGTTGTTAAATACGATTTGGTCGGTTAAGCCTAAGGGCCAGAGGGCGAAGGTTTCAATGATCGCCATCGGTGCTGAAAACAAAAACATGAAGGCAATGCCATTGAGCAGCAGCAAGATCTGGACGACAGATGGAGTATAAATAAATTGCCTGAGCATATTGCATCATAAATAAATAATCGGGAACAAACTACACATTAAAAATTAAAGGAGGCAGGGCTTGATATATTTTCACGAAATTTATATTAAAATCAATAGCTTAATAAAAAACATCTTTATACTATAGTAAGAGCACATCTTTGGGCTTAATGAACCGCTGCGTTTTTCATTAGCATTACCTTAATTAAAGCGTCCGTTAAACTGGGGGAACCCCAGAGTCATTTAATTTTAATAACTACACTGCCTTTTCTCCATAACCTACGTTAAGATATTGCTATGATGAACCAAATCTCACTTGCCGCTGCCGGCTTTTCAATCATCGCGTTACTTTTACTTATTATTCAAAAGCGTACCGAATCTAACATTGCTAAAAAACTTGGCCAGACTTTACTTTTTATTTTGTTAGGGGTTCAACTTTTACAAGGATTGTATGTTGGCGGTTATTTAATATTCGCTGACGTGGTTATACTGGTTTATTTATTGTTACTCGGTTTTGTTGGGCCGATGTTTTATTTATACAGTCAGCATGTGCTTGAAACGGATAAACCCTGGTCGGCACGTGAAAGTGGTCATTTTATTCCTGTTGTTGCAGTTTCTTTTGCTGGCTTTAGCTTTCCTGAGTTTTTTAATCTGTTTTATTCTTTTATGTTTTTACTCGGCGGGCTCTATATGGGTCAATTAGCCTGGTCGCTGTATAGGTTACGTGTACGTCGCACAATGTTTAAAATGGAATTTCTGTTTACTTCTGTTTTTTTAAGCTGGGCTCTTGCTGTTGTTTTAATTGGTCTATTCAGCGCACAGGCTATGAGCCTTTTAATACCTATTCAGACTATCATGCTTGCTGTCGCTGTTGCGGCAGCTATTCATATTCAGTTGAATTATCCACACCTGTTAAGTTCACTTGAAGAAATTGCACATCGTCAGTATCAGGCTTCAACCTTGCTCAATGTGGATTGTGACAAGGTAAAACATCAATTAGATGAGTTGATGCTTAATCAGCATGTTTATCAGGATAGTGATTTATCACTGACTGCTTTAGGGGAGATGTTGTCACTTAAATCACATCAACTCTCTGAATTCATTAATACCCAGCTTGGTATGAGCTTTTCTTCCTACTTGCGCCGCCAGCGGGTTACGGCGGCAGAAGCGATGCTTCAAAGTGAGCCTAATGTATCTGTGCTGGCGGTTGGTTTAAGTGTGGGTTTTAGCTCGCAATCGGCCTTTTATTCTGCGTTTAAAGAGTTTCATTCTGTGGCTCCCGGTCAATATCGGCAGCAAATGCTTACAGAATGATCATTTAGCTATCGGCTAAGTGATTGAAATAAAAAGACTAAAATTTTTTCTATTCCTGAATGCTCTTTCAGGAAGTCAATTTCTCCCCAGACTGCTGTAATCCTTATCACTTAAACGAACGAGTGAGCGAAGAGGGACACGTTATGGAGCAGTTTATTTATCCAGCCGTAAAATTTATTCATATTATCAGTGCGACTTTATTGTTTGGTACTGGCCTTGGCAGTGCTTTTTATATGTACATGGCATACCGAAGTGGCAGTACCAAGGTGATGGCGGCGACGAATAGATTTGTTGTGATTGCGGATTATATGTTCACAACACCGACCGTGGTTATTCAATTGCTGAGCGGTCTTTACCTTCTTCATTATTTAGGTCTTTCATGGACATCGGTATGGAGTTTATCGGTTCTTGGCTTATATGCTTTTGTTGGCATCTGTTGGTTACCGGTGGTCTGGTTACAAATTTGGTTACGTGACAGGGCTCAGGAGTTAGACCAGCCAGATCAACAATATCGGCAGCGAATGAAGCTTTGGTTGACTCTTGGTTTATTGGCTTTTCCTGTTGTTATTGTTATTTATATTTTTATGATTTTTAAACCATTTTGGGGTTAAGGCATGAATATTTTAATTGTCGGAGTAAGCGGTTTTATTGGGCGACACATTTATGATGCCTTAACTCATAATGGTCATCATGTTATCGGGTGTAGCCGTGGTGAAGTTGCAAACATCAATTGGCAAAAACTGGACTTTAATCAAAGCACTGAAGACTGGCAGCAGCAATTATCCAATATTGATATTGTGATTAATGCGGTGGGTATTTATCAGCAATCCGCAACGCAGTCATTTTCACTTGTACACGACATGGGGCCAAAGAAGTTATTTGCTGCGTGTGAAAAACTTGCCATAAAGGTAATTCAGATATCCGCGATTGGTGCTGAACAAGATCAACCAGTAACAGAGTTTTTAAGAAGCAAACGCAATGCTGACCAGGTTTTACTTGAAAGTGATGTGTCTAATGTTGTGTTGTATCCAGGGATTGTTTTAGGGGAAGAAGGCCGGAGTACGCGTCAGTTAAGCGTGCTTGCGCGGTTGGTTTGTATGCCACTTGTGTTTGGTCGTAATAAAGCTTTGCCGATGATCAGTATTGACCAATTAACACAATGCGTTGTTGAGATTGTTCAGCGATGGCCAACTTCAAAAAAGGCGCAAGTGCTGGTGGCTAAGCCTGAAACAATGGAAGCATTATTAAATAATCTTCGACGTTGGATGGATTTAGGCAAAGGACGGTTTATTGCCGTACCAAAATCGATAATCAATTTTATGTTTTGGTTGTTTCCCACATTATCAATTGGTGCGTTTAATAAACAAAGTATTGAGATGTTATCCAGCACTTCAAAAGCGGAGTATGTGCCTGTGAGTGATGAAACGGCCTCAGCCTCGTTATTAAAAAACAAGGCCAGCACACATTTTAATAAAGCAATGCAATTACGCTTTTTGTTTTATATCAACCTGATGGTATTAAGTTTTATTTGGGTAGCATCAGGTCTGGTGTCATTAATTAATTTTGAGCAGAGTCGAGAGTTAATTGGGTTAATGGGGGTTAATGGCCATTTCGCTGATGCATTGATTGTTGTTGCGTCTATCGGTGATATTTTGTTGGGCGTATTACTTTGTGTTCCAACATTAAGGCGCTGGGTGATTATTATTCAAATAAGTGCGATTGCTATTTATAGCCTCATTATTACTATATTTGTCCCTCTGTTTTGGTTGCATCCTTTCGCACCGATTATAAAAAATGGCGCGATGATTGTATTGGCTTTGTATCTACTGATTGAAGAAAAGGAGTAAAGCATGTTTAAAAATATATTATCCGATCAGTGGGCGTTATTAAGTTCGGCGGTTCAACAGCACTATGGAATTACTGATGGCGAAGAAATTTCAATGCAGGGTGAGTTGGCAGTGAAGCATGGAACATTTATTAAATTACTTATGCCATTAATTCGTTTGACTGGCGCGCTGGTTCCGGTTGAAGGCGAGAAGTTTATAGTGACAGTTGATAATAAACGCATTGGAGATACCTTATACTGGCATCGCCGTTTTAACAAAGATAATAAGGTGTATGAATTTAAATCAAAAATGCAGCAGTTTGGCAATGATATTGTTGAGTTTGTCGGTTTGGGTATTGGTATTCGTATGGGGATTAGCGTTGTTAACGGTGGGCTAGTCTATGAAGATAAAGGCTATGTACTGAAGTTAGGCTCGTTATTGATACCAATTCCTTTAGGACTTCTAGTTGGTCGCTCACACATTGAAGAGTTCAGCACAAAGGACAGCCCCAATGACCTTGATATGCGGTTTGTAATGAATCATCCTTGGTTTGGTTTTGGGTTTAGTTATATAGGGTTCTTTAATGTCAATAAATAAACTGCCTGAGCATATTGCATCATAAATAAATAATCGGGAACAAACTACACTGAATCAAAGGGAGATAGCCCTTTAAAAGCATTAAAAGCTATACTACAACTTATTATGAAACCCGTACGCATATTCCGACATGTTGCCTGTGAAGGTCCTGGTTATCTGGGCATCTTTCTGGAAAAACAAAACATACCTTTTGAAATCGTTTGTATTGATGAAGGTGTCGAGGTTCCGGCTGATCTTGATACTGTTTCGGGATTGGTTTTTATGGGGGCGGCATGAATGTGACGGACTCCTTGCAATGGATAAAGGATGAGCAAGCCTTAATACGTAAGGCCATTGAGAACGGTGTGCCTATAATGGGAATATGTTTAGGTGCACAGATGATGAGTGCGGCAATGGGAGGCAATATTACACACGGACCGGGCATGGAAATTGGCTGGCATCGGGTAACTGCCGTTGCAGAAAATAAATCAAACGACTGGATAAAAGACATGCCAGATGAGTTGCTACCTTTTCATTGGCATGCGGATACGTTTTCAATTCCTCAAGGTGCAGTACCTTTATTTAACAGTGAATGCCGGCAGAACCAGGCCTTTGCCTTTAACAACTGTATTGCGTTACAGTTTCATTTAGAAATGACAGTAGATATGGTTAAAGAATGGGTGCAGCTGTTTGCGAGCGATCTTGACTATGGCCCTCCGTGTGCTCAAACACGTGACGACATTTTATCTAAGCTGGATGAGAAAGTGTCGGCTTTAAATCAATGGGCTGATATTATTTTTTCCAGGTGGGTTAAACAGCTCCTTTAATGACTCTGATATACACTTTAAAAAATGAATATAATTAATACGATGATATTTCAACTCCTCAGCCAGAGAAATTTTTCATGAAGAATGTTGTTACGCTTTTACTGCTTACTGTTTTGAGTTCAGGACTGTGGGATGAAGTTAGCGCTCGCACCGGTAAAATAACCGGGGGACAGGCCTTTGAGATGCCTGACTGGTTTAAGACCAGTTTTCTCGAAATTCACAATGATGCCAAGGAAGCCGGCGAGGCGGGTAAGCACCTGATGCTTTACATGCATTTGGAAAACTGCCCGTATTGCAAACGTATGTTGGATGAAAGTTTTTTCCAGGGGGCAAATAAACCGTTCATTCAAAAGCACTTTGATGTAATCGACATTAATATCCGTGGTGATCGCAGTGTAGAGTGGGGCAGTGGTGTTATCTATAATGAAAAAGAGTTGGCACAGGAGCTCAAAGTTTACGCCACACCTGCAATTTTATTTATCAATGCGAAAGGACAAATTGTTTATCGTACCAATGGTTATCGGAGTCCTGAACGACTGCGAAATGTTCTGCAATATGTTTCTGAACGTCAGTACGGCAAAATCACACTGGCTGACTATGTGACTCAAAAAGGCAAAGTACGTTACGCGTTAAAGAAGCATTCTGCCTTTGCAAACATGACTGATTTTTCCCGTTACGATGGCCCGCTGGCTGTGATCTTTGAGGACCCGGGTTGCAGTGATTGTGCCGAGTTTCATCAATACACTTTGCAACACGCGGATGTTGTAAGAGAGATGAAAGGCCTTAAGGTCGTACGCCTTGATGCCTGGTCGAATGAAACGATTATTGATCCTGCGGGTAACAAGACGACACCACGCCAATGGGCAGCATCTTTGAAACTGGATTACCGTCCGGCTACGGTATTGTTTGATAATGGTGAGGAAGTTACCCGTGCTGACAGCCAGTTATACCACTTTCACTATAAAGAAATGTTGCGTTATGTTGCTAAACGTTTGTACTTTGAATACCCAACATATTTAACTTATCTTTCGGCACGACAAAGAGAGTTACTTAAACAAGGTATTGATATTGATCTGGGACGTTAATTAGCTCAAAGTGAGCACTCCAGAATCTCCGGGTTTCACTTCAGAACAAGCTGTTGTCTATTTTGTTATAGAATAAAAGTTAGAAAATATTTTTATTTCGGTTTGTACTATGTACGTTCTAAGCCATAATTTAGAACATTCAATGACGCAGTTACTATGGGCTAACAATGGCGAAACGACACTTTCATTTTACATCACCTGAAGAAATTGAAGCCGCATTTTATACTGCGTTTGTGCAAGCGGATAATAATGTTATGGAAGCGCTATGGGCAAAAAATGATGCTTTATGTGTGCACCCCGGTTCAACGGCTATTAAAGGTTATGATGAAGTTATCCGTAGCTGGGCACATATTTTTACGGATGCGGCAGCAACAGATATAAAGTTACGCGTGATACAACGGCATCGTCATGATGATATTGCTGTGCATGTTTTAGAAGAACACATTTCTGTAAGTGGGAGTGATATGCCTGCTGCCCTTGTTATCGCAACAAATGTGTATCAAAAGTATGATGAGGGATGGTTGATTGTTCAGCATCATGCCTCCGTTATTCAACCTCAGCATGAAGGCCAAACCTTGCAATAAGCGAAATTGGTTCAGAAAGTAATTTTTTACTGATATTAATTGCATTAAAAGGGAAAGAACTTTTTTAAAGATTATCATCTATGCATAAGAATATCGAGCGACGTTTCATTTAGTGAAAAATACTAATCCCGGTGACAAGAGTATGTCGGTTTTCCCAGTCATTACTGAATTTTTGTGATTGCAGGCGATACCCCAGTTTCCATTTCATGCCTTTGCGCCAGAACTTTGAGACGCCAAACGTGAGCCAGTTTATATTGAGTTCACTATTGGTAATGTCGTAAAAAAATTCTTCTTCGATAAAAGGTGTGAGTTGGTAATCGGTCATGGTGCTTGCGGATGTCCATACCGATTCATTGCGGTAGCGTACGCGGTCTTGTGCATTGCCTTCGAAGTTTCGTAACTCTATCCGGCTGCGGTTTGAAAATTTACCGCCGGCCAGTTTACCGCGCCAATATAAAGATAGCATGGGTCGATATTCTTCCCGCCATTGATGTCCCAGCTTAAGGGCAGCATGGCGATAGCCTACTTCAATAGCCCAGGGTTTGGTTAACGTATAGCGGTAGTTGGCATCAACATAACCGAAAAAGAGATCTGAGAAGCCATCGCGTGTTACCAGGTTGGCTCTGCCAACGAAGAAAGCTTTGTCATTTAATTTATTAAGATAAAACAGGTTATGGCTGGAACCGGTTTCAGTTGTTTGTGCCGTGGAAATATAAAATGAAGTTATAAAGAAGAGAATGATGTGTAGCTTGGGACGAGGTAATGCAGTGTGATGTGAAGCGGACAAATTCATCTGTGTATAGTAAACCAATTAACAAAGGATAGAAAAGGCAGAGTACTCAGTGTTTTTTTTAGTCTTTCACTGTAAAAGCGCTTCGGACATTACTTAGTGCACTTTATGTTGTTTATAACAACATTCAGGGCGCACCCCGAGGGCACTTCTTCGTGTTGTTTATAACAACATTCAGGGCGCATATTTTTTGCTAATATAGTTTTATAAGTTATTATTTGTTTTATAGTAATTAAGTTTCATTATCACAAGCCGGCAACATATGGCACGAAAGCCCCATTTAATAGGTGAGGAAAATGGATGCATCGGTTTTTTATCTCTTAGCTGCTGATGCCATTCTTTTTCTGCACATGTTAATAGTTGTGTTTAATGTGTTGGGTTTAATCTTTATTTTTGTTGGCTATGCGCTTAAGTGGTCCTGGGTTCGTAATCCGTGGTTTCGTTTTGCTCATGTAGTTGCGATCGGTGTGGTGGTTATCCAATCGTGGATCGGGGTTGCATGTCCATTTACTAGTTTAGAAATGGCACTTCGTTCAAAGGCCGGTGAAACTGTATATAGTGGTACGTTCATATCACATTGGTTAGAAAGTCTTTTGTATTATGAAGCGAGCCCATTGGTTTTTGTTATTATTTATACGGTATTCGGGCTTTTAGTCGTTGTGAGTTGGTTTGTTGTTCGACCGCGCCGGTTTAAACAGGGATAACAACTTAGTAATAAAACTATTAATACTCGATTAAAACCACGTCATTGCACTTAATGAACCTCTATGCATTTCGTCAGTATTACCCTAACGTGCTCTGCACGTTCTGGCATCGAAAGAACAAAGTGACTGAAGCAATCTCATGACAGAGAGGATTAACCGAGAGATTGCCGCGTTAACACTGAAAAATACGTGTTTTTCAGTGTTTCCTCGCAATGACCAATAACTCTAAATTTCGTGGGAATCCCTTAGGGGCAGAGCCCTTTAATTGTGTTTTCTTTAATTTTAAAAACCGATATATAAACCTGAACAGGTGCTGCATATGACGATTTGTAAACGCTGTTTTGTTTCTGGCCGGGTGCAGGGTGTTTTTTATCGTGACACGACTCGCCAGCGGGCTGAAAAATTTCAACTTTCAGGGTATGCAAAAAATTTAACAGACGGTCGGGTTGAGGTTTTTGTTTGCGGTTCAGAAACCGGTGTTAATGCATTGTGTGCATGGTTATGGACGGGGTCTGAGTATTCATCAGTGACGGACGTTCTTTGTCAGGAAAGTGATTTTAATGAGCCTGAACAGAGTAATCAATTTGTGACATTGTAATAAAAAATAATTAAAGGGAGGGCGTTGAGCTTGAGTGCTCAACCCTCCCTTATCGGGTCAGATGAAAACCGGATTTATTCCGGTACACCTTGCCATAACATATCGTATCCAATTTCATAAGTTTCATCGCAATATTCAGCGAGCTTATCAAACTTCTCTTTAAAGGTACTGTCTGCATGAGACGTTTCATGTTGTTCAAACGAGTTCCAGTAGGTCACGATGGTAATGTGATCTTCCTGCATTTTTTTCGAATCAAATGAGCCCTCATTAGATATGAAACCGGCATACTTAAAAACCTGCCCGGCAATAAAACCGCCATGATCATTTCCGTAGGTATTTTTAACGACGTTGCACATTTCACCAAGCAATAGTTCAACATCTTCAATGCTGACACCTTCTTTGAGTTTGACCACATTGAATAACATTTTAGAATTTGCGGGAATTGTAATCGGGTGGAACATATTATTTCTCCTTATACTGCTATTAATACCATTTGTATGGATTATTTAGGGCGCAATCTGAAAATTTCAAGTACATAATGAAAGTAGACTGTTTATATTTAAAGATAAAAGAAATCGGTGATGATTGTTTCTAATTAAAGAGGCTGAGAGGATCTCCCCTGGCTTTACGGAGGCGCTAAGTTGGGGGTATTCCCGTAGGCGTGAATCATGAGTAAAGGAAAAAGCCCGACCAATGAGTGTAAATTCGAGGCTATACGGTTACTTGAAAAGCTGGTTGTTTTGTTAAAGTACGTGTAAATTGATAGTAGTCTATCGGGCTCTTGATAATATAGATTAAAAAAGTATGCGCTTTAACCGACTTAAAAAACAAATAGCAGTATTTAATGTAATGATATTATTTGCTGTTGTTGTATTTGCAGAGCCTGATAAGTCATTGGGTTTAACAAATGCCGAGCGTGCCTGGTTAGAAAAACACAGCGTTATCCGGCTTGCCTCAGATATTTCTTGGCCGCCTTTTGAATGGGTTAATAGTGAGATGCAGTATCAGGGCATCGCTGCGGATTATATGAAATTAATAGAAACGAAACTCGGAATTCGTTTCGAAGTGGATAAGACAAAACCCTGGCCAGAAGTGGTTGCGGCAGTAAAAAAACACGAGCTGGATGTATTTTCCTGCGTTGCTAAAAATCCTCAGAGGGAGAAGTTTGTAAACTTTACCCGCCCTTATCTTTCATTTCCCATGGTGATTGTGACGACCGATGAGGTAAATTATATTGATGGTATTAAAGGGATGCAGAGTATGCATGTTAGCGTTGTGCAGGGGTATGCGACACATGATTATCTTGTTGCTAATCACCCCGATATTAAGCTGCACCTTGTAAAAACCTCTGCCGAAGGCCTGCAAGCCGTGTCTCAGGGAAAAGTCGATGCGTATGTAGATAATATTGCAACGGCTACTCACATTATTCAAACGAAAGGTCTTACTAATCTTAAAATTTCGGGTGAAATGCCGATTCGATATGAACTGAGTATGGCCGTTCGTAAAGACTGGCCAGAGTTCGTCAATATTTTACAGCGTGCGCTTGACTCAATCAGCGATGAGCAGCGTAAACAAATTCATAATAAATGGATCGGTGTCAGGTACGAATATGGTTTTGATTACAGTTTGTTTTGGAAAAGCCTGATAGTTTTTTTATTAATTGTTGCTTCGTTGTATTTATATAACAGAAAATTATCCAATGAAGTAACTAAAAGACGGTTGGCGGAAGAAAAAGCAATTGAAGCTTTGAATGAAGCAGATAAGGCTAACCAGGCAAAATCAGAGTTTCTCTCTGTAATGAGTCATGAGTTGCGGACACCACTTACTTCTATTAAAGGTTCGCTTGGTTTATTGCTCGGTGGAAAAATCGTTGAGATGCCTAAGAAAGCTCAGGAGATGTTGGATGTTGCGAATCAAAATTGTGATCGTTTAACATTTTTGATTAATGATATTCTGGATACTGAAAAACTACTGGCAGGGAAGTTAACTTTCAATAATGACACGGTGGTCATGGGAGACCTGATCCAAAAAGCTACAACCGCAAATCAGGGTTATGCCGATCAGTATGGTGTGAGTTTTACAGTCGAAAATCATGGTTGTGGTAATGATGCTGTCGTAGCTGACGAGAACCGTTTAATGCAGGTTTTTTCTAACCTGTTGTCCAACGCTGTTAAGTATTCACCCAAAGGCGGTAATGTACGCATTATGATGGACTGTACGGTCAATAAAGTCCGAGTATCTGTTATCGACCAGGGTAAAGGGATTCCACCAGAATTTCGAGGCCGTATATTTACGCGCTTTTCTCAGGCGGACTCATCTGATACACGTGAGAAGGGTGGTACAGGTCTTGGTTTGTCGATCGCAAAAGATATTATTGAGCGTCTTGGGGGTAACATTGGTTTTACCAGCTCGCCAGGGGAGGGGGCTACCTTTTATTTTGAGTTGAATAAGGGGTAAAAATTAAGGGACTGCCTCAGGCTTTGCCTCCTTAAAGTCATTGTATAAAGTCTACCTCTGTCTATACTTTATTATTGATATGGAGGTCTTATTATGGATAGCCTGGTAAGTGCGGAATGGCTTAAAAAGCATATTAATGAGCCTGACCTGGTGCTATTAGATTGCACAGTTGTGACCATGCCGGATGCGAATGATCCTCGTGGATTAAAAAATGTCAGTGGCCAGCCAGATTATGAGCTTGGTCATATACCCAATGCAGGTTTTGCCGATTTAAAAAATGAGTTGTGTGAAACACGTGATCCTATTGAGTTCGATTTATTAAGCCCCGAACAGTTTTGTGCTGAAATGGGTCGACTGGGCGTAGGGGATGATTCTCGTGTTGTGTTATACGATGCGAACTATACGGGGTGGGCAGCACGCGTCTGGTGGATGTTACGCTGGGTGGGTTTTGATCGTGCGGCAATCTTAGATGGTGGACTTTCTGCCTGGACATCAATGGGTAATGCCCTTTCCCTGGAACCGGTTAATCGCGCAGTTAACACGCTAACTTGTAAACCCCGTCCTGCGTTAATTGCGGATCACGCTGAAGTGCTTGCCAGTGTTAATGTTGAGTCGGTTGTTCTTATCGATACACTACCTGAACCGTTTTATCGTGGTGAGATGAGTATCTATCCCCGCGCGGGTCATATAAGCGGTGCGGTGAATATTGATGGCTTGTCTTTACTCGATAAGGAGGGTCACTTACTTTCACAAGATAGGTTGGCTGCCATGCATGATTTTGATCGCGATGCCCGGATCATTACTTATTGTGGTGGTGGTATTGTTGCCTCAACCGATGCTTTTGTTCTCACTCGGTTAGGTTATAACAATGTCGCGGTTTATATGGCTTCGTTAGAGGAGTGGACAACCGATCCCGCTAACCCCATGGAGATGGGGGCTTAATGTGGGACAATTAAAGGGAGCGGGTTCTTTAACAAATATTATTGTTAAATAATTTATTTTTTATCGCTTTGCTGACTGGCAGTAAACCAGCTAAATATTGTTCGATTACACAAGGATGTCGTTATGCCTCGAAAACCAAAGTTTTTTCCGGATGTTCCTGCCCATGTTGCTCTGTGTCGTCATCATTGAAAATGGCCCTGATTACTTAAATTTTAAGCTGACAGTAAAATAAAAACTTAAGAAATATTTATTAATGCCGCTAACCTGTTCAGGAGTATTGGAGATTTAATTTATAAGAATCAATAAGTTATTTTCTGAAAAAACATTAGCACCCGATAATGTAAAAGAAGGAACAAGTGAGTCTTTATGAAATTTCAACATATAACCACAACACTTTCATTCTCTGCTATTTTTTTCGTTTCGTTGCTGTGCGTTTCGAGTGAGCTTGAAGCAACGCATTTGGTGATAGGAGGAAGTGGAACCGATCTGGCAACGATGCGATTGTTGTCTGCCGAATATCAAAGACTGCATCCCAGTGTAAATGTAGAGGTGTTAAATAGCATAGGGAGCAGCGGGGGGGTGCGGGCATTACGAGACGGTAAGTTAGATATTGCGATTACTTCGCGGGCATTAAAAGCCAATGAAAAGTCGGCTAATATCCACTCATATCTCTACGCGCGCACCGCGTTAGTTTATGCCACGGCTATAAGCAACCCGATCAATAACGTGACACATGATGAGTTAAAGAACATTTATTCAGGTGCTCATCCGTATTGGTCGAATGGTAAAGTAGCTCGCCCGGTGTTACGACCCGAGTCTGATTCTGACACTATGTTGGTAAGGAAGCATCTGACATGGATGAATGAATCTCTGACTAAAGCCTATTCTCGTCGCGGTGTTCCGATGGCAATAACCGATCAGGATTCTGCGAATAAGATTGCATCGATTCCCGGTGCGATTGGCACAAGCACGCTAGCGTTAATTCTTACAGAAAATAAAAAACTGAAGCCTTTGAAAATAAACGGTGTTGAACCGAGTGTTGAGAATATTGCTAATAATACATACACCATGGTTAAAAATTTATATTTAGTTATAAATATAAGTCCACGGCCTAAGGTGAAATCTTTTCTGGAATTTTTTGTATCACAGCCCAGCCAGCAATTATTAGAAAAAACCGGACACAAAGTCGTGCCGGTTAAACTTCGGGATTAAAACATTGGATCCTATTGTTCGACTGAAATTTATAACGACATGGACGGCTATAGCTATCTCGATCGTTGTTATGCTAACCATTCCCGTGGTATATGGCAGCGCTGTGTTTGTGTACTACAATGCTTATTTAAAATCTCAGGTCAACAATACTGCGAACAAAATATCCGAGATTATCTATATCCATCCAGAGTCATGGCAATACCAGCACCATAGGATTGAAGACATCATTGCACATAAAAAGGACGAGGAAGTTAATGCTTATTATAAAATTCAGGACAGGTCCGGAGAAACGGTAATGGATTCGGGGGAAGCACCCGGGTTCCCCTCATACATGGTCTACACAGAACTGTCTGATGGTGAGAAAGTTGTTGGAAAGCTTTCATTAGAAATTAGTTTAATGTCTTTGATAACGGATATTTTGTGGACTGTACTTATTGGCATAGTGCTGGCGCTATTAGTTTATTTTACACTTCGGCTTTTACCTTTTTCTGCTCTCGCTAAAGCAACGGATTCTCTTTTAAAATCTCAGCAAGAAAAAGATCAGGCGCTGTCAGAACAAAAGAAAATCAGTCAGCAGTTGCGTTACCAGTCTTTGCACGATTCGCTTACGGGTCTTGCAAACCGCTCTAATTATATTCAGGTCATGAATGAGTCGCTCAGTGAGCATACGTTAAGCAGAAAAAATTTTTGGACTATTATTATTGACCTCGACAGATTCAAAGAGATTAATGATGCGCTTGGCCATTCTTTGGGGGATCATGTATTACAGGAAACCGCAAAGCGACTGCGTTTGAGTACACCTGAAAAATCTCTGGTGGCACGATTAGGGGGGGATGAGTACGCGGTATTAATTCCAGATGTCGACATTTCCCGGTTAGAAGGTATTCTTGCAAAAATGCTTCGATCAGTGCGCTCACATATTCATACTCAAGGATTTCATCTGGCCGTTGATGCAAGTATTGGTGCTGCCGAGTTTCCTACGCATGGAGTCACTCAGCAGGATTTGATGCGTCACGCCGATATGGCTATGTATCATGCAAAAAGTAGCGGAATAAGTTGGGCTTATTATGACGAAAAATTCGAGACAAATAGTCTCGATAGATTAAGCTTAACTGCAGAGTTGCGTCATGCTCTTGATAATGATTTGCTACAGTTGTATTTCCAGCCAAAAATCCTGTTAGCTAGTGAAGAAATAATTGGTATAGAGGCACTGGCGCGATGGGAGCATGCTGAATTTGGTTTTATTAGTCCGGATGTTTTTATCCCCATCGCTGAACAAAGCAATATGATTCACGGACTGACGAAATGGGTCATTCTGGAATCACTGCGGGCGTTACAGCAGTTACATGATTTAATAAATAATAATTTTAATGTTGCAATTAATGTTTCCGCACGCAATCTTCATGATGAAAGGTTCAGTTACGATCTTAAACAGATGGTAGAGGAGAGTAATATCCCTGAACATAAACTGACATTAGAAATTACAGAAACCAGTATTATGCATGACTCGGAACAATCACAAATTGTTGTTCAAAAATTATCTGATCTTGGTTTCAACATAGCGATTGATGATTTTGGTACGGGCTATTCTTCTCTGGCATACCTGAAGAAACTGGCATCCAACCAGGTTAAAATAGACAGAACCTTTATAACGAACCTGTTAGAGGATAAAGATGATCGTATTATAGTTAGATCTACTATCAACCTTGCTCATAGTCTGGGTATGGAAGTTGTGGCTGAGGGAGTAGAAGACCAGGAGACCTGTAAGATGTTAAAAGCGATGGGCTGTGAGTATGCCCAGGGCTATTATTTCGGAAGGCCAATGCCAATGAGTGAACTTATTGACGTGTTACAACAAAGTAGTACTAATGAGGCATAAAATATTGCTTAATTTGAATCGCCCGCTAAACGGGGGGAACGGCAGAGAGCTTTAAAAATATTATTTTTAACTCATTTATTTTGTTATTGTTTTACGGCCTGACAGCAAGCCAGATAAAAATTATTTGGTAACACAAGGGCACTGTTATGTAGTACATTGTGTTCTGATCCACTTATTCTTGATCCTGTTTTATCCTATGAAAAATAAATTGTCTCAGAAAACTGCCGCAACCGTTTTGACGCTGGATGATCTGGCAAAATGTGCAAACTACTCGTTAATGGACACGCTTAACGGCGACCCGCAAGCGACAGCAAACGGCGCTGACCATGAACCACGACAAGTTTTCTCGGGACATTATGTTCCTGTTAAACCCACGCCCATTAGCGAGCCCGAATACATTACGCATAGCAAAACTTTTTTCCGTGAACTGGGCTTTGCGGACAGTCTGGCTGAATCAGCTGATTTTATGCATGTATTCAGCGGCGACCTCTCGCAGGTGCCGGCACCGATGCACAAAGTGGGGTGGGCCACAGGCTACGCACTTTCTATCTTTGGCACGGAGTACACCCAACAGTGCCCGTTCCAAACCGGTAATGGCTATGGTGATGGTCGCGCTGTTTCTGTGCTTGAGGCGGTGATCAATGGTCAACGCTGGGAAATGCAGCTAAAAGGGGGCGGTAGAACACCCTATTGCCGCGGCGCGGATGGTCGTGCCGTTCTGCGTTCCAGTGTCAGGGAGTTTTTGGCACAGGAGCACATGTATGCGCTTGGTATTCCGACCTCACGCTCTTTGAGTTTGTACGTTTCGAAAACGGAGAAGGTGCAGCGACCCTGGTATTCAGAAGGTTCGCGATCGATCGATCCTGACAGGCTGGTATCGGAGTCGGTAGCAATCTCGACGCGGGTGGCGCCGTCATTTCTTCGGATTGGTCAAATTGAACTCTTTGGTCGCCGTGCCCGCAAGCAGGAACACCCGGATGCGATGGAGGAGCTCGAGAAGATTGTATTGCATCTGATAGATCGTGAGTATGCTGATGTTATCGATAATAAATTAAGTACCGCCGCGAAAGTGGTGTTGCTCGCGCGTGCGTTTCGCCGCCGCCTTACTTCGCTGGTGGCGAACTGGATCCGTGTTGGTTATTGCCAGGGTAATTTTAACAGCGACAATTGTGCGGCCGGTGGTTTCACACTTGATTACGGTCCATTTGGATTCTGTGAGGTTTTTGACCCACGCTACCAACCGTGGACAGGCGGTGGAGAGCACTTCGCATTTCTGAATCAACCTGTAGCAGCAGAACGTAACTTCGAAATGTTTTGTATCGCATTGCAACCATTGCTGTCATCGGATCAAAGTGCTTTACAACAACTCGACGAGATACAAAATGGCTTTGCACAAGTGATGCAAGAAGAAATGGAAAAGATGTTTGCGGCAAAGCTTGGACTTAGCACGTTTAATACGGCGTTATTCAATGAACTCGTAACGTTGATGATGCAAACCTCAGTCGATTACACCGTTTTTTTCCGCGAACTCTCATCGATACCGGATGATATTTCTCTTCTTAAAAAAAGCTTCTATAAAAATTTGAATGAAGAGATGGAGAAGCGTTGGTCAGCCTGGCTAACAAAATGGACATCTCTTATTACTGCTACGTCGTGTACGCCTGAAGATATCTCGACGCAGATGAAAGGTGTCAATCCAAAGTACATTTTGCGTGAATGGATTCTTGCACCAGCGTATCAGCAAGCGGCAAGCGGGAACTACGCGCTAATTCGAGAGTTACAGGAAGTAATGACACAACCTTACACTGAGCAGTCGAAGGAGGTGGATGAGAAATACTATAGGCTTAAACCGCCTGAGTTCAGTGAGGTCGGCGGTGTATCGCATTTGAGTTGTTCTTCATGATGTTTAATCAAGAATAAATGCGCTCTGAAGCTGGCGAATTCCCACGAAATTATTAATATAATCGATCAAAAATAAAAAATTAGTAAAAAACCTATCAGACTCAATTAAAACCACGTCATTGTACTTAATGAACCGCTATGCGTTTCGTCAGCATTACCCTAACGTGCTCTGCACGTTCTGGCATCACTTAATGAACCGCTGCGCGTTTCGTCAGTATTATCTTAACCTGCTCCGAAGGTTCTGACTCTGTTGTAACCTGCACTTAGAAAATTTATTTATGATGATGGATACGAGATAGGAGATAGTTCGTCGGGAAGCATCTGAAACCGCCCTATTTTTGCGGAACTGAGTGTTTTGTGTAAATGCTGGGCGGGTATTGGGAAAATCCAGGGTTTATGTAACTTATTGAAAAATAATGTTTTTTAATGTTTTGTAGTAAAGTGTGACAGGGTTCAGCTTGGATAGGTATTTTTTTTATAGGTTTACTAGCTAAACTGAAAATACTAGCTAGACTAAATAAAAAATACTAATAACTGACTATAAAACTGTGTATTAAATTTGGATGATACACCTTAATGGAAAAAGTACTTGCAGGGACTACTTCTTAAGTTTTAAGGAAACTTGGATTTTAGTGCTTGAATTTACATATAAATATTCTAATCGCGTTACTCATTTTTAAGGAGTTATAAAATGAAAAAGATACTACTACCTTCACCTTTTACACTTCTCATTGTATTACTCAATGCCATTATGTTCCCTGTGTATGCTGTGAATAATGTTGCTCATGTTGAACCCGCTATAGATGTTAACCCTGATCCCAATGTCTTTGAAACAACAATTACAGCAGCGCCGCATCAAATGAAATTATCTACTGGCGAGAAAGTTACCGTATTTGCTTATAACGGCCAGGTTCCCGGCCCAGAAATTCGTGCAAAACAAGGTGACCGGGTGATTGTCCATTTTAAAAATGAATTACCGGCCGATTACCCTACAACCATTCATTGGCACGGTATTGAATTAAATAATAAGAGTGATGGTACTCCTGTAACGCAAACCGAAGTGGAACCAGGAGGTTCATACACTTATGACTTTATTGTGCCACGTGGTGGTGTCTTCTGGTATCACCCACACGTTCGGGGTGGCCAGGTTGTCAATGCCGGTTTATACGGCCCTTTGATTGTAAAACAAGACGTAGAGGACGCGTTAGTTAAAGAAAAGATTTTACCCAAGAGAGATAGAACGATTGTTTTAAGTGACATGGCTGTGGTTGATGGTCAGTTAAAAGATATTGAATCTACACCTATGATGGAAACGATGAATGGTACAGAAGGCGAACATTTATTAGTTAATGGTAAGGAAATGCCTGTCATTCATGCGAAATCGGGTAAACCTATCCGCCTTAGAATAATCAACACTGCTATTTCACGTTATTATCGTTTATCGTTACCAGGTCATACTATTTATCGTGTTGGCGGTGAAGGCGGCCTGCTTTCAAAAGTCCGTGTTGAAGGCGGCAATGTGATGGGAATGCGTAAAGGCATGAACCCTGATTACGATGGCTATACGGGTTCTATAATTATTGATCAGGGCTATGATAAAGGTGAGATTTTATTAGCACCGGCGCAACGTGCTGATGTTGTGATCGTTCCGCAAGGTGATGCGGGTGAAACGCTGGTTATGCAAGGAAAAGATTTTGCACGTGGTCGTCACCAGTTGGTGATGACACCCACGGGCATGATGATGACCGAAGCTGATGACGATGGTCTTCGTCCAACAGTGGACTTGTTTAAAATCAAGTTAACCGGAAAAAAACATGCCTCAAAAGAAAAAAAACGTAGCACTAGCTATAGCATAAATGAAGGTGATGCTTTAGTTGCTAATCCAGGTCGTCTATTGCACGATCGGCAAGATAGCCAGATAAAGCTACAGGCTGACATGATGGCGATGATGATGGGGATGCCTACACATAAATGGTTCCAGATAGATGACTTCTCTGGTGTAGAGGGGCGTACTAATTATCGTACCGCTAAGGTAGGCGAAACCTTAAAGTGGGAAACCCACAATCACACCGATATGCATCATCCTTTCCATTTACACGGCTTCTCATTCCAGCCTACCATGTTTATGACCATGCACCATGAAGAAGGCTATATGGATATGTGGATGGTTAACCCGGAAAACGAATATGTTGATACAGTTAACATCCCACCTCACACTTCTGCATTTTATCTGTTTAAAGTGGATGAGCGTCCTGGCTATGCTGCTCAAGCTGGAACAACAACAGGTGATGGTGCGGCAGGTGATTGGGTATTCCATTGCCATATTTTCCAGCACGGCGAGAATGGTATGATGTCATTCTTGCGCGTATCGGAATAACGTAGAAAAAGAGGGAAGAAAGTAATTATTCCTAATGTAGTTCTATAAGTTTTTATTCGTTAGGGATTTGTTTAGTGTTTCATTATCACATGGAAGTGATATGTGTAACGCAAGCGCCGTTGTATTTTACTTGGCGTATCTCAATACATGAACAACGTGGAAACAATAGAGAACCTTTTTTTGTTTTTTTTATGTTCGTTCTCCTGAAGACTTGCATGATGCTGCAGTAAAAAAATAAAATGTTCTAACCTCCTTTGTTGGCTAATTAGGTAGTCTGCCAATCGTAATGCTAAATCATCTAATAAACTTTATGCTTTACTTACTACCAATACCAGATTGTCCTGTTGCTGCGACACTGACTCCTTCTTGAACAATAATTGTGCCATCACGAAAATGTCCGGGTTTTTTCGTTCCTCACTCTCTGGGCCAATATACACATTGTTAAATTCTGGGAAAGCGGCTTCACCATTATTCATGACATTGTCTAAAAGCGGAGTTTTAACAAAAATCCATATCTTGATACCCTGTTGCTCTGACTAATTCATTTTTATATTCTCCCTATTGTAGCGCTGTAAGGCTTTCTATTGCCTCTTGACTCAGTAGATATTGGCAGGTTAAATAGTACTTCAGGCTTTACCTTAGGTTGCCATTCTAAAGTTTAAAGATACATCTGCACCGGACGTTAAATTATTTTTTTCTAGAAGCAGCACAACAATGTTGTGGTCGACAAGCGATTCTTGAACGTTTAATTGAAGTCATTATTATCCGGTTACTGCGTGATTTAATGAACGAAAAATAGATTGTATATAGGATTACTTACCGGGCTTGCAAACCTTAACTTAGAAAAAGCAATTAAAGCTATTCACTCCAGTCCTGCCAACTACCGGACTTTAGATGATTTTGCTAACGAAGCGGGAATGTTATGGTCATGTTTTGCAACAATATTTAAAGAAACCCTTAGTGTTACGCCTGAAAATTATTTAGTAGAATGATGTGTTGGTATTGTACAGACTTTAGGCGAACAGGTAAGTTAGTACAATTAGTTGCCTGCAGAGTGGAAAAAATATAATTAAAAAATAAATATATTCTGAGTCTTTATTACTTTACTGATACATATTAATCATAAATTTGACAGTAGATAAGTTGCTTTTCGGTTAATATGTTTGTCAAATGAATTTGTATAATTCTTAACTGGATGAGTAAATGAAATTTACAAATGAAGAGAAAATTGAAATAAGTAAAATTATAATTGGTCTTTTTTTGTCTGTAGTAGGTGGTCTATGGACTTATACAACATATACTGAAAGCGCAAGAAACAGTGAGCTTGAGACTATTATCGCACTTGGTAATTCAGTTGCTGGTATGCATGTGACCTGTAAGGGGAAATTTAAAGGTCTTGCTGAGCTTGCAAATACAAAAGTTGAGCGTGAAAAAAAATGTTATGTCTATTTTGAGGATGCATACAGAAGAAGTTTATCGTCGATGATTATTATTTCGAAACCGATTATGCTACCGACAAATGACTGGGAAGCACTTTGGCATGGTTTACAGAAAGTCATCCAGGAAGCTGCCAGTCAAAAATATGAAAAAGCCAGTATCGACAAAGCATGGAATAATATTTTATTGGCAAAAGGATTAAAGTGATAACGGGGTATAAAAATGAAGTTTTATCAATATGTTTTTAGTGCGCTTGTATTTTTCATGTTGTGCATGCCTGTATTTTCAAAAGATTTTCTAACACAGGAGGCCGTTGAAAACTATAAAAAAAAGTGCTGGCCTTCGCCGGACTATAAGGTTGAGTTAAAGTTTGCGCCAATAAGAGGGCTGCCTAAAGACCGGGTTATAAAGGAACAATGGGGCTTTGAATATACAAGTGAGGATGCGCGATATGCAAATAATAAAGTCGAGCTACCTGTCAGAGGGGCAAAAAAAATCGACTCTGTTTTAACTTTAAACAAATCAGAATCGACTAAAAAAGAAAGTTATTTATGGCACGTGGTTGCGACACCAACCGTTGTTGGTTGGCGTTACGGTGGACACTGGCCGCTGGGAGAAGAAAAAGATATTACAAAATTTTCTCGCCTGAAGGATAAGAAATTAAGTCTGATTAATGTGACAACGCTATCCGTTTATAATGGTGATCCTGTATATACAAATATCGATATTTCAGATGTCGATAAATCAGGAGATTTAAAAAAGGCCTGGGAAAAAATATTCAGTGAAGATATTGTCACGCTTCTTTATGATGCTTTTAAAGGAGCAAGTAATGGTGGCAAGGGTTACTCTTTAACCTTTTTCTATGTGCCGACACCAACGCTTAATTTGATAAATAAAAATGGTTATCGATGGCCAACGTCAAAACATGTTGATCGTCCCGGCTTTGCTTATAGCTTTGTTCTTACCCCTGAGGGTAGCTGTATAGCGTCGAATTTTATAGAAATTACACGGTAACTAAGGTAGCTATCATTAAACATATCCGGCAAACTGGACTTGGCTCAGCCTGTCTGTATTTCTTCTAATAATATGAATACTATGGTGTGATAGAAATATTATGTTAGTAAAAAAAACATTTTCATTTTATAAGTATCTTCTTCTATTGCTTGTTACTTCTGCACTTATTTCCGCATGCGCAAGAGCTCCCGTTACCGGGCGGCAGCAGTTGCTACTAATCTCTGAATCTCAGGCTATTCAACAATCGGAATCTGCCTACCTTAAAATGCTCGAAAAACCTTCTGGTGATGGTAAGCTGGATAGTGACCCTAAGCTAAAGACACGAGTTGAAAACATTACCGGTCGTATTATTACTGAGGCTATCAGGTTCCGGCCAGAAACAGCCAGTTGGAAATGGAGTATCCATGTTATCGACGATCCCAAAGTCGTGAATGCCTGGGCCATGGCCGGCGGGCGTATGGCGCTTTACAGTGGGTTGGTGAAAAAAATTCAACCAACTGATGATGAACTGGCGCAAGTGCTTGGTCATGAGATTGCGCATGCTTTGGCAAAACATACGGCAGAAAAAATGTCGGTGGCACTCGCAACAAATTTAACTATCGCTGCATTTGCTATTACCCAGAAGAACGAAAATGCACTGGCCTTACAAGGCGTATCGCTTGCTGCTGCTTTGGCAATCAACCTTCCTAATAGCCGCACCGCTGAGACAGAAGCAGATCGAATTGGTATCGAGCTTGCTGCGCGTGCCGGATATAATCCAAAGGCAGCGGTAAGCCTGTGGAAAAAAATGGCCAAAGTGGCTGGGGGTGGACAAGGCCCTGAATTTTTAAGTACGCACCCGGCAACGAATAATCGTATTAATGCGCTGAACAATTTGACTCAGAAAATGATGCCCTATTATCAAAAGGAAGCACAACACCCTGTTTATAAATTCAAACACCAGTAAAAAATACTGGTGTTTTTATGCTTTTAGATCTATTACCTTTAACAATAAACGAGCTTATTTTATGTATTGTTATTATCTTTATTGCCTATGTGATTAAGGGACTGTCTGGTTTTGGTAGTGGCCTGGTGGCTATTCCGCTGCTCGCTTTTTTTTTACCTCTTCCATTTATTGTTCCTGTTTTGGCTTTGGTAAGTTACACCGGCACGGTGTATCAGAGCTTTACCTATCGGCGCGATGTTGTGTGGCGTGACTTATGGCCTCTGTTACCTTTTTCGTTAGCAGGAATTACAATTGCTTTATGGTTGCTTGTTAATGCTGATGTCACCGTACTGACCTTAACTCTGGGTATTTTTATATTTTGCTATGCGGTTTATTCATTGCTACCGCACGAAATTAAGTCGGGAAGTCGCTGGTGGGCTATTGCAGCGGGCAGTTCTGCGGGTTTGATTGGTGCTTTGTTTGCTACCGGCGGGCCGTTTTATGTTTTGTATCTTAAAATGCGCAAAGTGACTAAACAGCAATTTAGAGCCACCATTACGATGATATTTTTAGTGGATGGCGGGGCAAGAATGTTTGGCTATTTTTATTCTGATTTATTTACCGCTAAAACAGTGACCTTGTCTTTAGTGCTGCTACCGGTTTTATTTTTGGCAATGTATGTCGGGCAACATTTGCATATAAAAATTAATGATCACCGGTTTAACCAGGTCGTAAGTATTTTGTTGTTGCTGAGCGGTTTAAGCCTTGTCATCAAGTCTGTTTATTTAATGGTTTAGTCAATTAAAAGTATTGTGCATTATTTTCGATGTATTAAAAAAAAGCCCTGCTATAGCAGGGCTCTTGTCGAAAGACTAGCTATATAAAAAACTAGTTTCTCTGATATACAACAACCGTAATTTTCTTGTATTTTTTATGTTCGTGGTCGGAATGGTCAGGCTTTGATTTCGATTTTTTATCGTCGTCATCGTCTTTGTTAGATTCATGCTTTGTATAATCAGAATTTTTCAGTTTCAGCTTATAGCTTCCAAGTCTGGTGTAACCAGTAGGTGGGGCAATACCTTCATTCAGGAACAACAAGCTACCACTGACTAAACCTTCACCTTTTGGACCTGTTTCACCCTGTGCTCCTACCGGGCCAATTTCACCCTGTATACCTTGTGGGCCTATTGGTCCGGTTTCTCCTTGAGGCCCCGTAAATCCCTGTAGTCCGATGGGCCCTTGTGGTCCCCTTGCACCAGTATCGCCTTTTAGGCCTTGTGGTCCGGTCGCACCTGTTGCTCCAGTATCACCTTTCGGACCTTGTGGTCCAGGATCTCCTGGGTTCCCTGTCGGGCCCATTTCACCTTGCGGTCCCTGATCACCCTTATCACCTTTTGGACCTGGGGGACCGACTACAACCAGTGTTGCAGCAGTCGCTGAATCGAAGTTTATATCTACTCGATATTGATAAGCTACCAGACCACCCCAGTCTTCCAGTTTAAACAAAATTTCGTTTAATCCCGGTTTGAGGTTGATGGAAGTCGGATTTAAATCTCCACCGGCTAATACTTCTGTACCTTGAACTGTAGCCAAAAAACCGGTGTTAGTGTCATCCACGTAGTTCAGGTATACCGTCGCTCTATTATCGGCTTTCATGCGAATGTTCATTGAAGCATTGCTGAAATCCTGGGGCATGTTAAAACGGATTCGTACCCAGTTGGTTTCATTAAGGCCACATTTTACTGGGGCTACGCAACTCTGTACTGGATAGACATTTACCCAGTTAGTCGCGCCAGGAATTGCCCCCCCTGTGCCTGAATTTTGCCATGGATGAGTGCCTACCGAGTAGGTTGGACCCCAGGGGCCAGTCCGGCTACTTGAGCCTTGGGAATAGGGGTCGACTTCACCTGCAGGTAGATCACTGCCAATCAGGGTGAGTGTTTGAGGGGCTGCATAACTGACTGACGACACGGCAAGCGTTGCAGTCAGAAGCAACCATTTGAGTTGTTTTAATAAGTGTATGATTTTCATTATTGCCCTATAGAAGTTTATAATTATTGTTGAATCAAAGGTGAGCTTAAACCAGGCGGCATTATTATGGATGTCATACTAAGCTGTCCTGAGTAAGCTGAATTCCTTTGCATCGTTTTACTGCTGTTTTATTTTCCAGCATTGTACAAAAGTATTTATTACAGATCTGTGATAAATCACACAGCTTAAATTTGACGTAGATTGCGTAATATGTATTTGATTTTAGTATGCTGCGGTTTGATTTGTGGCAATCTATGCTGGGCGACATTTACATATAAAAATTAATGATCACCGATTTAATCAAGTCGTGAGTATTTTATTGTTGCTGAGTGGTTTGAGTCTTGCCATCAAGTCTGTTTATTTAATAGTTTAATCTATAATGGGCACTTTATAGCGGGTGCCATTATCATCACTTTAATGCTTTAGTTCAGATATATTAGTGGAATATGATATAGTAATTATCTATGACAAAGAAAAAAGTCTTTCACAGTTTGTTTTATTCTTTATTTATCAGTGCGCTGCTGTTTGTTTTGTTTATCGGCGCCGCCTCTCAATTCGATGGTGACAGGGTTTTCATCGATAAAGTATCAAATGATATTCGATGGCAGGATAATAATGAAAACGACGACGATGATATTTATTCCTTTGGTTATAGTTTAAATATCTTATCGACGACTGAATTAAACTATTGTTCCAGTTGTTACTCATTACCCCGCATCTATGACAATGTTATTCTGCGACCAGAACCTCGTGCACCACCTCATTTTTCATAATATTTATATTTAAAATCTATACAAACAAAGCACAGCATAGCCGGACAATATTTTGTTTGTTGGTTAAGTGATGCTTATTACAAAAATTATCTGCTTTATGTTTAAAAAGACCACTATTGTCTTTTAAACAGGTTGCAGAATTAAAATATGTTTTAAGGATGAGATTATTATGAAAAAAGTTAATATTTTAATTACAGCTCTTTTATTATCAAGCACACATGTTATGGCGAAAAATTCTGTTCACTGGGGGTATGAGGGAGACATTGCAGCACATAACTGGAGCCGTTTAAGTTCAGATTATGAATTATGTGGTAAAGGCAAAAACCAGTCTCCAATCAATATAACGGGCGCGGTTAAAACCGAACTTGAACCACTTCGTTTTAATTACGTGTCAGCGTTGTCGGATATTATTAATAATGGTCATACCGTTCAGGTTAATATAAAGAAAGGGAGTCATGTTTTTATTGAGAAAAATTCTTTTGAGTTAAAACAATTTCATTTCCACTCTCCGAGTGAAAATAGGATTAATGGAAAAAGTTTTCCTCTGGAAGGTCATTTCGTGCATACAGATAAAAATGGAAAATTACTTGTTGTTGCAGTAATGTTTAAAAAAGGAGTAAAAAATAAGGCCGTCAGCCAGCTTTGGAAGAGTATGCCCAAAAAGTCGGGTGATAAAAATGTGTTGGACTTGAAAATATCAGCAAAAGATCTATTACCGGATAACAAATCTTATTACCGTTTTAACGGCTCGTTAACAACTCCTCCCTGTACAGAGGGCGTTCGATGGTTAGTACTGAAGAAACCGGTAACTATTTCAGAGGAGCAGGTTGCTGTTTTTAAAAATAGTTTACACCGCTCTAATAACCGGCCGCTTCAGGAGCTTAATGCACGGATTATTTTGAACTAACTGAGATAAGATAAGAGGTGTCGGGGAATAACCGTTTCAAACATTAACGGCTATGGTTCTCCGGCACCTGTTATTTTTTACTATGAGATTAACTGTTAAATATTAACTATTATAGTCGTATTTATCTTTATAGCCTCGATCTTCTTTTCGTTTTTTCAATTCTTCACGTTGCTCCTTGGTTAATACTTTATGGATGTTGTTGCGCATTTCAGAACGTAAAATTATTTTATTCGCTTTCAGCTCTCCCATAGCTTGTGCAAGTTTTTTAACTTTGTTCATATCAATGTTTTCCGCATGCATTTCTTCACGTAATTGCTTTCGGTTCTCTTTCATTTTCTCATGTAAGGCTTTCATTTTTGGCTGAAAGTTTTCACGAATGCTACGCACTTTTGTTGCCTGTTCATCACTAAGGCCAAGTTTTTTAATCATCTTTTCCATGCGGTATCCGGACTTTTTACTGTGTTTATCGCAGTATTTTCCTTTGTATCCGCCATGTTCATAACGATCATTTTTTTCATAGCCTTCGTAACGGTCATCATCTGCGTTGGCTAATGTGAAACCACCTAGTGCCAGGCTACTTACCAGTAATGTTGTTGCGATTTTATTCATATCAATATCCTCAGAGTAATAGACTTTTAATCAGTCTGTTTTAATAATGGTGATAGCATATACCGATATTATGTCAATGTGGGTAATTGGTGTGTAAGGTTATGTAAATATGCGTAAAGGTAACCCCGTGATGCTGTTTAAACAGGGTTGTTTTGTGGCATAGTTAAAAAACATTCATTAAAGGATAGATTATTTTTATGCCCCGGATATTGCTTGCAGATGACGACGTAGAACTCGCAGACATGCTGGTTGATTATCTCGGCCAGGAAGGCTTTGAGGTGGATACCGCTCATGATGGACAAACAGCGTTGCAAAAGGCGCTCGCGTATCATTATGAGTTGATTATACTCGATGTCATGATGCCTGAGCTCAATGGTTTTGATGTTCTTCGTCAGTTACGGACTCAATCTCAGGTACCGGTTCTAATGTTGACCGCCAGAGGTGAAGATGTCGACAGTATCGTGGGACTGGAAATTGGTGCAGATGATTACCTCGCCAAACCCTGCAACCCCCGTGTTTTAGTTGCGCACATGCGCGCTATCCTTCGCCGTAGTGAGCAGGGTATAGCTAATAGCGCTACAGCGACAGATATCCTGACAATTGGTGATATTGAACTTCAACGAGGTGCGCGTCGGGTACTAATCAACAACCAGCCAGTCACTATGACCAGTACCGAATACTGTGTGCTGGAAGTTTTGTTAGAAGAGGCGGGGCGTGTTGTTTCCAAGCAGGATCTGTCAGCACGTGCGCTGGGGCGCGAACTTAATCTCTATGATCGCAGTCTGGATATGCATGTGAGTAATCTACGTAAAAAACTCGGACCACTGGCGGGTGGTGAGGAGCGTATTAAAACCATTCGTGGTGTGGGTTACCAGTACACTTATCAGAACAATACTGAAAAATCAGAGGCCTGAGGTGAAAAGTTTATTCTGGAAAATTTTTGTTTCGTTCTGGCTGGCCCTGATTTTATTCGCAAGCCTGACTCTGCTAGCCACATCACATTACCTGGAGAGTATACGACATGAAGAGAGTCGCGCTCAGCCGCGTAATAATACCCTCCAATATATCAGACAAGCGAATCTTCTTGCGCAAGAGGGTGATATTCAAAAATTACGAAACTGGTTAATGCAACTGGATAAGAGTGAAGCTATTCCTTATTTATTACTTGATAAAGAAGGGCAAGACTTACTAAAACGGCCTGTACCTTTATATTTGCAACAACGTGCGCGCAGACTGGAGTATAAATTTCTTGATGATGAGCACGATGATGAGCATGAGTATAGAAAACGACGGTCACACCATCGCCCGATTATTATTAATGGTCAGCGCTATCGTCTACTGCCCGACTTCCGAAGCATTACTCTTCATCGTGTGCTCAATCGCCCCAGAGCTTTTGTTATGCCCATTTTGTTGGCGACATTAATTAGTGCAATTATTTGCCTGCTGCTTGCGCGTTATTTGACTGCCCCCATTGCTCGCTTAAGGCAGGCAACTCAGAAATTGGCAAAGGGAGATTTAACCCAGCGCGTTTCACCCTCAATGGGAAAGCGTAAAGATGAAATTGTCGAACTGGCTAATGACTTCGATTATATGGCCGAACAACTACAGGCTTTGATTGAGTCACATAAACAGTTGTTACGTGATGCGTCGCATGAACTACGTTCACCTCTTGCCCGCTTACAAGTTGCTCTTGGACTGGCTCGTCAGCGTGGTAGTGATAACACGACAAAAGAACTGGATCGCATTGAACGTGAAGCGGAACGACTTAACGATCTTATCGGTCAGCTATTAACCTTAGCCCGGTTCGAAACCAACACAAAAAAAATTGAACATAGTACGATCGACCTTACTGCATTACTTGAACAAGTCGTTGATGATGCGATGTTTGAAGCACGTGCTACTCACCGTGAAGTTAAAATAATCCAGAGCATGCCGGTTATCATCAAAGCTAATAATGTACTTTTAAATAGCGCATTTGAAAATGTTGTTCGTAATGCCGTTCGTTATACTGCTGAAGGGACGACGGTTGAGATTAGCCTGAAAGAAGATCATGAAACCTCCGGTTGGATTATTATTAAGGCTCGTGACTATGGGCCGGGTATTCCCGAAAAAATGCTGGAGACAATATTTGAACCTTTTGTTCGGGTTGGTGAAGCACGCGACCGTCAAAGTGGTGGTTATGGACTGGGACTTGCTATTGCAAAACGTGCAGTGAGTTTACACGGCGGAAAGATGCTGGCAGCCAATGAAGAAGATGGCCTTAGTATTTTTATTTATCTGCCGATGAACGAATTACCAGAAGAGAGTCGGGGTGCTTAGTTGCCGGCATAATTATTATTTTAATCAGCATAGTGGCAGGATATATGAACTATTCTTAATTTTTAATTTCTTCTGACTGAATTGGTGCGTTACGTACCATTTTGGTGCGCTTTATCTTTTATTCATATCTTTAATACCTTAAAAAACGCTGTAAATACAGCAATTGAAAAGCTGGCATAGATAATGCTCTTTTATATTTGTGTATTAATAACTATAAAATTTTTTAAGGGGATGATGATGAATAAAAGTGAAATGAAAGAAATTATACTTGAGTTAAAAAAAGAAAAAGGATTAACGTGGGCAGCAATTGCTGATAAAGCAGGTTTATCTACAGAATATACCTGTTCCGCTTGTCTGGGTATGAATCATTTAGAGAAAGCAGAAGCAGATTTAGTCGCGGATGTACTGGGAGCAGGGGCAGAACTTTCTATAGCACTACAGGCGTTCCCAATGAAAACATGGGAGCAGGTTGTTCCGACAGATCCGGTTATATATCGCTGGTATGAAATCGTTGGTGTTTACGGAGAAACGATTAAAGAAATTATTCATGAGAAATTTGGTGATGGAATTATGAGTGCGATTGATTTTACATTGGATATTGACAAAGAAGAAAATCCCGCAGGTGATCGTGTTGTTGTAACGTTAAATGGTAAATTTTTGCCTTATAAGTCCTGGTAGGTTTTCCGCTAATTAAGATTGGATACTTATATTTAATTTAAATCAGGATGAGTGATCAGTGTTATTATAAGTATTACAAGCAAAATAAATGACAGACTTTTCCAAAAAACAACCGGGCTACGCTCTATTAATGGGGCGCGGGTTTTATTTAAAAACGTTTTATTTGGGTGACGTAAGTCATAAATGAATTCTGATATTTCACTATATCTTTTATAGGGATCGGGGTGTACTGACTTTTTTATTGCTGCATCAACCCATGAAGGAATAGTACGCTCATCATCCAGAACGGATTGATATATTAATTTTCGCTGTGCAGCTTTTGTTTGTGCTCTTGCAATATGAGGGCCGTAGGGCAGTCTGCCTGATAACATTTGATAAGCTATAATACCTAACGAAAACATGTCAGAGCGCATTGTTCCTGTTTCACCAATAAAATATTCCGGTGCGGTATATTGAGCTGTGCCAAGTATGTTTTGTTGAGTCAGTGGCGATGTTATTTCTCTCAGTCCTGCAACCTGGGTTGAGCCGAAATCAATAATTTTTACAGTGCCTGTTTTATCTATTATGATGTTATTGGGGCGTATGTCCTGGTGCAACATCTCCAGCTTGTGAAATGCACGCAGGCCTTTTGAAATTTGTTCAACTATATTACGCACTTGTTCTATATCCGGCGTTGGATTATCAATCATCCATTGCGATAATGTCTGGCCTTCAATAAACTCAGTGACTATGTATAAGTAATTCCGCTTTCTTGTTTGCGAGCAAGGTTTTAATACATGAGCATTGTTTATGCGTCGGGCAACCCATTCTTCCATGAGAAAACGTTCGAGGTAAGCAGTATCCTCTCTTAAGTCTACTGATGGCGCTTTTATAACAACCTGTTCTTTTGTTTCAGTATCAATTGCCAGGTAAATGTGACTGCGGCTGCTGAAGTGGATATTACGTATAATTTCATAGCCATCGAATATTGATCTTGGTTTGAGTTCGGGAGGAAACGGTAAGCTTGTTAACTGTTGATAAATTTCATCTGCACTTTGTAACGGGAGCTGATCTATTTTAACAATTTGTATTGTTAAGTTATCGTCGCTTCCATTTTCAAATGCTTTATCCGAAATTATTTTAGCTGCATTATTTAAGTTCTGATTATGATTCTTAATACTATCAATAATAAATTCTTCACTTACAAATTCATAGATGCCATCTGTTGCAAGTATAAAAATATCATTTGCTTCTATGAGTAAAGACTTATAGTCAATATTGACATTGTCTTTCATCCCCAGAGCACGTTGCAGGTAACTTTTGTCTCTGGATACCCAGAGCCTGTGATCTTCTGTGAGTTGTTCAATGTTATTGTTGTTGAGATGATAAATGCGGGTATCGCCCACATTGAAAATATGTGCTGTATTTGATTTAAGGACTAATGTACTAAAAGTGCATACATAACCCTTATCCTGACTATACCGAAATTGGCTGTCACGGGTTTGTGAATAAAGCCATGAGTTTGTTGCCAGGAGTACTCGCTGTACGGAAGTATTCACTGTCCATGATTCGGCAGTAGCAAAGTAATCTTCCAGAAAGCCTGTGACTGCGGTTTTGCTGGCTATCTGGCTAATATCACTACTACTGATACCGTCAGCAAGACATATCGCGATGCCTTTAGAGCTCAGTAAAGGTTCTTTAGGAATATGGATACTATGAAAATCCTGATTGATTTTCTTGCGGCCCTTGTCAGTGTGTTGGCCATAGGATATTTGTAATTTTTTTATCATGTTTAAAAAAGTTCAGCCCTAAAAAGGGCTGAAACATTGTTTATTTATGTAATATATTTTACATATTATAGCGTACGATTAGGGCTTGTTCTTACATGAGTGAAGTATAACGGTAATGCGACAAAGACAAAACCACCCACCAGATTACCCAATGCTGTTGGTATTTCATTCCAAACGAAGTAGTCAATAATGGTAAAGTCACCGCCCATGATCATAGAAAACGGGAATAAGAACATATTAACAATTGAATGTTCAAAACCCATATAGAAGAAGAGCATAACCGGCATCCACATAGCGAACATCTTACCTGTTGCTGAAGTTGAAATCATTGCACCAACAACACCCATTGACACCATCCAGTTGCATAACATGCCACGAATAAAAATAGTTGCCCAGCCACTGGCGCCATGCGCCTGATAACCGACAGTTCTTGATTCACCGATAGTTGCGACTTTTGCTGCAATAGCGCCACCATCGATGTTGTAGCCGTAAGTAAGAATAAACGACATCATAAATGCCGTTGTTAGTGCGCCGGCAAAGTTACCGACAAAAACGAGCCCCCAGTTTCTTAATATCTGGTTAAATGTGACGCCGGGTCTTTTATCAATTAATGCAAGCGGAACAAGTGTAAACACCCCTGTTAGCAGGTCAAATTTCATTAAATACAACATAATGAAACCGACCGGAAACAGGAGGGCACCAGTAAGAAAAGAACCTGTTTTAACTGCAACAGTAATGGCAAATATTGCAGCAAGTCCTAAAATTGCACCCGCCATAAAAGCACGGATTAATGTATCTTTTGTGGACATATACACTTTAGATTCGCCGGCATCCACCATTTTGGTAACGAACTCTTGTGGTTCTAAATAAGACATAACAATCCCTCTATAGTTATATTGTGTATCGATTTTATGTTCCTATTTCGCAAGTATTATGCCAAGACTAGTTGTTGCTGTTACGCCATATTTTTATTTCGACTGTGATTAATTGCTTCAATATGGAGCACAGTACTTATTTTATTGGCCCTATTGGTGCGAGCATGCAACATTATTGCCAGCATGAAGGTTAATGAATTCAGTGCTTTTATGTTTCTTCAGGTTGTATGAAGTTTGGCGTTGCGCTGTGAAACACAGTACGTTTCGATTACTACGCGATTATTTTGGTTGAGGGGATATGTCACGGTGTTTGTCGTTACCTGGGGCTTTAATGGTTCAGTTTGTTCTACTTTAGAGAATGCTTATTTTATAGGAAAGATTGAACTGAAAATCAACTATAAGATTAGGCAAGTTATCTGAATATTCGGAAGTTGTTAAAGATACACTGGGGTATTTGAATGATACAATTGTTCTGTGGGGTATGACTTTGTAGTGTGAAAACACTGAGGCATTAGTAGATAGTTATCACAGGCCAAGAGAGTAGATTAATCGTTGTACTCATTTTTTGATTAAGTTAGGGAATAATTGGCTAAGACTAACTTTCGCTGGTTTAATGTTAATCTTTATAAGTAACCGACTCACCACTGAAATTAGACTAAATAGTGGGCGGCAGATCGAATCACTAAAAAAAGACTCTATATTTTTAAGGGATAATTTCGACAATGAAAACTGGAAATAAAATTACACTCTTTACGCTTTTACTCGTAGTTGTCGCCATTGGCGCAAGCGTGTTTTATGTCATCAATAACCTGGATAATCTGGTTAAAAATGCAATTGAAAAATACGGCAGTGAAGCAACCCAAACCGCAGTACGTGTTGAGCGTGTAACAATATCGCTTAAAGAAGGCAGCAGTGTTATTAAGGGTTTAAGTGTGTCGAATCCTACAGGATTTGAAGCAAAATATGCTTTCTCACTTGGAGAAATTGGTAATAAAATTAATATCGAGTCTCTCAGCAATGAGGTGATTGTGATTGATGATATTAGCATTCGTGCACCTGAGGTTTATTTTGAAATGAACCAACAACGCCAGACTAATCTGAATGTATTAAAGAAAAATTTGTTAGCTACAGCACCAGGTGCAACCAGTACAAAACAAGCCAGGACAGAAACAACGACAGGAGGTGAAGAGCCCCGTTTTATTCTCAAACGCGTACATTTTAGAGAAGGTAAAATACTGGCTAAAGTCGTGCCGTTAAACAATAAAGAATATCAGCTTAAGTTGCCTGAAATTTTGCTACGTAATTTGGGAGGGAGCAAAGGCGCAACAGCCGCAGAGTTAAGCCATGAAATTTTAAGTGTATTATCAGACCGTGCGCTGGCGGAAGTGAAAAATAAAGGCGTTGGGGCAGAGCTGGATAAAGCAAAAGCACAAATTAAAGAAAAAATAGCGGCTGAAAAAGCCAGGCTACAAAAACAGCTCGATGAGCAATCGCGTTCCAAAATAGAAGCCGAAAAAGAAAAGGCGGCTGATAAATTGAAAGGTTTATTCGGCCAATAACAGGTAATAAATTTAGATATATAAGCGAGACAATAAACTATATGCGTCCAGACGAAAATTCCGTGCCAGTTAACACACCCGTAGTGGCAACAAAAAAAGGCCTGCCGACCTTTGTCATTGTGTTGATTACTGTTGCGCTGACTTTGGGGGTTGCTTATTGGGTATTTACCGTGTACTTGTTTCCCACGGAATTTCGTCCGGTCGAGTTAAGTAAAAAAGAACAACAGCAGCTGGATCATAAACTCGATGCTTTAACAGGAAAAAAATCTACAGCTTCCACTGCAGACACCGAACCATTGCAACCCGAGGCCTATAGCGAAGCCGGTGCTAATCGTGAAGTTCATTTTAGTGAAAAAGAATTGAATGCGCTGTTAGCAAATAATACCGATCTTGCTACCAGACTGGCTATCGATCTTTCAGACAATCTGGCCAGTGCTAAATTGTTAATTGACCTTGACCCTGATTTTCCGCTATTCGGTGGTAAAACGTTAAAGATTACGGCCGGACTGGAACTGCGCATAGATAAGCATCGGCCGCGTGCTATTTTAAAAGGGGTTAGTGTCTGGGGAGTACCTTTACCCAATGATTGGTTAGGTAACTTAAAGAATATCGACTTGCTCAGTGAATTTGGGAATGGTGGTGGTTTCTGGCAATCTATTGAAAGAGGTATTGAAGAGTTTGAAATTAGTGACGGTGCGCTTAGAGTAAAACTAAAACAATAAATACTATGCTTTTATCTTTAATTAGTAATTTTTTTGATAAAGTACTTTAATGAAGTTACCAGAGTAAAAATTCTCCTATATGAATAACACTCCATTATCCTGGAAAATACCGCTGCTGTTATTGGCTTTCTATATTGTGCTATTTATTATTTGCGCGATTGAACCTTATGACCGTGATGTATGGTGGGCAGAAAATATCCCCATTCTGATTGTCGTCGGCGCTATTGTATGGTTTTCGCGTATTCACCGGTTTTCGAATACGAGTTATATATTAATGTCAGTATTTATTATGTTGCATACCATTGGCGGACATTACACCTTCGAGCGGGTGCCGTTTTCATGGGTGAGTGATCTATTTGGATTTGAACGTAATCACTATGATCGGATTGCCCATTTTTCAGTTGGCTTTTATGCTTACGCAATTGCAGAAGTGTTAATGGCCAGACGTTTGGTACGGACTCGCTGGATTATTTCGTTATTTCCGGTGTTTGCCATTGCATCTGTTGCCGGGATATATGAAATTATTGAGTGGCAATATGCCATATCGGCTGATCCCAAAGCGGGGATCGCTGTGCTGGGATCGCAAGGTGACATCTGGGATGCACAGAAAGATATTCTTGCTGATACTCTTGGTGCAATGTTAGTGATGCTTTTGTTTTTTTATCAACACCGCTTTGAGCTTTCGACTTTACGTAAATAATTAATTCTTTGAATTCATAATAACAATATCTTTATCTGATTATTCGGGTAAAGTCGCTTCTATCGTGATGTTTGCCTCTATTAATACCTTCCATTTTGGCTAGAAAACACAGTAAACATGAATAGTAATGTCAATAAAATGATATATTCCTGTTCTAATGAATAATACCGGAGTTTTTATGACAGAAGAACAGGCTCAACAGATTGCGGAGCAGTGGTTAACCACGGCAGCAGAAAGTGCCGGACAAAAAGATCTTAAGACCCACATGGGGATGATATCAAAGCGTATTAGTGTTCAGGGTGTTCCTGGCTTTGATAATATTGATTACGATATATGGTTTAAGCAATGCAGACATCAGTTTGAAATGGCTATGATAAAAAGCATTGCTTATAAAGGATTTAACCTGATCAGCGCCACGGAGACTCAGATTATTTTTACTGTTTATGAAACAGTGGTGGGGTCAGACGGCACGCTGAATGAGCAGATTGTAGAGATGCTTCTGGAGCAGGAGACTGATGGTGTATGGCGGCTGTTACAAGAGCGGGTTCTTATTGAGAATGATGCCATGAGAAATCATGAACTGGCCAAAGAGTAGCGAAGATGTCTGCATCTGATTAAACCCCTCGCAATTGTATGTGTTACCTAATTCGTTGATGGATTTAAGCCTAATTGTTCAACCGGTGTTTTACCCTTCATCCCTTGATGCGGTCGTTCCTGATTATAATACAACAAGTATTCCATCAGCTCT
>Ga0316207_10000248_pt1 | contig 103278 bp, 108 predicted proteins | sample 6weekpyrite_MG_FD_204943 | JGI IMG/M metagenome (GOLD analysis project Ga0316207, IMG submission 204943) | Microbial mat bacterial communities from mineral coupon in-situ incubated in ocean water Damariscotta River, Maine, United States -... | ecosystem: Environmental > Aquatic > Marine >...
GAGTTGTCGTCAAAGAAAGCTTTTACAACGTCAATATCAACGCCCGGTACTGGAACATAAGCCAGTACACGATAAACAAATAAAAAGCCTAATGTAATAAGAATTTTATTAATAAGCGTTTTGCTCATATTACTTAGTTCCGCTACAAGTTACGTTTTCATCTTTTACTTTTGAAGCAAGTGCAGCTGCACCTTTTCCAATTAATTTTACTTTTGTAATTTGATTTGAGAAGTAATGAACTTCACGAATAGAAGAGACAGTAATCTCATCTAATGCTACAACTTTTGCAACTTTTTCTACATTTATAGAGTAAGGTTTAATAACACGTGATGAGAAACCAATTTTTGGTAATCTCTTTTGAAGAGGTTGTTGACCACCCTCAAATCCACGCTTGTTTTTAAAACCTGTTCTAGATTTTTGACCTTTAGTACCACGAGTGGCAGTCTTACCCCAACCACTACCTTGACCACGACCAACACGTTTTTTACTATGTGTACTTCCAGAAGCTGGAGTTAAATTAGTAATTGGCATCTATCTATCCTTTAATACGTTGTAGTGCATCAACTGTCGCACGTACAACTGTACCTGGGTTATTTGAGCCCAATGATTTAGTAAGAATATCTTGAACACCTGCAAGTTCTAAAACTGGACGCATAGCACCACCAGAGATAACTCCAGTACCTTCACTAGCTGGTTTAAGTAGAACTCTACTTGCATTATATTTTACTTCAATATCATGAGCAATTGTAGTTCCTTTGATTTTTACATCAATAATACTTTTAAAAGCGTTATCTACAGCTTTTTTTATAGCATCTGGAACCTCTTTAGCTTTTCCGTAACCGTAACCTACTTTACCGTTTTTGTTTCCAACAACAACTAAAGCAGTGAATCTAAATCTACGACCACCTTTTACAACTTTTGTAACACGGCCAATATTAACGATAGCCTCTTCAAAATCTTCTCTGTTTAAATCTTCCATAAAATTCCTTAGAAGCTAATTTCGTTTTCACGAAGTGAAGTAGCAAATGCTGCAACTACACCGTGGAACTCATAACCATTACGATCAAATACAATTGTACTGATCTTAGCACCTTTTAATGTTTTGGCAAATTCTGCCCCTAATTTTTTCGCACTCTCAGCGTTTGAGTTAAGACCCAAAGTTTTACCGCTGATTGAACATAATGTTTTTGCAGTTGTATCATCAATTGCTTGAACACTTAAATAACGATTTGAACGAAAAATTGACACACGTGGACATTCAGCAGTACCGCTAATGTGAGCACGAATACGCAATTTACGTTTAGCACGTTGTGCAGTTTTTTTCTTTAATATTTTACTATTCATTCAATGCCCCCTTACTTTTTAGCTGTTTTACCGGCTTTACGTACAATATGCTCTTCAACATACTTAACGCCTTTGCCTTTATATGGTTCTGGTGGACGAAATGAACGAATTTCAGCAGCAATTTGCCCTAAAAGTTGTTTATCATGTCCTTTTATACTAACAATGTTTTTATCAACTGCCATAGCTACACCATCAACTATTGGATAAATAATTGGATGTGAATGTCCTAGTTGAAGTTCAAGGTTTTTACCTTTAACAGCTGCTTTATAACCAACACCGTTGATTTCAAGTTTACGTTCAAAGCCTTTATCAAGACCTTCAACTGCATTTGCTGTTAATGAACGATAAGTTCCCCAAAATGCACGATGATTTGCTTCATCACTAAGTGCTGCAAAAGTTATAGTATTGTCTGCAATAGTAACACCAACATTACCTTTTGTATCAACTACACTTTGAGCTTTACCTTTTTTCAATGTGATTACATTGTCTGCTACTGCAACATCAATCCCAGCAGGAATCACAATAGGTCGTTTTCCAATACGTGACATACTACCTCCTTACCAGATTGTGCAAAGCACTTCGCCACCAACACCAAGCTCATGAGCTTTATTGTTGTCCATTACACCACTTGATGTACTAAGTACGATTGTACCGTATCCATTTTTGAAACGTTTAATATCTTTTGCACCCTTATAAACACGACGACCGGGAGTAGAAACACGTTTAACCTCATTGATTACCGTGCGCCCATTATCATCATATTTTAGAACTACTGAAAGAGTTTTTTTATTGCCATTTTCTTTAACTGATACACTATCTATGTAACCTTTATCTTGTAAAATTGCAAGAACCGCTTCTACTGTTTTTGAATACATAAGTTCTGCTGTATCCATACGACGCATTGCTGCATTACGAATGCGAGTCAATCCGTCTGAAATTAAATCATTTACCATATTATTTTGCCTTTATTTGCTAATGTTTAGCAGTTTCAAGCGGTATTTCTACCAGCTTGACTTTCTAACACCCGGTAATAAACCTTCGTTTGCCATTTTTCTAAAACATACACGACACAAGTTAAAATCACGAATAACAGAGTGTGGTCTTCCACAAATCTGACAACGTGTATATGAGCGAGATGAGAATTTAGCTTTTCTTGCAGCTTTTGCAATCATAGATTTCTTAGCCATACTTATTCTCCTTTCGCAAATGGCATACCAATCAACTTTAATAGTTGAAATGCCTCTTTGTCGTTATTTGTAGTTGTTACAAATGTTATATTCATACCGTGAACTTGCATAATACTATCATACACAACCTCAGGGAAAATCAATTGTTCTGTTAGACCAAAGTTATAATTACCTTGACCATCAAAACCATTGCTAGGAATACCACGGAAATCTTTCATACGAGGTAGAGAAACATTTAAAAGTTTATCTAAGAACTCATACATTCTCTTTGCACGTAAAGTAACTTTTACACCAGTTGGCATATCTTCACGTACTTTAAATCCAGCAACACTCTTTTTTGATTTAATGATAAGTGCTTTTTGACCAGCAATTAAACTGATAGTATCAGCAATGTTAGCCATAAGTTTATTATCTTTCATCGCAAAACCAGTACCAACACTGATTACAATTTTATCTAAAGCTGGTGCTAACATTGGATTTTTAATATCCAAATCAGCCATCAACTGAGGTTTAATTGTAGAATTGTAAGTCTCTTTTAATCTTGCCATTATTCAGCCTCCACTTTACGGACGTTTGAAATATCGATAGGCATCTCTTTGTTTTCAAAGCCACCATCTTTATTTTCTTCTGTAGGCTTAATTGCTTTTTTCGCTATTTTCATACCGCTAACAATTACTTTACTCTTCTTAGGTAAAACTGTAAGGACTTCACCTTTTTTACCTTTGTCATCTCCAGCGATAATTTCTACAGTATCGCCTTTTTTAATTTTTAATCCCATTACAGAACCTCCGGAGCAAGTGAAACAATTTTCATAAAACCAGAATATCGAACTTCACGTGCGATAGGCCCAAAAATACGAGTTCCAATTGGCTCTTCTTTATCATCAATTATTACAGCTGCATTTTCATCAAAACGGATAAGTGAACCATTTTCACGTTGTACCTCTTTTTTAGTACGTACGACAACAGCTTTAACAACTTTACCTTTTTTAACTTTTCCAGTTGGAATAGCCTTTTTTACTGATGCAACGATTACATCACCAACACTTGCATATCTACGCTTAGATCCACCAAGCACTTTAATACACATGATCTCTTTTGCACCACTGTTATCAGCAACAGCTAGTCGCGTAAATCCCTGAATCATTACTCAGCTCCTGTTTTAAGAACTGTTCCAAGACGAAATTTTTTACGTTTCGATAATGGACGACACTCAATAGCTGTTACACTATCACCAACTTTAAGTTGATTTGTCTCATCATGAATTAAATATTTTTTAAAACGTTTAACAATTTTGTGGTAACGTGGGTGTAGTACCTTACGTTCAACCAAAACAGTTGCTGATTTATCACCAGCGATTGTTACGACTACACCAGTAATTTCTCTTTTATGTGTCATCGTTGCTCCTTACGCAATGCTAGCGAGTGCTGTATTAATACGTGCAATATCTTTTTTTGCAACGCTAAGCTCGCTTGTATTTGTTAACTGCATCAACTTTTGTTTTACTTTTAAAGTAAACAGCTCATTCTTTTTCTCTTTTAGTAGCGCATTTAGTTCATCTGCACTTTTCTCTTTTAAATCAGTATACTTCATTGCTCATCTCCGCAGATATAATCTTCGTCTTGAACGGCAATTTGTGCATAGCTAGTAGTAACGCTTCACGCGCCCATGAATCTTCAACACCAGCCATCTCAAAAATAATACGACCTGGTTTAATATTCATTACCCACTTATCTACAGCACCCTTACCTTTACCCATACGAGTTTCTAGTGGTTTAGCTGTTAAAGGTTTATCTGGAAATACTCTAATCCAAATTTTACCAGTACGTTTAATATGACGAGTCATAGCAATACGTGCTGCTTCAATTTGACGACTATCTATACGTCCTGCTTCTATAGCCTTAAAACCAATAGTCCCAAATGCTAAAGTGTTAGCTTTAGCAGATTTACCGCGGTTACGGCCTTTCATCATTTTACGATATTTCGTACGTTTAGGCATTAACATAATTAGTTACCTTTTCTGCGACCGCGTGGACGCTCTTTTTTCTCTACAGATTCAGGTTGAATTCCTTTTGCAAGAACCTCACCTTTAAAAATCCATACTTTAATACCTATGATTCCATAAGTAGTGTGAGCTTCTGCAAAACCATAATCGATTTTTGCACGAAGAGTATGTAAAGGTACACGACCCTCTAAATACCACTCAGTACGTGCCATCTCAGCTCCACCTAAACGACCAGCAACAGCTACTTTAACACCTTTAACACCAGCGCGTTGTGCATTTTGAATCATCTTCTTCATTGCACGACGAAATGCTGTACGACGCTCTAATTGAGTTGCAACACTCTCAGCTGCAAGTTGAGCAGATGTATGAGGTTTTTTCTCTTCTTTAATGTTAAGAGCAACTTCTTTACCTACTAGAGCTTGAACTTTTACTTTAAGTTTCTCAATATCTGCACCCTTTTTCCCGATAATAATACCAGGACGTGCAGCTACTAATGTAACACGTAAACGTTTTGCTGTTCTTTCAATAATAATATTACTAACACCAGCATAATAAAGCTCTTTTTTCAAAAATGTACGTACTTTGTGATCTTCACCAACATTAGTTGCAGCATTTTGAAAGCTTGGAAACCAACGTGACTCCCAGTTTCGATTAATTCCTAATCTTAGACCAATCGGATTTACTTTTTGTCCCATATCTAGTTACCCTCGCTTTTGCTTACTTCTACAAAAATGTGTGATGTTGGCTTACGGATTCCCGAAGCACTACCACGTGCACGTGGCTTAAAACGTTTTAGTACTGGACCTCTATCAACACGGCAAGAAGTAACAACCATCTCTTCTGGCTCACTATCAGCATTTGCAACAGCTGAAGCGATTACCTTAGAGATGATACCAGCTGCTTTATTTGGAGTAAATTCCAAAGCTGCTAGTGCCTCTTCTGCGTTCATACCCTGTACCTCACGTGCAATAAGACGTGCTTTTATAGGAGATAGGCGAATAAATTTAAGAGTTGATGTTGCCATTACTTACCTACCTTTTTCTGAACAGAACCTTTGTGACCCTTAAACGTACGAGTTGGAGCAAATTCACCCAACTTGTAACCAATGTGATTTTCTGTCACATATACAGGCACAAACTGACGTCCATTATGTACATTTAGTGTAAGTCCAATCATATGTGGAGTTACTGTACTACGACGCGACCATGTTTTAATTGGTTTTTTACTTTTTTCCTCTTTTGCTGCAAGCACCTTTTTTAAAAGATGATCATCAACAAATGGACCTTTTTTTATTGAACGTGCCATCTATCTACCTTTTCGGATTCGATTTACGTCGAGAGATGATTAATGCATCGCTCGCTTTTTTACGACGTGTCTTAGCACCTTTAGTCGGTTTACCCCATGGAGTAACCGGGTGACGCCCTGAGTTTGTTTTACCTTCACCACCACCGTGTGGGTGATCAATCGGATTCATAGCAGAACCACGAGTTTGAGGACGAATACCTAAGTGACGTTGACGACCAGCTTTACCAATAACCATATTGATATACTCTTCATTACCAACACTACCAATTGTTGCAATACATTCGCCAAGAACTTGACGCATTTCTGAACTAGGAAGTCTCAAAATAACGTATTTACCTTCACGACCCATCAACTGAACTGAAGCACCAGCACTACGTGCCATTTGAGCACCTTTACCAGGTTTCAATTCAATGTTATGGATAATTGTACCAACTGGAATATTTTTCATTCTCATTGCATTTCCAGGTTGAATATCAAGACCTGATTCTGCAGATTCAATTTTGTCACCAACTTTCAGACCACTTGGTTGAATGATGTAACGCTTCTCACCATCAGCATAATTAATTAAAGCAATACGACAGTTTCTATATGGATCATATTCAATTGTTGCAACTGTACCTTCAATTCCAAACTTATTACGTTTAAAATCGATTACACGATAAAGTTTTTTTGCACCAGCTTGCTTATGACGTGATGTAATACGACCGTTGTTATTACGTCCAGCATGCGTACCAAGCTTCTTAAGAAGTCCTCTAACTGAAGGTTTAGCTGTAATATCAGCTGAATCAATATTTGTTAGAAAACGACGAGCGGGGGTTATCGGTCTATAAGATTTCATTGCCATTGTTATACCGCCAAACTTTCAATTTTAGCATCTTCAGGTAATCTAACATAAAACTTTTTAAAATCTTTTTGTTTACCTGAAACACCTCTAAAACGCTTTGTTTTACCCGATTGATTAAGTGAGTTAACACTTAAGGGCTTAACACCAAAATATTCTCTAAAAATCTCTTTAAGACCGTTTTTAGTCACACGAGGAGATGTTTGAACTACAACCACTCCACTCTCTTGCAATGCAAGAGTTTTTTCTGTGTAGATGATTGATTTAATATCTGTAATATCTGCCATCTTATGCCTCTTTTACCAAGTTGTCATAAACAGCTTTTTCCATAACAACTGAATGAAATGTACTTGCTAAATATGCGTTAAGTTCGTTCTCTTCTACAAGATATACGTTCTTAATATTTCGGTATGCTTTATAGCTGTTTTCATCAATAATTTGTTGAACTACTAATGTATCTCTTTGATTTAATTTACTAAGAGCTGCTACTGCATCTTTTGTTTTACCTGATTCAATTGCACATGAATCAGTAACAAATAGTTTTCCTAAATTACTAAGCTCATTCAAAGCGAAGTTAAGCGCTAGCTTTTTCTGCTTTTTATTAACTTTTTGGTTGTAATTACGATTATTTTTTGATCCAAATGCTACACCACCGCCAACGAAAATTGGACTTCTACGGCTACCTGCACGAGCACCACCACGACCTTTTTGAGCCCATGGTTTTTTACCACCACCGCTTACTTCTGTACGTGTTTTTGTTTTTGCTGTATTTGCACGTGTACCTGCTTGGTACGACTTAACATATAGGTATAAGTTGTGTGCGTTAACTTCAGCGTATGAAGCTGGTAAACTAAGTTCACTCGCTGCTTCAAATTTGTCGTTTAATACTACTACGCTCATTTAGTTACCTTTATACGTCCCATTGCACCATTTGCACCTGAAACTGATCCTTTTACTACAAGAACCATATTTTCAGAATCAAACGAAAGAACTTCATTTTGAACTGTTACTTTTTCTACACCATAATGTCCTGGCATTTTACGTCCTTTTTGAACGCGACCTGGCCACTCAGCATTACCAATTGAACCTGGTGCTCTATGGAAACGGCTACCATGTCCACCTGGACCACCTGCAAAATTCCAACGCTTAATTACACCAGCAAAACCACGACCTTTAGTTTTAAACGATGTTTTTATACGTTTAGCTTCACTTAATACGCTTACATCTTGATCACCTTTTTCAGTGCCAGCTGCAAGTGCTAATGTTGCAAAGTTATTAAATTCTGCCGAAAGATCATACTTTTTTTGTTGACCATCAATAGATTTATTTTTCTTCTTACCATTACTATAAGCTACGATTGCTGTGCCATCTTCAGTTGCTTCACATACTTTCGCATTAACTACTTTTAAAAGTGTTACTGGAGTACTTGGAACGCTAACTGTTCTGCTCATACCGATTTTTTCTACGATAAATTCCATTCTCAGTCTCCCTATTTGCCCATAGAGCGAACTTCAACGTCCACTTCAGGTGCTAAATCTAACTTAGTTAATGAATCAATAGTATCAGGAGTTCCAGATACTATGTCAATAACACGGCTGTGAATACGAATTTCAAACTGCTCACGCGCTTTTTTATTAACGTGTGGAGATTTTAAAACGGTATATTTACGGATTTTCGTCGGCATTGGTATAGGACCAGCAATTGCTGCACCTGTACGTTTAACTGCTTCGATAATCGACGCAACAGAACGATCTAGCACACGGTGATCGTACGCTTTTAGTTTCAGTCTAATCTTTTCCATTATTTTCCTTATAAAGAACTCGTTGGTATTAGCCAACAGAAATAAAGACGCGATTATACCCAAGAATTTTTCTATAGTCAACACTTATAGGGCTTCTAGGCTTATTTTACTTAAATTTATCTCCTTTTATAAAGGAAACTATGATATTATTGGCTTATGCATATTATTCAATCACTTTTTGAAGAAGCTCCTAAACGAGTTCGTTTTACAACAAGAAAATATAATATTGAAAATCCAAAAACTATAATTTATGGAGTTAGCGGTAGTGGTAAAACTGCTCTGGTTTTAAATCATTTACATACTTCTCATACTCTTGATAAAAAAAAGTTTCTCTATATTGACCTAAATGACTTGCGTATTAATGATAGTATTGATAGTAATGAACTTGAGAAATTTTGTAAAGACAATAGTATTGATATTTTAGCTGTTGAAAATTATAATGGTTCATTAGAGCTTCCAAATGTAGAACAAATCATTATTACTAGTCAAAGTCCAATTAATTTAGATGGATTTCATCATATCAGATTAATGGGTCTTGATTTTGAAGAATTTATTGCTTTTGACACACGTTTTGAAAATTTACAAGAGAGTCTTAGCCACTATTTAAAAAATGGTAATTTTCCGGAGTTACTCTTTACACATGAGAGCCAACATTCTCGTATACTTCAAAACTTACTAAAACTTAAACTTAATTCACTTGAATTAAAAATCATAATAAGAGCTTCTCAAGATAGTGGAAGAAAAATATCAGCGCACCAAATTTTTACTAAAATAAAATTACAGATGAAAACATCAAAAGATAGTTTTTATTCAGCCTTTGAGAAACTTCAAAAAAATGGCTATATTTATTTAATAGCAAAGTTTAATCAACCTCGTGCGGCAAAAAAACTTTTTCTATGTGACTTTAGATTACAAAATATATTAAGTTTCAAAAAAGATTTCAATACCACATTTGCTAATTTAATTGTATTACAACTATTAAAACTGAACCTTCAAATTAGATACACTGATGAGATAGATTTCTATATATATAATGAAAAAAGAGTTGTTTTATCAATCCCTTTCATTAATCATGAACAGTTAGATTCAAGACTTCATAGCTTAGATGAAATGATAGAAAATAAAAACATAAAAAAAATTGAAATAGTAACTATGAATAGAGAGCAACACTTTAATTATAAAGAAATTGAAGTTGATATAACGCCCTTTACACAATGGGCACTATTAGATTAATATAATATCACTTTTCATATTAACTATTCTAACCAGCCTTTTATTAAGAAGACTGATTAAATAATTATTTTTTCATAAAATGTACTACCTTGCTAGGTTAATTATACTTTCTTCGTATTATAAAAAAGATAATATGTCGATGGTAAAATTAGTAGTGTCAACAACGTAGAACTAATAACTCCACCAATAACTACGACTGCAAGTGGATACTGTATCTCACTTCCAACCCCTGTAGCAAATAGTAGTGGTAAAATCCCAAAAAGCGTAGTAAAAGCTGTCATTAAAACGGGACGAAGTCTTAATAATGTAGCATCTTTTAAGAGAATTTTTAACTCTACATCTGGAAACCTTTCTCTTAGTTCATCTATAAAGCTTATTAAAACAATTCCGTTTAAAACGGCAATTGCAAAGATTGCTATAAAACCAACAATTGCAGAAACGGATAGATAGACATTAGCAATTACAAGTGATAAAATTGCTCCAATTAGTCCAAATGGTACATTCATAATAATCAATATAGCTTTTGAAATAGAATTGAATGCTGTATACAGCAATAAAATAATTGCAATGAGTGTTACAGGAATTATTATCATTAGCTTACTAGTAGCTTCTTGCATGTTCTTAAAATCACCAGCCCAAGATATAAAGTATCCATCTGGAATATTTACACTTTTTTCAATTATTTCGTTTGCTTCATTGACAAATGATGCTATATCTCTATCTTCAACATCCATAGAAAGAACCATATATCTATTTAGATTTTCTCTTTTTATAAAAGATGCTCCTTGAATTACAGATATATGACAAATTTGATCAAGTGTGACAATTGCCCCACCCGAGGAACGAAGAGTAATATTTTTAATAGATTCAATGTCATTTTTTGCATCTTTAATTTTAGGAACAATACCGAAACGTTTAATCCCTTCTATTTTTTGAGTGACACTTTCCTCTCCAATTCCATAACGAACAATATTCATTACCTCTTCAACACTAATCCCATATCTAGCTAACGCTAAATAGTCAGGTTCAATTTTAATTTGAGCTTGACCCAGTTGTGTTTCTACTTCCATTCTCTCTAATCCATCAACTCCATTTAAAGCCTCTTGAATATCTTTTGAGATTGAGTCTAATATTTTTTGATTATCTCCAAATATTTTAACAGCTAATTCAGCTTTAACACCTTCTAAAAGTTCTTCAATCCTCATAGAGATTGGCTGTGTAGGTACAAACTGAACATATTCAAAAGTATGTTCTAAATCCTCATTCATTTGCTCAGTAAGCTCCTCTAAATCTTCAATATCATCTTTTAATGTAAGAAGAACCTCCATATAGTTTGCCTGAGCAGTTTCACCTTTCTCACTTCTACCTATCATAGATAAAACAGAGATTACATCATCGCTATAATTATTTAAAATGTATTTTTCTATCTCTTTTGCAGTTTCAACAGATTGAGAAAGAGCTGTTCCTGGTATTGAAATCACTCGATACATTATTGATTCTTCATTAAGCTCAGGCATAAACTCTCGACCTTGATACGAAAGTAGTACGATGGAGGCTACGAATATTGAAGCTACTGTTGTAACTAAGAGCTTTGCATGTTTTAATGCATAAATAAGTAATGGAGTGTAGATTTTTTTAATAGCTTTCATGACATGATTTTCGCTATGTTTTGCAGGTTTTAATAAAAACATAACAAGTACAGGAACTAAAATAATTGCAACTGCTAAGGAGCCAAGCATTACAAATACAATATTTAAAGCCATAGGTGTATAAAGCTTTCCAGCTAATCCGTCAAGACTCAGTAGAGGAATAAATACTGCTGAAATAATCAGTATTGCAAATGTCACAGGCTTTGCAACATCTTTTGCAGCACTTGATACAACTTCAAGTCTGGAAAGTTCAGGATGGTCATGTATTTTTCTAAAGCTATTTTCTACAACTACAATCGTACCATCAACAATCATACCAACAGCAATGGCTAATCCACTAAGGCTCATAAGGTTTGCACTTAGTCCATAATAATCCATTAGTAAGAAGGCTATCAATAATGATACTGGTAGCGAGAGAATTACAATAAAGGCTGATCTAATTTCAAAAAGAAATAAAAATAGAATAATAGTTACCAGAGTTATACCACTAATTAGTGCTGTTCTCATAGTTGAAATTGCTTTATGAGTAATTTCACTTCTATCGTAAATAATATCAATGCCCACTCCATCAGGAAGTGCTGAATTTACAGTTTTTATTTTCTCTTTTAATAGATCAACCACCTTTGCAGCATTAGTTTGTGTTCTTTGCAGAACCATACCCATTACAGCTTCTAAACCATCAACAGTTACAGCTCCAAATCTAGGAGAAGAATCTTCACCAATAGTTGCTACATCTGAAATTGTTACAGATTGTCCTTTATGCGTTTTTATAACTGCATTAGATATATCATCCAAACTTTTATATAAACCTACACCTCTAATTAAGTACTGTTCTTTATTAAACTCAAGGTATTGACCGCCTGAGACAGCATTGTTCTTTTGTAGTGCATTAACGATCTCTTCAAATGTTACAGAAAGGTTTTGAAGTTTTTTTGTATCTATTAAGACACTATATTGCTTTTCATAACCACCCCAACCTATGACTTCTTCTACTCCTGCTACACTTTTAAACAGTGGTGTCACTACATAATCTTGCATTTGACGAATTTCTCTTAAAGAGTACTTACCTGTATTATCATGAAGTTTGTACCAAAAGACTTGACCTAATCCTGTTGTATTTGGACCAATTGTTGGTTTTCCCAAACTACTAGGTATATCAACACCTGATAATCTTTCACTTACAAGCTGACGTAAAAAATAAATATCTAAATCATCTTCAAAAAATATAGATACATAGGATAGTCCAAAAAGAGAATTTGACATTATCATCTTGACACCAGCCATTCCAGAGACTGCAGATTCAATTGGATATGTAATTAACTTTTCAATATCTTCAGCAGAGTTACCGGGACTTTCTGTATATATAACAACCTGATTAGGAGTAATATCTGGAAAAGCATCTATTGGTATCTCTAAATAAGCCTTATATCCAAAGGCACCTATGGTAAAAAAAGTAATAATTACTAAAAGTTTGAATTTAAGCGATAAGTCAATTAATTTATCTAACATATCAGCACCTTAATGACCATGTTCGCCAAGAGAAGATTTCAAAAGCATAGATTTAACATAATAACTGTTATTGCTTACATACTCCTCCTGTTCATTTAAGCCTACTACAGCCACATATGTGTCATCTTGGGTGATTTTTTCAACAACCTTAACTTCATATTCTGGTTCCTCTTCATCTTCTTGCATATCATGTTCATCATGCTCTAAATGTTCATTACTATGTCCATGTTCATCTTTTTCATTATGCCTCTCAATCGGAACAAATACAACCCATTCATTATTGAAAAACGACAGAGCTGTTTTTTTAACAGATAAATACTCTTTGCTATTATCAAAATAAATAGTACTACCAACATATTCATTTATGAATAAATTGGCATCTCCATTTTCAATTGAAGACAGTACAACAACTCTTTGTGTTGTCTCATCAAGCTCGGGTAGTATTTGAGTTATTTTACTAACAATATCTTTATTATACTTTCTTTCTATTACTACCTTTTGTCCGATTTTTACAAAAGATGTATATTCTATAGGTAGATACGACTTAGCATAAAATGCCCTATCTTTTACAATACTAACTAGGGGTGTCTCATTATCAACAATAGAGTGAAGTGGTTGCAAGATTGATGCAATTTTTCCATCACTGTGAGCAAAGAGAGTGTATTCTGACGTAACTTTTTGTAATTTATTAGTATTGATACCTAAAGTACCCAATTGTGAATCAAGTGTCTGTATTTTTGCAAGCATCTCATTTTTTTCAATGTTTTGAACATTTAAATTATGTAATGAAGTCATTCCTTTATCATACAAATTTTTTACAGCGTCATAATTCTTTTTAAGTCCCCTGTATTGGTTATTTAAAGATATATAATCTGCTGTCATCTTAGAAAGTTCTATGGAGTTGATTAAAGCTATTTTATCTCCATTACGAACACTTTCTCCAGATTGAACAAAATATCTTTCAACATGACCGCTTAACAATGATGTAACCAATTGCTGAGCGTTACTAAGTTGTACAATTTTTGCATTTACTGTTACTTTTTCTCCAAATGCTCTCTTTTGCACTTTTTCAATTGGAATGTCAAACGCATATAGTGAATTTATTTGCATTAAAAGAGATATAAATAAAATGCTCAAACTATTGGTCATTGTATGCCCCCTGTAGGTAATTTTGTTCAATTGCATTTTTATTTAGTTTCATTTTTGTATCTATGAAATTCTTCTTTGCATTTAGAACAAGATTTTTAATATTTTGTAACTCTACTAAATCTAAATTTGCAATTTCGTGTGCCTCTTTAAACATAGATAGAAGCTGTTCTTTATCTGAAATCATTGATTTATGTCTATCATATAGCTTAGTCAATAAGCTTCTCTCTTTTTTAAGATATTTCTCATACAAGGTTAGTTTTTTCATCTTACTCTTTACTAACAATGATTTTTTCTTAGCCTCTAGCACAGCAATACTTTTTTCCTCTTTTTTAGTATTAAAAATAGGTAGTGGTATAGAAACTCCTATTTTATAAATATCTTCACTTGGTTCATTTTCAAGTGCTCCAGTTACTGTGATTGTTTCAATTACATTTGATGACAACTGTGCTGAAGTAAGTGCAATTTTTTCTTCAGATTTCAATTTTAAAATATCTGGATTTTGTCTATTTTTTTTCTCCATTAAATTAAAAGTATGATCTGTGTCAATCTCTATAGCGTTATCTACTCCTGATAGCTCTAATAGTTTAAAGTAACTCTTTTGCTCTTCTAAACTAAGTGTAATACGATTATTTGTTGACATTGTGTAGGCAATCTTTGCTTGTAACATTTTCCCCTTAGAGATTGTTCCGTTTTTTAATTTCTCACTTGAAATATCTAATATCTTTTTAGCAATATGTTCCTCTTCTTTACTGAGATTCACAAAAGCTTTATATTTAGCATATTGGGTAAAAAGAAGTGATAACTCTTTTATAAAATTAGCTTTAACTACAGAAGTACTAGCAATCGTATTATTAATTTTTGCATCAGCGAAAGCTCTTTTATCATTTTCAATACCCCATAAACGTACTGGCTGATTAATTGATACTGCATAGCCATTTTCACTTTTCCCATTTGATGGATTAAATTTTGAACCTTCAATACCTAGATTTGGATTTGTAAGTCTTAATATTTGACTTTTTTCTTCTTTAGCCTGCTCTTTTAAAAGTAATGATAATTGTAAATAGGGGCTTTGAGTAAGTGCTCTATTTAAAAAAGTGTTAAAATCAACACTAAATGCATAGGTAAAAAAAATCATTAATAGTGTGATTACTTTAATCATTTTTCTTCTTCTCCATTATCTCACCTGTAAGTGCATTTACTTTAAGACTATAGCTTTTTGTACTGGAACTGTAAAACAGTTCCCTTCCTAAGTGTGTAAGCTTTAGTGATGTTATATCTTCACCAGTAGCCTCTTTTATTATTTTTTTAGCCTCAGATTCTTCAACTTTATGAATTTTGTGCATATTCTGTTTGCTTTTTATTTTTAATGCAGGTCTCTTACTTATTTCATGAACTGAAGAATGTTCATTTGGTGTCATTAGACCCATTTCTGCATTTAAAAATAGGGCAGTAGCTATTGTTGTTAATAAAATTTTCATAGTATTATCCTGTTGTGTTTTTTGTATATATGTTTGTTTAATTAGGTAGCGCTATGAAATAATTGGAGGTCTGAAAATGGAAAAAGTTCTATTTTTGGTAAAATTTTCGCTTTTAATTAATATTTTGCTTTTCAAATCTACTTCACTCATTGCATGTATACTAATTGGAAGTAAATAACTTATGTGATACTCAAAATGTATATCGCATATATCACCGTGATTTGTAGGTTCATTAATTTCTTCAACATACTCTTCTATACTACAATGAGTTTCTTCTAGTTCTGAGAATGTAAATTCATGTACTATCTGAAAGCTTATTACAAATAACAATAGGAGTGTTACAATGCTAGTATGTTTCATTTCATTATTGTACATTAATATTAACCCAAACTGCTCTGTTTTTGGAATATCCCTTTAAGAGTAAAGTAAAGAGTCATAATAACAAAAAGAGCGCCTGCAACTTGAAAAGTTATGCCCGTATCTTCATGAATCATTTTATCAGTAAACTCAAACCAAGATATTGGCAAAAGAAAATCAATTCCTACAGCAAAGAGTGTTGTGGTCGTAACTATTGATATAAGGTATACCAACATAGTCTTTGTGCCCATAATATTTTTTATAATACCAGCTGTAATAATATTAGTAGCTGGCGCTGCTGCTAAAAATATAAATGCTGCACCTGGCGAAAGTCCAAAAGCTAGAAGACTAATCGCTATAGGAATGGCTGAAATAGAACAAACATATATAGGTAGTGAAAGCAAAAACACTACAATATAAGTTAGTAGCAGACTCTCATTAAAGTAATAAAGAAAAGATTGTGGAACAAACACCATAAAAATTGTTGCCAATACAAGACCATAGAACATAGGCTTAGCAATATCAGCAAACACCTCATAAACTGCGTAATCATAGGCTCTTTTAAATGCTGATGGGTTTGCCTCAGAATCACCATGACAACCACAACTACTACAACAGCCCTCAGGCTCTTCTTGTGGTACGGCTTCTTCATTTTTCACCAAAAGACCAGCCAAAACACCACTTATTAGACTTGATAATACTCTTATAAAAGCCATAGGTAACCCAAAAACGCCATATGTAGCGATAATAGAATCCACCCCAGTCATTGGAGTTGTAATAAAAAAACTTGTAACTGCCTTTTTAGATGCTCCCTTCTTGCGTAAAGATGTTGCTAGTGGTATAACCCCACAAGAGCACAAGGGTAATGGAATACCATAGAGTGCTCCTTTTAAAGCGTCATACTGACTACCCTTTCCTAAGTGCTTTTTTATCCACTCTTCAGATACATATAGATGTACTATTCCAACAAAAACCAAACCTAAAAAAACATAAAAGCCTATAGAAGTGCTAAGATTCCAAAACGTAACTAAAAACTCTATAAGTATTTCCATTGTTCCATCCAAAAATATTAATTCTCAAAACTTGACTATTTAATTTAAAAGTCAGTTATTAAGTTGCTCACAATTGTAAATATATACATAATTACAAATTACCAAATCTTCTTTATCACAAATTGAACTACATTACGAATATCTATATTATTATCATCATAGGTTAAAAGCTCAACTCCACTATATAATTTTTTTATTTCCACAAATCTACCAATATCGTAAGTTAACTGATTAAGCGTTAGAAAATTATCCTCCGTTACATCTAGATAACCAGTAAAACTCCATCCTGAGGCTAAAAAAGATGCATACCTTAGTGTAAGCTGTGCCATATTGTCTTGTAAATTAGAATTTCTCTTATATAAATTCATCTCAACATGTTTAAAATATGGAATATTTAAATCTACACCAATACCGTATAGATATGCCTTTAAATCTACATTCTTTTTTACATAACGATTATATTGAGAAGCAATATAAACATCTTTTACAAATGAATTTTGAATAAACGATGATAGATACTCACTAATTTTTAAACGAGGCCAATATTCTATATAGTCTCTATTACTTGAGCCATCTAAAAAATCTCCATCAAAATGGTCAATAAAGAAAAAATGGTCTCCAAAATCAAATTTACCAAAATGTTCAAATGTGTAAGTAGCCTTATTGCCATTTTTTGTATCTATCATACCTAGTTTTTTATCAAACTGATTAGACATATGTAGTTGTAGATTACTCATACCTTTGTATTCTGCAAATAGGGTAGTTAAAGTGATTAAAAAAATCAATATATATCTCATTTGGTATCCTTTATGATATAATCATATAACAGTATTGTTATATGATTACTCTTTAATAAGGCTTAAATATGGAAGAACTTACTCAACTAGCAAAAGCATTTAGTGATATTAATCGTCTAAAAATTATTACATTAGTGCAACGTGATGTAGATATATGTGTTTGTGAGATATGTGATACCTTAGAATTATCTCAACCTTTAGTATCTCGTCATTTAAAACAACTTGTAAAAAGTAATATATTATCTTCAAAACAAATTGGAAAGTGGGTGCATTATAGAGTGGTTGAACATCCTTCAGAGTTTTTACAACCTTGGCTTAATGGCCTTGAAAAATTTAAAAAAAGCCTTCCTGTTACTGTATCTTGTAATCTTAAATAGTAATTTTCAAGCTATTAGAGTTAAACGTTTGGTTAATATAATACTATCCATAGATTTAGGGTTTCTAACACAATTTAAGGAAACTGCGTAAATAGACTTCTTGCAAAACTCTAGCAGTCATCAGAGGCTCTCTGTGTTTCATATATTGAGGATTAATGCTTAAGAAGCGGATGAATTAGTTCTATATTCATAACTTAAAATCAGAAGTTGCGTCCATTTAATAAATGGACGTTTAAAACTAAAATTTAGATATGCTCACTTTTTAATGACAGACCCTTCATATGAGTTATTGGGTATGAGAATACAATTCCCTCACCATCTCCAACTATGTCTAAATCTTTCATTACTGTACTAATTACTGTATCAACTCGTTTAGTAGGGAAAATAGACATTAAGTTTAAATCAGTAGCTTCATGTTCAAGACGGTTATAAAAACTATCTATCTCATCTAGTCCCATACCATGAGCTTCCATAATAGTAACACCCGTCGCACCTGCATCTTTTGCAGCCTTAAGTGCTTGCTCTTTTTTATTATGAGGTATGATGATATGTACAGCTGAAAATTGCTGTTTATATGAATGGCGTTTACCATCTACAGTAATAGTAGCGAGTCTCATATTATCAGCATCTGCAAGTGCTTCTTGAAGTTCTAAAATATGTTCAACCTCAAGCTCATGTCTACCTTTAATACCCATCTGCTCTGCAATTATTCCATATAACATGACTGTAATCATAGGAAAAAGTGACGCAAATGCTACAAGTCCAAAACCATCAATAAGTGGATCACGTCCATCAATATTTGTAGCAAGACCCAGACCAATGGCAGCAACAAGTGGTACAGTTACCGTTGATGTTGTAACGCCTCCACTATCAAATGCTATAGGAATAATATACTTTGGAGCGAATGCAGTTAAAGTTATTACAAATGCGTAACCAGCAATAATATAATATACGATATATCCACCATCTATAATTCTAAATGCACCAAGAGCAATTCCGACAGCTACACCAATAGCTACATAAGCACGAAGAATAAAATCATTAATTTTTCCATCACTTATCTCTTTAGCTTTTTTTGCAATTGCCATAAGAGCTGGTTCTGCCATAGTTGTTGAAAAGCCTATTGCAAAACCAAAGATATAGATAATAACATTACTATCACCTTGAGTAAGCTGATTTGCCATTGTCTCACCAAGTGAGAAAAGACCCATCTCAAGACCCATAATAAAAGCATAAAGACCAATTATTACAAGACCAAAACCGATAATAACATCTTTTAAGTTATCTATATGCTTTTTAATAACTACATATTGAAAAAACAAAATTACCAAAAGGATAGGTAATACATCCATTACAACAGAAAAAATACCAGTAATTATCCCAATAACTGAAAAGTCAAAACCAGAACTATTTTCTACAGAAGTTGTAGAAACTGCTGCAATTGTACTAACATCAACCATCTCATAAACAACAATTCCATACAGCTGCACAAAAATCATAGGAGTAAGTGAAGCAAAAGCGATAAGCCCAAAACCATCAAGAACAGGTGAGCGTCCTTTTATAGTAGTTGCAAGCCCTATTCCTAATGCTGCTACAAGTGGTACAGTTACCGTAGATGTAGTTACGCCACCTAAATCATATGCAAGTCCAACAATTTCATGAGGAGAGTAAAAAGTTGTTCCAACAACTAATATATAGCCAGCAATAATATAAAAATGTATTGGATGTCCAAGTAAAATACGAACAACACCAAGAACTATCGCAAAACCAACTGAAAAAGCCACCACAAGACGCAGAACTGTTGCATCTATTCTTCCAGAACTAATTTCTGCTGCTTTTTCTGCAATTACAAATAGTGCTGGTTCTGCGATTGTTGTACCAAATCCAATCAAGAAAGCAAAAATTATAATCCAGCGCTTTGAGCCTTTATGTGCAAAATCTCTAGCTAAACCCTCACCAATGGGGAAAATTCCAACTTCAAGTCCAAGCAAAAATATAGCGAGTCCAACACCAACAATTCCAAGGCCTAGAGCTGTTGACATCCAGCCCTCAGGTACTGATTCAATAATCGCTAATTGAAAAAATAGAATAACCAATATGATTGGCAAGAGGTCACGAAATGACTCTTTTAAAAGTTTAATAAATGAAGCAATACTTAACACCCAGTAACTCCTTGATTTTAAAAATAACAAATATTTACTATTTTGAGTAAAATAATAGTACACTAACAACCTTAAAACGAGGAAAAATAGATGTTTGATGATACTTTATGTGGTATCGATGAAGCAGGACGAGGTCCACTTGCAGGGCCTCTAGTTTTTGCGGGAGTGAAACTACACCAAAATATTGAAGGTTTAGCTGATTCTAAAGCTATAAGCGAAAAAAGACGCCTACTTCTATTTAGTGCGATAAAGGAGTATGGCGAAATATCTATTGTCGTTACACCGGCAAATATTATTGATGAGATAGGACTTTCTCAATCTATAAAAAATTCTCTTAAACAGATAATGCAAGAGATAACGACAGACAATTTTTTATTTGATGGTAATAGCAAGTATGGATTTAATAGTTTAAATACTATGGTAAAAGCAGACAGTAAAATTCCACAAGTAAGTGCAGCGAGCATTATTGCAAAAGTAACACGTGATAAAATCATGATAGAACTTGCAGAAAAATATCCAAATTATGGGTTCGAAAAACATAAAGGGTATGGATCAAAAGCACATATTGAAGCAATTAAAGAGTACGGATATAGCGATATACATAGACGTAGCTACAAAATAAAGGCGCTAGAATAATGAAATCAATTAGATATATAGTAGATGCTTTAGAAGACTTAGACAAAGAGCTTAGAGAGCTAATGTTTAAAACAAATGTTTCCATGAAAAAAAGAGATGATGAAGTTCTACTTATTCAGCAACAAAAAAGAGTCCTAGAACAGACTTTAGAAGATTTAACTCACCTTAGAGATAATCCACCTAAGTCTGTTTCAGCTTGTAAAACTAATGAACAGGCGCAAGGGTAATCACTAGATATAATAGTTACCCTTTTAATTTATCAGCTTTAAGTATCAAAACAACACCTATAGCTGCTGCGATGAATGAAGCACTAAACACTCCAAGTTTAACAGCTGCTATCAATGTCTCATCCATAAATGCTAATTGAGTTATAAATATAGACATTGTAAAGCCTATCCCACCTAGAAATCCTACTGCAACTATTTCACTCCAACTCAAATCTTCAGGCTTTTGAACAATATTTAATTTAGTGGCTATATATGTAAATCCAAAGATTCCAATAGGTTTTCCTACAATTAGACCAAATATGACACCTAAAACAACCATTAAATGCGTAGAGACTGTACTAAAGTCTATTAACACACCCGCGTTCGAAAAAGCAAAAAGTGGCATGATAAAGAATGCTGAAAAACTATGGAGTTGATGCTCTAGTTTAACAAGAGGATTTTGAACTCTGTCATAACCAAAGGCGATGTTTTCTAATACATCAATTTGCTGATGATTGAGAATAGGAATATTGTCTATATTCTCTTCAAAAGAGGAAATTGATTTTTTTGAACTTTTGACAAAACTTTTTTCATCAATTTTTGATTTAATAGGAATAGCAAACGCTAATAGGACACCTGCTATTGTTGCATGAATTCCAATATCATGTATAAAAATCCATAGAAATATTCCTAAGACAAGATATGGCCAAAGATGAGTTACACCTTTTAAGTTTAATATCCAAATAAATGCATATACAATTGCTGCATATACAAAATAATTTGCATGAATTTCATTTGTATATACTGTCGCAACAACTAAAACAGCACCCAAATCATCAACAACAGCAAGTGCTACTAAAAATAGCTTTAAAGCAGGGCTTACTCTTTTTCCTAAAAGCATTAAAATACCCAAGGCGAAAGCAATATCAGTAGCCATTGGTATACCAAAACCAATTGGGTTATCTAAATTTAATGCAATATAAACTAAAGCAGGGATAACCATCCCTCCAATAGCCGCGACAATTGGAAATGATGCTTTAGTTACAGATGACAATTCACCTATTAGCATCTCTCGTTTTATCTCCAAGCCGACCATTAAAAAAAATAGTGCCATCAGTCCATCGTCAATCCAGTAAGTTAAACTCATTGAGATAGTATGACCACCTAATGTTACACCCAAAGGCATATGCCACAAGTCAAAGTAGGCTTCTGACAAAGAGGAGTTGGCAACTATTACAGCCAATAATGTTGCTACAAATAGTAATACCCCACTAAATGATTCATCTTTAATAAAGTATTGAATAGTCTTTAAATGTTCATTCATCCCTATACCCCTTTTTATAGTTTAATCTGCTTCAATGCCCTCAACCCTATTTCTACCAAGCTCTTTTGCCCTATATAAAGCTTTATCTGCACGCAAAAATATAGCATCTACAGATTCATCTAATTTATATTCTGTAGTTCCAAAACTACATGAAATAAATAAATCATCTTCAAACTCAATCTGATTAACACATTGTCTAAGTTTTTGACATACCTCTATAGATTGTTCAAAATTAGTCTCTGGTAAAATAATAGCAAACTCTTCACCTCCCCATCGTGAAAAGCAATCATTTCCTCTTAATTTATTTTTTATGAATAATGATAACTTTTTAAGTATAATATCTCCTACTTTATGCCCAAACTTATCATTAACCTTTTTAAAATAATCAATATCAATTATTGCAATAGATAGTGCATGCCCATAACGCTTAGCCCTAGAAATCTCTTTATTTAACATCCTCTCAAACATTCTTCTATTAGATATTCCAGTTAATGAATCTGTAACTGAAAGATATTCAACTTCTAAAATCTTCTTTTCTAATTCTCTATTTTTTTCTTCTAGTTCTCTATTCTTCTCTTCAAGAAGTTTTGTAAGTGTAGCATTACCCTCATTTAGTAATTGATTCTTCTTAATAAGTTCACTTTGAGCAACTCTTCTTTCATGAATACTTTGATGCGCTCCAATCATACGAGAAATTTGATTATCAATGTCATATTCAACTATTTTTGCTCTATCAATAATCCATAAATATGTTTCATCACTCTTTTTGCATCTATACTCAATTTCATATTTGTCTATTTTACCAGTTGTGTAGAGTTCAAAATGTTTCATTACAATAGAGTAATCATCAGGATGAATGATGTTTTCCCATGTAAAAACATCATTTGCGAAAGTTCCAACATCATATCCAAGCATTCTATACCAGCCTGGGCTTCTTTCTACATGCCCAGTAAGTGCATTCCAGTCCCAAGTGCCCTCGTTAATAATTTCAAGAATTGAATTTAATGTGCTATCTGCATCTTCAACTCTTTTATGGGAGTAAGTATTTATCATCTATAGTATCTTTTTATAACATAATACAATAAAATTGTTAATTTTATATTACATTTTCAGCTAACTACTAAACAAAAGTTAATTTCAAACCCTAAGAGAATATTGTTTTCTACCCTTTACGCTTCAATAGCACTACTATCATCACAAATTTTTAAACGCATCTCATCATAAGTTTTTGCTTTTATGTAAAAATTCAACCAACTCTCCAGCCAGTAAGGAATCTCCTTTGAGCTACCCCAATTATTGACAGTAGATTGTGCGACACCTAAAAGAATTGATAGATCTTTTTTCTTTAGTTTTGCATTTAACAAGAGTATCTTTAGCTTTTCTTTATCCATGGGCGAAATTATACCATAATATATTCTTAAGAGTATATTTTAAGATTAAATTTACCCAAATGAATATATAATTACATTGTCATTTTAATAATGAATGACGATACATTCTTTTTTCACTACTCCTAGCTCTACCTAAACCATTTATTGGTTCAGGTTAGCTTTTTAAAAATTAACTATTAGGATTTTATATGTCTAATTTTGAAACAGTACTAATACAAGCACTTCTTGAAACTAATGAAGAGTTTGAAAAAAATGGTTTTTTAACAGAAAAAGAGAAAATTGATAATACTTTGCAGATGTCACTTATTGAAGCCAATTCAAGAATTTACCGCATAAATGATATGTTGGAGCATATTTTAGATAAGGTATAATGCTTATCAAAGAGTTTATTGTAAAAGTACTTTTACAGAGTATAATTTCAAATCAAACTAAATATGAAAGATAGTATATGCTAGATTTAAATAGAGAGATATGTGTTTGTAATGACTTAAATATTAAAGAAATTGCAACTTGCATAAAAGATAATAATTTTAAAAATTTAGATGAAATGATAACTAATAATGAATGTCCTATGGGAGATAAATGCGAAAGTTGTCATGAGGATGGTTATGAAAATGATGGATATTCATTAGCTATGGTACTATCATTAGTTAAGCAAAATAGAATTTAGCTCATTTAAATTAATATTAGACTTCTTCAATTGAACATTTCATAGGAAAACCTTCCTTACGAGCTTCTCTTTCAACAATTGAAGCTTTTGTCTCTGCAATTTCATATGTGTATGCACCACATAAGCCTTTACCTTTAGTATGTATATCATGAGTTATATTATCTGCTTCTTGAACAGTTTTAAAAAATACAGAAGTAATAATATCTATACAAAATTCCCAAGTCGTATAGTCATCATTTAACATAAAAACTAGATATGTTTTAGGTTCTTTAATTTGAGATTTGGTTTCTATTTCTAGTTCTATCATAAGCACAGCTACAAAGAAATCACACAGTTTCTGCCACTATCTTTAGCTTGATAAAGCGCTATATCTGCACAACAATATGTTGGGAAACGGCTACTCTCGCTAATAAATTTTACACTCTCCTCACTAGATAATGTTGTTCCTGTTGGAGTTCTCAAATATATAGCCCAGAGCACAAGTGAGTTTTCTGGTAATTGACTTAATGAATAGTGTAAATCTTTTGGTGATAAGTTTTCTAGGTAATTGAACTTTACGCTATTGCTAATGTTTAGAACTGCATTTTCTACCAACTGCTTAAAATGATGTCCAGATAATGTGTCATCAGAAATTGTTGTAATAGTAGTTGTTTTTGGATGAAGATTCAGCATAAGGTCTATTGTCCCCTCAACATCATAAGACTCAAGAATACCAGTAAACTTACTTTTCCCTCCTAGTCGATTTGGAAAAAGCATATTAAGCCCAGAAAAGATAACTGGTGTATTAGGAAAAATCTCATCTCTAAATTGCAATAAAAAATCCAATGCGTGATCATCGGTTGAGACAATAGCATCAAAGGTAACATGTTTATATTTTGTAGCATATAGATTTCTAAGCTTCTTAAAGTAGTCTGATGATGAACATCGCTTAGTATCCATATAGCTTATGAATAATTCAACATTCTTTTCTTTATTAAAAACAGAATTTATACCAGCCATAATTCTATCTGTCCAGTGGTACCCTTGATGATATGAGTTTAATATTAAGACTCTTTTTTTTAGCTCATCTGCAGAAGCTGTTTGAATAAGGAGCATAATCAGAAATAAGAAAAACATTAAATAGTTCTGTCTACTGATATGACTCATTATTAATACCTCTTAATTACGCCAATTTGATTTATAAAGTCTTCATTATAGGGAGTGAGACGATATCCATTTTCATCTTCAATTAAATATAGAGTATCACCTTTACCTACATGCATATGTTCTAATATATCTTTTGGAATAACTGCACCAGTTGAATTTCCTACTGTTGTTAATTTTATGGCTGTCATAGAAACTCCTTTATTATAACAAATTTTATCCCTTTTAGAACTTATTGGATTGGATTCTTTAATATGCTTCTCATAGCAGTTTCTATATAATTTACGCTTAATAATTTCTGTCTGATTAAAGTACATTCTGTAAGCAACTGGTATCCTGATTCTAAAGCTATAATAGCCGTATGAATTTCTCGCTAAGTATCTCATTTGTGTAGTAGTCTCTAAAAAAACCTAAGTGAATACTAGCCTTGATTTTTCAAAAGTCAAGCAAAGTTAGTATCTATGGGGTTAAAGTATGGTGCGCTCGAAGGAATTCGAATCCCTGACCGCCGGTACCGCAAGCTTCGTTTAAGCTTACAAACACTCACATTATGGCTTAGCTTGGAGGAAAAGTACTATTCTCCCTTAATATTTTATGTAGTAAGCATTGTATAGCAAATTAGCTTAAAATACTTTGTTAAAAATTAAAAAGTCATAATACCTTAAAATTAAAAGTAGAGCGTGTTTATGCAAAAAAATGTGAACAAATTTGACTATTCTATATAGCTATTATTTAGGTTTATTTCTATCTAAATTTTTAAGAAGAAGCATATAACATAACTCTTTTGTGAAATGCTAAATCTAGATTATCCTCTGACAACAACAAGTTTTGATTTATTTTACTTTTCATTTGAATATTAGGTATCCTCTCTAATAATATATTATTTAATTTATACAATATTTCTTCAATAGATTCAAACTGCATATACACCACTTGCATACCATTAAAAAAATGAGCATCATGCAAGTCTGAAGGTTCTTCTAAAAGTAAATCTTTCTTAAGTTCAATTGTGGTAACTAATTCATTTAACAGTAAAGTTAAGCCCTGTAAAAAAACATTTAAAGACTCATATAGATGAAGATTTTTATGAGTCTTTAAATTACTTAATGAATTTATAAACATTTTTTCACTTTTTAGTAGCGTATGTATAATTATTTTCTCGTTATGCATCATATATGCATCAAATTGTTTAGGATTATCTTTTATATCCTTACTTGGATATAAAAATTTACTTTTATCTATCTCAAAAAATATAGTATCCATAATATTACTTAAATATGCATAATCAATTTGTTTTGATTGATTGTTTTTTTCTTTTTCTATATTTGTTGTATTCTCAATAGATTTCATAACAGAAGCAGAAGCAACACTTGCAGACAATAAAATAAAAAATGCAGACAATAGGCTTGAATTATCTTCTATGAAATTCTCATTTCTAAAAAGTTCTACAATGAGATAAACTGCCATTGAAGCCCCGATAAATAAAGAAATACCCCATAATATTAATAGAATATCATCAATAACTGTTCTATTTGACACTGTTAAACCACCTTCTTAAATATAAATTCTACAAGCTATATAAGCACATTAATATCAAAATATTCTTTTAAAACTTAGAAATCAAACATGTGTATTAAAGTAAGACATATAAAAACCAATAGCAGTAATAATTAAACTTATATAACCAAGCTTAATAGATATTTTTGATAAACGGTCACTTTGCTCATTTCGTTTCATTAGCTCTTGGTACCTATTTACTATAATATCTTTTAACTCTAAAATACTTTGTATGTCACTATCAGATAAATTTTTATTATGATTTAAGTCTAAAAATATCTCTTTTTCTCTTTTATTTAAGCCAAAAAACTTTTTTTCTTCATCTAACTCTTTTAACACATTTGATAATAAATTCAATAATTCATTTTTATTGTTTTTATAATCTTTATATCTACCAAAAATTTTTATCAATCCGCCAATTATTATAGAATTATCATAGTACCTTGTATCACTTTTCAATAAGTTACCTTCAATATTATTGATAAGTTTTTGAATACGCTTTATGTTGTATTCACTTAAATCATCTATATTGACATTTAAATTACAGGCATGAGCAAATATACTTTTTACATCTTTAAAAATATATTTTTTTTCAACATTTAAATCCAAAATTGTATTCATGAATTTAACTTCATCGTTTTTATCTAAATAACGAAGCACATCCAACATAACTAATAACCCAACTAATGGTAAAGTTAAGTCAATAATAAACATAGTTTTCCTTCAAATTAGAAATTTATTCTCTAATCTTTTCTTTTTTCACTAGCAACAATTTTTCAATTTATTTCTCTAGTTCTCAAGCTAACTCTTCAAAAAGCTTCTTTCTAATATCTGGATTTTCATTTTAAAAGCGTTCGTATTTTTTGCTAACTGGTATATATAAAATTATTTTCTAACTTTTAATTTAGCCAATTTTCATATTTAAAATCGTCTCTTATCTCTGAGATAGTTTTAAAAATACTATCATTACTCACAAGTATCATATCATCATGAATAGCTTGTGAAGCAATCACTAAATCAAAACTATGCCTTTTAATAGCTTGACGGTTTATGCCAGTATTCTTTTGATACTGCTGATTAAGTTCTGCAAAAATCAACTCTTGATTTAACTGTAGATTTTCAATATTAAAGGTTTCTAGTATCTTAGTTTTACTTTTTACTAATGCTCTTTTTTTTGTTTCATCATTTATCGATGAAATACTTCTTTGATATTCAAACAGTGAAAGAATAGATATATTTAAAGTATCATCTACATTCAATTTGCTTAAGCTGTTAATAACTTTTGTAAATTCAGGAGTATCAGGCTTATCAAGGTACGAAATTATATTTGTATCAAGTAGGTATTTTTTCATATTTTATCTTTAAAAACTAAAGCCCTCTCTGAACTCTTTATTATTTTCTCTGATGATTTCTCCAATGCCTTCAACATCATCAATTTGTGAATACTCTTTAGCCCATTTAACCCATTTGTTTTCTTTTTCAGTAGGTTCACTTGTTGAGCTAAATTTTTGCATTTTTATCTGTAGCTCCATTGCTATTTCTTTCAAAACTTCTTCTTTTTGCTCAACATGTTCATTAAAGTAAGTCTCTACTTGATGATTTACTGGTATATCTACAACCATGGTCTTACCTTTAAATAATATCTCGTAGTTCAATTATATAAGAATTACTAAACCAAAGCAAGAAGCGTTTCATTCCATGCTTTTATTATTGTTTTATTATTCATAATTTTCATTGACTAGAAATATTTATATTTTAAAATAGCTCCTCTAAGCAAGTTTGCAATTTTGCACGAAACCTAAAGTTTCGCACTAAATTACACTTGTTCAGGGGGAAGCCCCTAAATACCCCTTATCAATTAATTCAAATTTTGATTATGCAAAATTTTAAAATTCCCAATCTAAAAAGTGACACCTCGCTAAAGGTTACTAATACTCTTAAAAGTTGTCTTGCTAGTGAAAAAAGAAAAAACTATCTTCACAACTATCAAAAGCTGTATCGCCAAGAGTATAAAAAACATAAAAAACGGCTCTCTTTAACTTTTGATACAGAGGAATATCAATCTTTACTTTTTTATTTTTCAGGTTCTGACACTAAAATAACTCAGCAACTAAAACACACTTTAATATCTCACGTCAATAATAAGCCCATCATACCAAAAGCTACACAAGAAAAACTAAACGAGTTTGTATTTTTAATTAGAAATATCGCTAACAACACAAATCAAATAGCTAAGCAATCAAACTTTCTAAAATCTGTTATCAGCTCTAAAAATGTTTTTAAACAGTTGCACGCACTAGAGCAAAGTGTAAAAGAGTTTATAGAAAGAAAAGCTACCCATGATTATTAAATCTCTAAGCAGAAAATCACCATCCTTTAAATCTCTCATGAACTACATCAATAAAAATGCTACAAGTACAGTTATTGCAAATAATTTTTCAGCTCTTGCAATAAGTGAAAACAACTATCAAACTATCACAAATGAATTTATTGAAAATGCCAAATTGCTACCAAATAGAAAAAACGGTAATTATCTTTATCACGAAATCATCTCAATCAAGCCAACAGATAAATTAACAACACATGAACTAGAGAATGCACTAACTGACATAGCAAGAAAATATATCAACATAAGAGCTAAAAATCATCTCACATATGTAAAAATACATCTAAACACTGATAACCCACATATCCATTTTTGTATAAGTGCTAATGAGTTAAACTCAAACAAAAGAGCTAGACTATCAAAAGAGCATTTTAAATCCATTCAAAAAGAGCTTGAAACATATACTCTAACCAAATATACAGAACTTGAAAATAGACCAATTTATAATAATCTTATAGATGAAAATGACTCAAAGTTAAAACTATATAACAAAACCCAAGAACTAAAACAACGAACTAAACAACCATCAAAAAAAGAACAAATCAAACAACTCTTAGAGAATATCTTTAACAATGCAAAAACTCACAGTGAACTATTAAAACTTTTAGAAGATAATGACCTAGAAATATACCAAAGAGGTAAAACTATCTCTGTTAAAAACCTAAAAGATTCTAAAAAATACAGACTTAAGACATTAGCCCTAGATAAACTTTTTACAAATACCAAAGAGAGACTAAACCTAGCTAAACAAAGAGTATCAGAAATAAAAACTGACATTGAAAGAGTAAAAACCTATAACACTAAACCTATGAACGCCAAACAAGCCAAAAGCATAAAACTTATAGAGCTGTTATCTCTTCTAAATCATAAGGCAATATCTGTCAAAAATAGCGACTACTGGTATAAAAGCCCATTTAGAGATGAAAAAACACCTTCTTTTAAAGTTAACGATATAAAAAACCTTTGGTATGACCACGGAATAGGAAAAGGAGGTAATATTTTAGACTTTACATTAGCGTACTTTAACGTAAATAACATCGCACAAGCTCTTCAAAAACTTACTGAAATAAAAGCAAATGAGCTTATTACTGACGTAAGACATGAGCAAATCATTTTAGAACCATTTGCCCACAAAAAGATTATCACTGAACCTCAAGAGATAATCCAACCAAACAAAGAGATTTCAAAAACCAGTCCATTTATTCTAAACAAAATTCAAGAGCTAGAAAATAGAGCACTTATAGATTACCTTCACTCACGTTCAATTGAGACTGAACAGGCAAAAAAATTTTTAAAAGAAGCATATTACAGATTAGGTAATAAAAACTTTTTCTCATTAGCGTTTAAGAATCAAAGCGGAGGTTATGAACTTAGAAACAAATACTTTAAATCAAATATTGGCGGTAAAGATATTTCATTCATAAACAACTACAATAAAAATAATGTGTCTATATTTGAAGGCTTTTTTGATTATCTAGCAGCACTACAGTTTTTTAAACAAAATCTTTCAGATGTCATAATACTAAATTCAACTGCACTTATTGAAAAAGCTACTGAGTTTATAAAATTACAAAACTATCAGAACATAACCACTTTTTTAGATAATGACAAAGGAGGAAAACAAGCTCTTGAATTTTTAAAAGAGCAGATACCCAATAAGATAATCACTGATAAATCTGAAATTTACAGAGGCTACAATGATTTTAACGATTTTTATATTGGACTTAAAGGCAAAGAGTTAGAACTACAAAAGCTTAATACTAATATAGAACCAGTTGAGAGACTTAGAGAGATTATTTATTAACAGTAAGCAAATTTACATCTGGTACTTCAATTTTTGGTTTTAGTTCTGGTGTAATATGTTTAGCAACCTTCACACCTGTATCTACACCAATCTCAATTATCTTACCGCCTAAATCAACAGCATTCTCAGTAGTATCAATGGCAAAATTAACAATATCAAAAGGTACTTTCGCAACTTGTGTTACAACACATCCTGAAAACATATAAACAATAAACATAGACATAGCAATTTTAGTTTTCATATATAGCCTTTTAACTTTGATTGAGCCAGATACATCGACTAATCTCAATTTATAATTAACATAACTTCATGCTTTTAAAATTATTATCTTCACTATTTAGATTTAACGGCAATAGTTTTAATGAGAGTGCCGAATTTGCAAACTTCTTTGAAAGAAAAAAAGTTTTAAAAAGCTTAAATGATGGTTTACTAATTGATGGAAAAAGTTTAAGACTTAGTGCGAATTCTAGCTATGAACATTTAGCTTTAATTGCACGCACTGGAGGTGGGAAAACAAGTAGATACATAATTCCAAACATTTTGACTCTTGATAACTGCTCTATGGTAATTACAGACCCAAGTGGAGAGATACACGCTAAAACTCACAAGAGACTTTTAAAAAAAGGCTTCAATATTAAAATCATTAACCCTACAAATTTAAAAGAGTCCTTACAATACAATCCTTTAGACTTTGCAGAAGATTACGACCAAATAAATGAAATCTCGAAAATACTAATTAGAAGTGCTAATCCAAATATAAAATCAGGTGATGAGTTTTGGTTAAGTGGTGCAGAAAAGATTTTAAATATTATCATCCTTTCACTCAAAGGAAAAGATAAAGAACTTAATCAAAAAAAAGCAAATCTACAAGATATTAAAACGCTTTTAAATCAGTTCGGTACAGAAGAGTTTAACAAATTCATAGCTCGTTACGCAGATGAAAATACCTATTCAGAATATAGAGGTTTTTTGAATGGAAATGAAAAGATGATACAATCTTTTTTGTCTACAGCTCAAATTAGTTTAGATTCACTTTCCAATCCACTAAACGCAAAACTCTTAGAAAAGAGTAGTATCAATTTTCAAAATTTACGAGATGAAAAGACAGCATTTTTTATCATTGTACCTGAACAAAAATTGCCCTTATACACCTTTTTATTAAACCTAATTTACACGCAACTTTTCAATTTTTGCATGGAGAAAAAATCAAAGAAGTTTCTACCAATTTATTTTTTACTTGACGAGTTCGGACATCTTAGTATTCCCAATTTTTCAACAATAATCACGACTATTAGAAAGTACAAAGTCTCAATTTCAATCATTCTTCAATCAATCAGCCAACTTGAAACTAGATATTCAAAAGCAGAAGCGAATACTATTTTAAATGGTGGGATATCAAGTAAAATATTTTTCAGTGGCGCAGACCTTTCAACTACTCAAATGTTAGAACAGATACTAGGAAAATCAAAAATAGAGAAAACAGATAAATATGGAAATATTGGATTTAAAGAGGAAAGTCTTTTAAACTCTTCATCAATTAGAACGCTAAACGATGACAAAGCTATACTCATCCACGCAAATAAAAAGCCGATTTTATTATCACTACACCCATACTATAAACAGAAAAAGTTTGCATAATTTTTGTATGTTTTTAGGTTCTTTATAGGGTTCTGTATAGAGTATGCTAAGTTGGCAATTAAAAGCCCTAAATAGAGGGAATAAGAATGATAATATCTATTAGACTTATTACTAATAATTGCTCTTTCGTTCACTTGTTCTATAAAGCTTTTGCTTTCTCTCACTCATTCACTCAATCACACTCAATTAGGAACAACTTTTCTCGGAGTTTAATACTTTTAAAAGTATATAATTTCATCATCTATTAGAAAATAATAATTTTCATATTACTGGAATAAAGCCATATCTTCCAACTTCTTTGTTTTTGGTAAATTCAATTTGATTAATATTTTCATTGCTTGGCGGTGTAGTATTCTCAATTATAATTACTTGAGAATCTCGAAAGTTATTTGCAATGTAGTTGTATAAATTTTCAGCCAAATTAACGGAAATTATATCATTGTCAGTATAGCTAGAACTTGGCTTATAGGTAACCATTGGTGAATCAAAAACTGTAACACCAATTTGAAAGTTTTTTTCTTGGAGTAATTCAGTTAAAGCTACTATGAAAACTGTATATAATAATGCTCTATAACCTTTTCCAAATTCTTGTCTTCCTTTTTCATCAATAACTATATCTCTTAGTTTTTCAGAAAAAGAAACACTGCCAAACTCTTGCAAGTTTATAGTTGTAAGAATAGTTTTTATTTTCTTAGTCAATGGAGAAATCATAGCTACATTTAGTTCTTGAAACTCTAATTGTTTATTCTCTTTGGTTCTTTCAATAAACTTTGTAATAATTGTTTTATCTAATTGATGTTTTTGCAGTTTACTAGTTAAAACCTGAGCAGTTTTAAGTAAAGACTGCTTATTAAAAAAAGTAGTTAAATCTTCTTGAGTTTTACTCATACTTTGATTTACATCATTTTCCATAATGTTTAAAATATCTACTATAAGTTTTTCATTGTTGCGAATATCTCCTTTAAGTATATTTTGTTCATCTTCAAACATTTTAACTGTTTCAATAAGTTCTTGATTTAACATTTCTATTTTATTAATCTCTGCAGTACTTGCACCAATAATGGAACCTATATCTATATCTTCTTCAATTGGATTCTTACATAGTGGACAATTGGACTTTTCTAAAGAGTCCAATGATTGGCAAGCTTCAATGGTTGATTTTAATCTATCAATGTCGTTTAAATATTGTTCTTGTAATATATTTGCTCTTTTTATAAGCTCAGCCAAATGATTTAATCTGGACTTTTTACCTATTATTGATGATTCAACATTTGTTCTTTCTTTTTTATGTTTATTATAAATCTCTTTAAGTTCAATATGTTTACTTTTTGTTTCCTCTATACTTTGCGAAAGTTTTTTTAATTGTTCATCAATACTAGAACTATCATCTACATATTTTGATAGCTCTTCTTCTGATGAAACAATAAGCTCATCTAATAATTCTAATCTTGAGCTTTTTTTGTCAATTGTTGATTTATCAACTTTAATGACAGTATCTCCATCATCAATTTCAGTTATTAAATACTTAAATATATTGTCTAAATATGTTTTATCTGTATATTGTTCTTTACGTATAGGAGACATCTCCATTTGTAGTTCAGTTTCTCCAAGTAGAAAAAAGTGCTGTAACATCCTAAAAGTTATATTTTTAGTTTCACCGTTTTTATTCTTTCTTGCTTTTCTATTAGCCATATTACAAATAGCCAATAAAAAACTAGATAATTGGGTATTGTTTTTTTTATCAAACTCAGACTTTTGATTAATTGTTTCATATTCCACATCATAAACTTTTGCATCCCCACCATTTAAAGCTCTTTCTAATGTATACGATTGGTACTGATAAGTGCTAATCTGTAAATAACCTGTACTATATTTTTTTGACTCAGGTATTCTTTTAGGAATATCTGATTTTCCTAATAAAAATTGAATACATTGAAAAATAAATGTTTTACCTGTATCAGACGGACCAAATATTACATTTAAGCCTTTTCCAAACGTTACATGTGCAGGTTCAACATCATCTCCTACTAAGATTAATTTTTTAATAAAAAATCCATTTTTATTATTCATAAGAAACATCCTCTAAACTACAATACATAAATTCACCGCCCCATTTATCAAGATTTGCTTTTATATATTTTTCTAATTCTGAACTACTCCAATCTTGATAAATATCAATTACCCACTTTGCCCTATCTCTTAGATTTAATATGTAGTTTTCTTCTAACATATCTAAAAACATTGTTGCTTGGTCATTTAATTTATATTCAATTCCATTTTGATTAAAAACTTTATCAATGAAATTTTTTCTGACAAAATAATCAATGCCATTTTCTATTAATTTTCTACGAACTAATAGTTCTCCTGAACGATTAGGTGTCGATGGGTGAATACTTTTTGGTGCCAATGGTAAGTCGCCCGTATGAACGGTCATATAATCAAAATAGATTAGTTTTTGCAAATCAATACTTTTAGGATAGGCAGAATCTAAAATCACTAAACTTCTTAATCCAGTTTCAACAGGGCTATTAAATACATATGTTTTATTATTCATCATCTTCAATCCAATATAGTTTTTTATCATTTACCAATTGATGACAGATACCTTTTTTATCCATTACATGACATCTCATTTTCAGGGGATTTGATTCAATTGGTAAGTCCATTGCTTGCTGTTCAGCTTGTTTCACAATGTTAAATTTATTATCACTAGATTCTTCTGTTATATCTACAATTCTTTCATGAATTTCATTTTGAAAACTTTCAAAAATTTTCTCACCAAGATTATCTCTACTAAAGTTTCTTAATTGTTCTGCATTATGAAAACTTTCCCTAGCACGTTTAAAGTGACCTATATATGGTTTTATACCAACTAAGTCTTTTTCTGTTGTAAAACAATTTGTCTCTTTATCTGTATTGTATGCTTTTAATAACTGACTTGTATATTTTAGTTCATAATGTTGTGTTAGTTCAGGAACAATGGTTGGTTTTTCTCTTGTAGGTAAACTTCCACCAAACCTTTTTATATAATTTAAAGTATCTTTTTCTTCAAACTCATTAATAATTGACTTAGGTAAAATTCTATCAAATATAGAAAAATCAAATTTATCAAAATAGCTTAATAAATCATCATGTAATTCAATTTTAGTTGTAGTAGTTATTCCTGACTTACAGTACTTATCCCAATTTCTTTTGAGCATATTTTTTAATTCAGCTGGAGTATTTAGTAAGTCTCCTAAACTTCTACCTACCCCTTTAGGAGCAACAATAAAATATTTTTCAGGAACTGGAAATTTTTTTTGAAAAGTATAATAAATCATTTTACCAAGCTCTACATATATATCACTTGGAGTAACAGGGTTTTTATAATGTTTACATTGATAACAATCCCACTTATAGTTTGGTTTGTTCTTATCTATATAGGCGATTACATCTCTCCCCATATCGCCAGCACCACCGATGTGCTCAATCTCTACATACTCTTCTTTCTTGATGTCTAACCACTCTTCAATAAATTCTTCCCATCCTTTATCACTGTATGCATAAACTCTTGTAATAGGTTTTACTAGCGGACCAGCAGTTACTTCATCTGAATATAAAAAACTAGCCATGTAAAACCTTTATTATTGCAAAATTTATTTTTTTGTCTATACTAATTCAAAATAACTTAAAAAACTTTCATACATTATGTGATTATAGATTTCATATCACATCTTCAAAGAATCTAACAACTTCTCTTTCAAACTCTGTTTTCTATAATTTTCATCTCGTTCTAAATCAGCTTGAGATTTATTATTTTTAATCCTACTTTTCATAGAATTTATTTGTTGTTTCTTTTGCAAAATTTCATTCTCTTTTTTTAATCTATCAAGCTCAACATCTGCATATTCCATACGTTTATCTTGAATTGTATCTCTAACATTTCTATAACCATCTTCTACAGTAGTTGCATATTCTTTTGTTTTAACAAATAACTTTCTCAAAAACCAACGAGATATTTTAAAGCCAAAAAATGCACCAATTCCAAGTACAGTAAATCCAATAATTAATTCCATTTATCCGCCTTTAGCTTAAAATATTGTATTATAACTTATCTTTAATCAGAGGTGTTATAGTTGCAAAAAAATAATGCTTATGAGAAATTAGTATATGACACACTAAACTTACCATACACTCCAAAACCGCAATATCTAACTTTTAATATAAACAACAATTTTTTCAATCAACCATCACTTGTTTTTCTAGGTAGCTTTAAAACAATAGATACAGAAGATACAATAGAGCCAATCACAAATCTAAGAGCTGATAAATTAAATGAAGTGCTAAATAATCATCTATTTGATGAAGATGAAAAAGACATCATCAAAGAGTTTACATATCCAACATATGATGAATATAAAAAACTATTCTCATTTGACACATACATAAAGTTAACTAACACGCATTACTTAACTAGAAAATATGGAATTACTTTTTTCCCAGAGTATCTAAACAATAAAAGCTTAGATACAGTTCTAAAAGACGCAGAACAAAAAGCAAAAAAAAGTGCGCCAAGCGCAACACAAAAAAGTTATGACTTAACCGAACTTCAAAAAGATGGTAGACAAACGCAATTTATAAAAAACTATGTGAGTGAAGTTAAAGATGAATTCTTAGCAGAAGCTAGAATAAAATTTAATGAGTTTACAGACATCCACTCAAAAGATATTACAAGCTACTACGACTTTTTAATTAAAACACTAAAAACAAAAGAGCTAAACAATTTCTTTAACAGAGAATTACCAGTTTTCATAAAAGAGACAGATAGACAAAAACACACCTATATAACAGGAGGAAGTGGAAGCGGTAAATCTGTACTAATTGAAAATCTCATACATCAATATCTAATCAAACATGATTCTTCCACTGTACTTATTGACCCACATGGTGATATAGCCCAAGAGATATTAGGCTATAAAGAAAATATCAACAGTGAAAGAATAATTTACATAGACCCATTTCTAGCAGATGGTTATTCACCGTGTATTAATCCATTTCAAACAGATGATGTTAGTGAAAAAAATATAGCTTATCTATCTCAAGAGATAATCAAAGCATTTTTAGAGATTCTTGATAGTGATATTAGTTTTACAACAAATATGAAAGCTTTACTAGAGCCATGCGTTAGCACACTACTTAGAATGAAAAACAGCTCACTAGAAGATCTGCAAAAGTTCATGAATGATGAAACGAATTCAACCCTTATTAGTGAGGGTAAAAAATCTAATAATCCAGTTTTTAAAAGCTTTTTTGAATCAGGTTTTAATAATTCAAATTTTTCAGTTACTAAACAAGCAATATATTCAAAAATTCAAACACTTCTAAATTCATATACTTTCTACAACCTGATAGTAGGAAAAAGTACCATTGATTTAGAAAAAGAGTTAAACTCAAAGAAGCTTATTATCATTAATCTCTCAAAAGGTAAACTAGGTGATGAAAGCTCACGAGCTTATGGTAAGTTCATAATCTCAAAAATACTAAGCATTGTTAAAAAAAGAGCAGAAGAACCTGAACACTCAAGAGTGCCAATTCACATATTCATAGATGAGGCTCAAAACTATATTAGCTCATCCATTGAAGAGATATTAACAGAGAGTAGAAAATACAAACTTTACCTCACACTAGCTCAACAAATTTTTGGTCAGAATATGGATACACAGCTAAAAGAGATAGTTCTAAACAATACATTCATTAAATTCGTTGGTAAAAACTCAGGCAGAACTCTGAAAGTAATGGCAGATGAAATAAATATGGATTCACAAAAGCTTCAAAATTTAGCTGTAGGCGAGTTTTATTGTAAAGGTGGTACTAACACTGCATTTAAATTTAAAACGCATTCTATGCTTTTAAATCATATAAATTCAATGGATAAAAAAGAGTTAAACACATTACAGCAACAGCAAGTTGATAAATACTATAAGAATCTATCAACAACTGAAAATAAGCATCAAGAACAAAAAGAAGAAACAAAAGCATCTTTTACAGGAAAGTATGGCTTATGAATTTAAGTGATAAAAATATTGAGATAATGGAGCTTCTTTCAATATACAAATATCTTACTATCTCTCAAATGGTTAGACTTGGTGTAAGTGAACACAAGGAGAGTATTAGACGAATGCTCAAAAGATTCAAAACTACACCTAAAGATTTGATAGTTAAAAAGAGTTTTCCAGTTCATTACGAAAAAGGAAGACTTGAAGACATTTACTCGCTCTCTAAAGATGGAGCTTACTTTTTAGCTGATGTAAAAGATTTAGAGCTTGAGACAATTGAATACTCAACTGATAAAAAGCTCTTCTTTCAAGATTACGCTCATAGAGTAACTACAATTGACTATCACATTAAACTCAGAGCTGAACTAAAAGAGAAAGGTCATACTTTAGACTTTATAGAGTTCTATTTTCAAAAAGAGGGGAATAATAGAGCCAAGAATCAAAAAAATAGACTAAAAGCAAAGACTAGAGTTAATTTAGAAGATGGTAGCTATATTATTCCTGATATTATTTATAAATATTCAGACCAGACAAGAGATTATCTGTTTTGCGTGGAAATTCATATGGGAAAAGATACTAAAAGGGCTTTAGAACAAATTGATAATCACATTTTGGCTATATCTCAAGGGGTTGTTAGTGATAAATACAGTTATGAGAGAGACAATAGGGTTATTTATCTTTTTCAAGAACTCAGTACTAAAGAGGCAATTGAGAAAAAGTTTTAAATAGACGAGAAGTGCGTTGAATGGAATGAATATTTTTTATTTACTTAAAGAAAATAAATTTTGATAGTTTAGTCTTTCTGGCATGTTAAAATATAGTATTTCTAAAAAAGGATTTTGATGTTAGAAGATAAAAAATATGAAGTTGCATTATCTTTTGCGGGTGAAGACAGGACATATGTTGATGAAGTAGCAATGCTACTAAAGAAAAAAGGAATTAATGTTTTCTATGACAAATATGAAGAAACAGAGCTTTGGGGTAAAAACTTATATGACCATTTGAGTGATGTTTATAAAAACAAAGCACAATATACAATCATATTTGTATCAAGGTTTTATGCTGAAAAACTTTGGACTAACCTTGAAAGACAGAACGCACAAGCTAGAGCATTTTCTGAAACAAAAGAATATATTTTACCTGCAAAATTTGACGATACTGAAATAACTGGAATTCAAAGTACAGTAGGTTATATTGACTTGAGGAATAGGACACCATTAGAATTTGTAGATATTGTTTACAAAAAATTACATGATAAAAGTTTTGATGATAGTAATCAAATAAAACAAGAAAGTTATATATGTCCATTTTGCGGAACTTCTGTTCATGCTGGTAAAACTATTTGTCTAGGATGCAAAGCAGAGTTAGCATATAGTTCAACTAGAAAGGAAAAAATGGATGATTTTCAAATTGGTTTGAGTATAGGAGGAATATTGACATTCATATTATTATTTACTAGTAAAGATTTTATTACAAAAATAATAAATATTACTACTTCTTCTACTTATGAATTAAAAACAATTTGGACTATATGGATAAGTATATCAGTTGCACTATTTTCTGGATTTTTATTTGCTAAAAGAAATAATAGAATTAAAAGAGAAAATCGACCACGCTTTTTTAGAAATACAATGCTATAGATTAGCACTTGATAAGCGGTAAGAGTTATTCTATTGTGTCGACGTCAAGACCATCGTTAAAAGCACAAGACAATTGTGTGATACAAAGATATAACTGAGCACTTTTAGTGAAAGTTGACATTTTACTCTTTGTACACATTTGTTAACTGATGGTTCTTGACGAAACAATCATTAAAAGTGTTCTTCATGATTTCCAAAAACTATCAAGATGATGTTCATTCAGTTCGTGAAGCATTAACGCTACTAAATGCACTAATTGAAGATAAAGAGCTTCACTTTTCAAAAGATGAAATAAAATCTGTTTTCCATCATATGAAAAATGCTAGTCAGAGATTAAATAAAATCAGTTCTGCACTGGCATAAGGCTCATCTCTACATAATCACTAAATAGAACTAGAATCTCAAATTAAAAGATTCTATTTTGCGATATCGACTTTTGTAGATTAAAAAACTTTACTTTAGTTTTAAAAAGATTAAGATAGATTTACTTAACTTATTTTAATATATGAAAATCACTATCTATAACTTTAAGGGCGGGGTAGGAAAGTCCTCTATATCTCTTAATCTAGCACTTTCACTAGATTACGGTGTTATTACAAATGACATATACAGTCCACTTGAAAAAACTCTAACAAAAGAACATCTTCTAAAAATCAAACAAACCGAAAATATCCCAGATATCCCACAAGATTACAACATAATCTATGATTTAGGCGGTTACATAGATAAACGAGCTATTAAAGCACTACAAAACTCTGACATTGTAATAGTGCCAACAATAAATGACTATCTCAATTTACAAGTTACAATTGACACAATTCAAGAGATAGAAGCACATAACAAAAACATCATACTTATTGCTAATAAAACTGAACGTGGAGACTTTGAAAAAGTAAAAAGTATCATCAATGAATTTTATTCATATCCGATATTAGAGCTTAAAAAATCAAAATCTTTTCAAAATATTCTCATTGAAAACAAATCAATAAGCCAAATGTGCCAAGATGTCGGTATAAAAGCATATAGCTATAAAACTATTAATAAGCAATTTAACAAACTCATAGATACAATTAATAACTACGCTTAACTATGGACTTATCAAATCTAAAATCTGACATTAAAAACTCATCTAATTTATCAATTTATAAAAAGAGCAAAAATATAAATGCACTTAACAGTACCAGAGTTACAAATAAACCAATGGGAAGACCAAAAATAGATGAAAGCTATAAAATAAATGCAAAAATAAATCTATATCTAACAAAAAATGAAAAACAAAAACTTAAAGAACTTGCAAAGCAAGAAGAAATATCAACTTCAAATCTTGTTAGAAAATACCTCAAACAAGCCAATAAAATTTAAAGGTGGTAAAAATTGGGATAGATTTAAAACAAAAAAATAAAAACCAAACCAACTAAAATATACTCTTTTTTAGCTCTTTCTCTGTAGTTGTTTTAATATTTTAATAGTTTTAAATGTTTTATAGCTCCTAAAAAGACTATATCAAAAGCTATACTCTTTTTATGGTGGAAACAATTGTGATTAAAGGAGGAAAGATTTGTGATGTATGGAGGATGAAATTGTGAATCAAGGTGGAATGATTTGTGATTTAAGGAGGAAATATATGTTTACACTTTTCCACCTATACATTACAATTGTTCTACTTTCTAATATTTTCATATGCTGTTTAATAAAAAAGAAGTTATCAAACATAGCTCAGCAGTGCAAATATCTAATAAGATTTCACTTCTACAAAGAAAGGTTTGGAATCTACTACTTGCAAATGCTTTTAGTGAGTTAGGAGATAAGAAAAGCTTTAGTGTTAGATTATCTAGTCTATATCAAGTTTTAGGCTTTAAAAGTAATAATGACAGACATTTAAAAGATTCACTAGAAGCATTAGTAGGTTGCACGCTTGGATGGAATGTATTAGGTAAAGATAAATCAAATGAATGGAGTGTTAGTTCGCTATTATCAGGTGCAATAATAAAAAATGGTGTTTTAACCTATGAATATAGCTCACATTTACAAGAAAAATTACATAACCCATCAATGTATGCAAAAATATCACTCTCTATTCAAAATATTTTCAAATCAAAACATTCATTAGCTCTATATGAATTATTTGTAGATTTCTTTGATATCAAAAGACAAAGAGGGGAAACACCATATATAGAACTTAATGATTTTAGATTACTGCTTGGTTTAGCTGAAAATGAGTATCCGCTATTTAAAGACCTTAATAAGTCCATAATAAAAAAAGCAATTTCTGAGATTAATCAAAAAACAGACCTCTTTATTGAAGTAGACTATCAAATGCAAGGTAGACGTGTAACAGCAATTAAATTTATAATTTACAAGAATAAAGAAAATAGCAATTTATTTAATTTACTCATTCAAGATACAAAAACTCAGCCACAAAAAAATAAAGATACTAAAGTCTATCGACTGCTAATTAATCATGGCTTTACAGATGAAGAGATAAAAATATCTATCAACTCATATAGTGAAGCACATCTATTAAAATCAATACAAATTGCTAAAGATGATTTCCAAAATGGAAAAGTAAAAAAGTCTTTAAAACTTTACACAAAGGCAGTTATTGAAAAATTAAGCTATTCCCCACTAGAACTTGAAAATGAAGCAAAAAAAAAGAAAGTGCAAGAAGAAAAAAAACTAGCTGATAAAGCTAAAAAAGTGATTGAAAACTTTAAAGATGAGTATTCTAAATATAAGCGTAAAAAGATACTTGATATTTTAGAAAAAATGCCAACAGCAGACAAAAAAAAGCTTGAGAATGATTTTGAAATATATTTAGAGAAAGAACAAACTCATATTTTTTCACGCCATTATAAAGGTAAAAAATCTATTTATGAGTCTTCAGTTGTAAAAACTTACTTTTATAGCTTTTGTTCTAAAAAATTTATCGATGAAGTAGATTTTGTTAATTATGTAAAGAGAGAGAAATGCAACTATAGATTATGAATAACTTTAACCATTTACCCAGTAACTAAATAATTTATGAGATTTCTTTTAGGTAATAAAAAAATAGTTGTTGTACAATTCATTATTTAAGAAATGTATATTTATATTCTTAGGGGGAACTCATTGAAATCAAATTTTATATTTAAATTTTTAATACTTTTATTATTTACTACGACTATATCTTTCGCAAATGTAAAATATAGCAGTGCTAAACAAGATGCATCATCAAATTCAATTGAATCAAAAGAAATTACATACAGTTGTTATCACGATACAAAAGGTTCAAGTAATCAAGATATTCTGAGTAACGTACCCAAAAAACAGACGAGGTATTTACTACTGAACAATACCTTTTCAAAATGGGAAGATGGTATTGTCAATCTAGCATACAATCCAACAAACTCACCCTTGTCAAATGATGTGGTAGTTGAAATCTTAAAAAAATCATTTAAAAACTGGGAAGATGTCTGTAATGTAAAATTTAACTTAATTGAAACAAACAGTAAAAAGGAACTTAAGAACTATGATGATAAAACTGTTGCCATAACTTGGGTTAGTAATCTTGCATCCTTTGCAGGTAGGGCTGGACATCACTGGAAGGACACGGCTAAGGCTGGGTACTATAAAGCGGTAGATGGTTCATTTGAGTTATCAATCAATAGTTTTAATAACTCTGTTACTAGCAGAAATACAAATTTGGAGTCTGTTGCTACACATGAACTAGGCCATTTATTAGGTTTTGGGCACTCAGATAACCCTTCTTCCATACTTTTTTCTAATCCATATAACAACATAATAACACTAACTGAAGATGATATACAAATATGTCAAGATATATATGGTAAACCTATAGGAAAAATTTCTAAAAATGCAATTAAATTCATTCCTCCTTCTAAATATGCTTCTGGAAAAATAATTAAATCACAACTTGGAATAGTGGAGAATGGTGCAGTATTAAAAGAAACGCAATATATTCAAGATACTGATATAGTAAATGATAGATATGTAAATTTATATGTTGAGTATGAAAATTGGAATACCAATTCACTTAAAACGACTATAGTTGATCCTTATGGATATGTTCATAAGGAATGGAAATCACCCTACAATTACAAAAGTGGTTACGCAAATTTTTATCTAATAGAAACTACACAGGTTAAACCAATACCTGGTACTTGGAACTATTATATAACAAATGAAGACAATGAACTCTTGCTACATAAGCCAATTGAAATAAAAACAACATATACATGGAACAAACCTCCTAATGTTGAAGCAAAATTCATTCAAAACAAAAATCAAGTAAAAGTAAATATAAGTGGTACGGATCCTGAAAATAATCCTATTTTTTATAGTATTATTGGTGGTGGTATTGCTAAAGAGTATAAATTACTAAACAAAAATGGAACCACTGAAATTATTAATATTAGTCAAGGGGACAATGAAATAATCGTTTTATTTTCCGATAAAAAAAGTGGTTATAGCTATTATGGTAAAGATGAATCTAATTCAGGGAAAGGCTCTAGAAAAGTCATTAGAAAAGTGTTTACATATAATCAAGCAAAAGAGCTATACGATCAAGGTTTTAGTAAAGAGGATATAGTAAAAATAATTGAGATTATGAGTACCACAAGTGGTTGGAATATGATGAGTCTTCCTCAAGAAGTAAAATTAACTAAAAAATGGTTTAAAATAAATGGTGTTAAATCTGTTTATACTTATGATGGAAATACAGATAAATGGGATTATGCTACATCAGATACAATTCAATCAAAAGGTTTTACAATTTCACCAGTGCTGGGCATGTGGATTAACAAAAAAAGCAATACACCAACATTATTTTTAGAGGAAAATATTCTAAATAGTGAAAATAGGGTTATTCAATACACTATTAATGGTAATAACTGGCACCTTATTGATTTAAATTTGTATAGAAATGATTTAACAACATTAAGAGAACACATTGAATGGTTTAATAGAATTGATGAAAAAGATAAGTTTCAATACTCCTCTAAGTATTTTATTTATAATAATTTGACAAATAAATGGCATTATGAAGGAGTTAAATTAGATGAAACTAAAAATCTTCCAAACTTTGATGCTTTAACAATCAGTAAACATACAGCTTATTGGTTTGTACCAATTAAATTTACTTATTTACATCGTTTTGAAATAAAAAAACTTTCTCCAATTTTTACATCTGAAGATATAAACAATATAACTACCAATATAGAAACCATTGATGACACGCCCCCATCAACAGTTATTAATGTAATATCAAATGGTGATATAGATGAAATACCAAGTCCACTTTCTTTACAAATTGAAGATAAGACAACTGAAGCAAAAGTAGATACTACAAAAAATGAAGTAGTTATCAAAAAGTCAGAAAGTGAAGTGAAAACTCAAATTGGGAAACCACTTTTTGTTAATGGTGACTTTAAAGGAATGATATCTGGAGTAGAGGCTTCTGGCACTAGTTCAGTTGTTAAACTAACTGAAGCAAAAGACATATTTGACGTATATAAGCAGATAGATGTCAATATATCTACAGATGAGTTTGCAGATAAAATAACTCGCTCTATAAACAATCAACAAATTGGAAAATATGATTATTTAAATGATAAACCTTTGATCGCAAAAGTTATTAACAATAAATCAAAAACACGTGGAAAAACTATTGGCGAAGATGACTTAATTTTAAGAATTGATATTCCCAAAGGATATAAAATCCCAATTGATTCTAACATTAGTAAAAATACAAGAGCTATAGGAATTGAAGGTAATATAGAAAATAGCGAAACATTTAAACTTAATGCAACCAAAAAATTTGATTATGTAACTATTACAACAGATGGTAGTTATGTTGAATTTGGTCTTTCCACAACTTTATCTGCATTCTTATGGGATGATGATGGTCATAAAAGTATAAATTTAAGTATGACTAATAATGCACACTTTGTCTCAAATTTACAATTCACTGCAACAACTGAGATTACAAGAGATTGGGAAAAAGAGATAGATATATTTAAATCTATTAGTTTACCAATTACTCCAAAAGTAACTAGCATTTTAAGTAAAGCCACAATAAATTTTAAGCCAACGCTTGTTCTCCAAGCAACAGGAGTTGCTACGGGCGAATTAGGTGCAACTTCATACACAAAGAAAACTGGAAAGTTAACCTTTATCTATGATTCAAGATTTACAAATGGTCTTCCTTATCTAATTGAAACAGATCAAACAAATGATCCAAATAATGGAACTGGTGTAAATATTAATATTAATGCAGATAGTAACTTTATAGTCTATCCAAACATAAAAGTGACTCCTCAATTAATTTTTAGAAAATGGAATCTTCGAACCACTAACGTTGATATAGGAGCTATTAGAAGTGGAGTTCGAATAGATAGTAAACTAAGCGGAATGATTGATACTGGATTTGCAACAAACTCTATTGGAATTAGTACAAATTTCAATGCATCAGCTTCAGCAAATATGAAAATTTATCCATATGTAGATGCTTCACTTGATGTGAAAATTGGAGAAGATTTAATATATAACTCAGGAGGATACCAAGAATTATGGCAGGGAAATTCTAGAAATATCTTTGACTTTTTAATGGAGATAGTAGATCCTCCATCAATTATTATGACAGAACCCTCAACTGGAATTAAAAGCATTACTTTTTCTATTAATGATGTAGATAAGAGCAGTTTTTATTACATGTATACAATAGATGGATCTACTCCTTCTAAAACAAATGGTACAAAATGGATATCTGGAAATACACCTATTAAAATTACAAAAAATACTATATTAAAAGTTGTTGCTTATAGTGATAAGAAAGATCCTAGTTCAACTTGGTCAGTTGGTTATAAATTTTCTAAAGCTACAACAAAAACAATTGAATTTGAAAAAATGAATCCTGTTGCTAAGCTAAAAGTTAGTCAAACTACAATCAATGAAGGAGATAGTGTAACACTTGATGCTAGTGAAAGTAGTGATCCTGATGGTGTAAGTTTGACTTATAAGTTTAGTAGTAACTTACAAGGTGATTTACCTTCCTCTGGGAATAGTTTGACAATATCATCACTTAATGTAGGAACTCATACTATTATTTTAACCGTAACAGATAATGATGTATTGACAGCAACTACAACGGTGACGGTTACAGTGAAAGCAGTAGCTTCGTCAAGTTCAAGTTCAAGTTCATCATCATTAAGTTCATCATCATTAAGTTCATCATCATTAAGTTCATCATCATTAAGTTCATCATCATTAAGTTCATCATCATTAAGTTCATCATCAAGTTCAAGTAGTTCTTCTGAATCTTCAAATGAAGTAGCAATTACCACAATGACAGAAGCAGAGTGCAGTTATACATTGCAAAATACTACCTCACAAAGTGCAGTTGACAATTTAGGACAAAGCTTATTTAAATTACAAGCAACATTCAGTGATACAAAAGATTTACTATTTACTATGAGTAAAATTGATGGAAGTTCATTTGGTACAAATGGTACTGTAGGTTTACAAGTAGGTAGTGGTGAAGATAGTGGTGCTAAATGGGAAGGAACAAGCTCAATATTGCCAATGAACAGTAGTGATTTAACCAAAACTATTACAGCATTTAAAAGTGATTTAGTTTCAAGAGATTGGTCACTTGTGAGTCAAAAAGATTTTTATGTAAGATATGAGGATATTGATGGAGGATGGGCTTATGTTGGAACTATAGCACTGAGAAGAAGCTGTAGCGCTTACAATAATAGTGAAACAGGTATTATAAAGGATATTTCAGCTGGTTTTTATCATAATCTGATACTTAAAAATAATGGATTTTTATATGCTTTTGGAGACAATGGAGATGGTGAATATGGAAATGGCTCTACAGTAACAAGTTCTGTTCCTGTTAAAATTATGGAAAACGTAAGTTCTATGTCAGCTGGTACTTCATATTCTCTTATACTAAAAACTGACGGATCTCTGTATTCAACAGGAAAGAATGCCTATGGAAATTTAGGTGAGGGTACTACAATAGACAGATTATCTCCAACTAAGATAATGGAAAATGTAAGCAGTATGTCGGCAGGTAACTCTCACTCTCTAATACTAAAAACCGATGGAACACTGTATGCTACTGGTGATAATTTTTTTGGATATCTCGGTGATGGCACTACGGTAGACAAACATACTCCTGTTAAAGTAATGGATGGAGTTAGTAGTATATCTGCTGGATATTTCCATAATTTGGTTTTAAAAACTGATGGATCATTATATACTTTTGGTTCCAATTGGAATGGTGCATTAGGTGATGGTAGTGATTTTGACCAACTGGTACCTACTTTTCTAATGAATGGTATAAGGACTGTCTCTGCAGGAAGAAAAATTTCATTAGTTGTAAAGAACAATGGTTCGCTGTACTCTTTTGGAGCTAATTTTAATGGACAATTAGGTGATGGAACAACAGAAAGTAAAAACAGACCTGTTAAGGTAATGGAAGGCGTACATGAAGTTTCAGCAGGTGCTTATCACTCTTTGATATTAAAAACCGATGGTACATTGTACGCAACTGGACTCAATGAGAGAGGAGCGTTGGGTGATGGGACTACAGTCAATAAGTCAACTCCTGTAAAGGTTATGGAGAATGTAAAAACAATGTCAGCAGGTGGATTGCACTCTTTAGTATTAACAAATGATGGTTTGATACATGCTATGGGAGCGAACAATTCTAGACAAATTGGCGAACATTCTGGGAATGCGCTAAGCCCTATACAGGTAAAATTACCTTAAGACTAAGATTTTAAATACAATATTGGGGCTAGGCGATGAATATCTACCTTTTCACAATACTAAAACAAAACTTGCTAGGATGGAAACTCCAATGTCTGAATCACATCTTTTAAAGTATTGGCAACATATCCTTTAGCATATCTAGAAAAAGTCATACCTTTTTTAGAATGCCCCATCAATTGTGCAATAATAGCCTCTTCAACCATATTATTTTGAAGTTTTGTAGCGAATGTATGACGGAAAGAGTAAAGCACCTTTTTTGAGCTTGTACTAATATGCTCATTGATAAATTTATTTGAAATTCGTGAGAGATAATCAGGAGTGTAGCTTTTTTTAATCTGAGCTATTTTATCAACAATCCCAAGCTTCAACAAATGCGTATGAATTGGAATCAACCTATGCCTAGAAAGCGTTTTAAGCTTTAAATTTGGGTCTGTTAAATCAAAACACAACACACCATCAACCTCATTGATTTTAGCCTGTAAGAATTCACTATTTATCATCCCCGAGTAGAAGAGAGTATAATGAAAAAGTTTCATTAAATCATCTTCTGTATTATGTGTTTCAAATTTCATCAACTCTTCATCAGTAAATATTTCTCTTTGCTCTTTAGCATTGCCTCTTACTTTAAATTTCAAATTAATAGCAGGATTGAACCTAATATATCCATATTTTTGAGAAAATAGAAACAAGCTTGTAGTCCATGCCAAATAATCATTAATAGTTTTCATAGAAATTTTGTCACTATTTTTTATATTAGTCAAAGTAAGTATCTTAGACATCTTCATTTGTCTATACTTTTGAATGTTTCGCTTAGGAAGTTTTTGAATCACTTCTCGTACCTCTAAAAGCCTCTCACGGTCAATATCTTCCATAAAGGTATCTTTATCTATCAACTCCAATAAAATACCGTTGAAAAAAGTTTTATAGGCTCTTTTTTGTTCGTCAGAAGTTGTATTTGGTATGTTTTTACGATAAATCTCTATTATTTGCCCTAAAGTCTTTCTTTTTTCTTCTTTAGATTTTTCTATCACTTCTTCTTTGACTTCGACAACTTGGGGTTTTACAATAGTTTCTACTGCTTTTATTTCTGCATTTTCACCAGTGGTATGACCACCTTTTGCTAAGACTTTTGATAAATACTGATTTACTAATAGTTTTTCTTGCGCTTCATCAAATACACCCAGTTTCAAAGTTTGTAAAAGTTTCATAGTATCAGCTGTAACAAGTCTGCAAAGCTTGCGTGCTTCATTATAAGATTTTGTTTTTAATGCCTTGACTATTTCTGTCTGATTAAAGTAGTCTCTGTAAACGTTAGGTATCCTGATTCTAAAGCTATAAAAGCCACTTGGATTCTTCGCTAAATATCTCATTTGTGTAGTGTTTTATGTAGTATTTCCCAAACCTGTAACGGCAATACGTGACTTATATTTCTAAAAAGTCAGGCAAAGTAAGTTATAATGGGGGTTAAAGTATGGTGCGCTCGAAGGAATTCGAATCCCTGACCGCCGGTACCGCAAACCGGTGCTCTATCCAGCTGAGCTACGAACGCATGTTTATTTCTGAGGGCGCAATTATAGCATATATTTTTCTAAATGCAACATCTTTTTTAACTATTCTCTTAATTTTGCTAGTTTTAGTGCAAACTCTACTTCGTGCTTACTGATTCGTAAATCTTTCGAGATTATATCTGTTGGTATTCCTTGCTGATACATCGCAATTATTTTATTGTCATCTACCATATTTGAGCTCATTGGCATAGTTAAATTTTTCAGTCCCTCTTCTATTGATGCAAGGCGCATATCTATCTCAGTTTTTGAGTGATCATACCTATTTTGAACCTCTTCAATCATTTGGGCTATTGGTTCTGCCATCTCTTTAAATTGAGTATTTAGTTCACGTTCTAAATGAATTTTATGTTTTTCTGCCTCTTCGTCTAAACGCTGAGCAAGTCTTGTTTCAAAGCTTTTCCTATTTTGATGCAACTCTTGTTGTAGCTGATCTATCGCTCCTGCTACTGAACGAACTTGACGACTATTTTCTGCATCTTTTATGTAGATGTATAGCATTACAACAAGCAAAATTACACCAAAGGCTATTATAACTACCGAACTCATTGATGAGCTCTTTTTTCTCTAATCATAACACGCTCTCTAGCCGTAACATAACTACCCCACTCTTTTTCATCTCGCTGATGAATACGTGTAATTTTTGCTAAATTCTCATCTTCAGCAATGAAAAATATACCTATATCTCGACTTGGGTAGGTAGGCATTTCAACACGTCCATAATAGTTCATACCTTTTTTTAAAACTGCACTTTTTAACTCAAAATGCATAAAACCAATTCGTCCAACATCTTCTCTTAATTTTAAATCTACTCTATTTGGTTTTTCATTTTTTATGAGTGCCTCTAAAGAGTCTATTTTACGGTGAAGTTCAATTAAAAGGCTAAGGATTACAGGATCACTCTCTTGTGTATCTCCACGAGCTTTTGCAAGCTTCAACCACTGAGCTATTGGATCATCATCACTTTCACTCATCTGATGATACTCACGCTCATATGCTTCATTGTCGTCTGAAACCTCATCAAAACTTATACTAATTGGAGCCTCTACTAATCTTACGTTTTCCATCATAAAACCTTATCTATAATAATAAATATCAAAAAGGCAACACCTAAGTAGCCATTTACTGTAAAAAATGCACGATTAATTTCATTAGTATCTTTTGCAACTAAGTGGTGCTCATAATAGAGCATAAAAGCTCCCACAATTGTGGCTAAAAAGCCAAAAAAACCAAGGTTTGCACTCCAACTAAAAAGTAACCAAAAAACAACTGTATTAAAATGAAAAATTTGAGCTATAAACATTGTAGCATCAGAACCATAACGAGATGGGATAGAGTGTAATCCAGTTTTTTTATCAAACTCAATATCTTGTAAAGAGTAAAGCAGGTCAAAACCAGCTACCCAAAACATTACACCAAAAGATAGAAGAACTGACCAGATTGTGATTTGTTCACTTACAGCTACAACACCTGCAATTGGAGCTAAACCAAGTGAGATTCCAAGAACCAAATGAGCAAGTGCGCTAAAACGTTTAAAATATGAGTATGAACCTAAAACTATCAAGATTGGAAAAGATAACCAAAATGCTAGAGTATTAATACTCCATGCAATGAATATAAAAGCAAAAGCATTAACTATCGCAAAAGAGGATACCATCCACGGCTGAAGTCTTCCATCTACGCTAGGACGAGAGCTTGTTCTTGGATTCTTAGCATCAAATACTCTATCTACATATCTATTAAGTGCCATGGCAAAGTTTCTAGCTGTTATGGCTGCTAAAACTCCTAGTAATAGAAGTTTCCAACCAAACCAGCCATCTGCTGCTACTATCATAGCTATTAAAATAAATGGCAAAGAGAAGATAGTGTGTTGAAACATCACCAGTTCATTAAATGTACGAAGTAAATCGATGATTCTTTTCACTAAAAGCCTTGCATATTTTTGTGAAATTATAGCAAATATAAGTTATGCTTGCACAATGGCAACTAAAGAATTTGCAATCATCGGTTCTACTTCATCTGGAAAAACAGATTTAGCACTAAGTCTTGCTAAAAAACATGACTCAATAATCCTCTCTCTTGATTCACTAAGTGTCTATAAAGAGATAGATATAGCATCAGCAAAACCAACGATTAGTGAAAGAGCGGCAATAGAGCATTTTGGGATAGATTGTATTTTAGTTAATGAGGTGTTTAATGTTCAGATTTTCATAAACGAGTATCTAAGGGCTTCAAAAAAAGCACGTAGTTTAGACAAGTCATTAATTATTGTTGGTGGAACTAGCTTTTACCTAAAATCACTGCTAAATGGCTTATCTGATGTTCCAACAATTTCAGATGAGACAAATAAAAAGGTAAAAGAGTTACTAGAAAATCGTGCCCAAGCACACTCATTTTTAAATTCAATTGATCCAACTCATGCAAATAAGATTCCATCTGCTGATAGTTTTAGAATGTTAAAAGCTCTGCAGATATACTTTGAAACTGGCTTAACACCAACTCAATATTTCAAAGAAAATATTGCAAAACCAATTATTAAAGATATTGAAATTTTTAATATCACAACAGAGCGTCAGGAGTTACGAAAAAGAATTGCCAAAAGAACAGAAAAAATGGTGGATATTGGTATAATTGATGAGACTGCCTATTTAGAGAGAGAGTTTGGACGTTCATACAATCCAATGCAATCTATTGGCATTAAAGAGGTATTAGGTTTTTTAGATGGCAAATATAAAAAAGAGAGAATGAAAGAGCTAATCACTACTCATACCGCGCAACTAGCAAAGCGTCAAAGTACTTTCAATAAAGGTCAATTCCCTACTGCCATAAATGGCAGTCTTGAGTATTTAACTAAGAAGCTTACGGTCTAAACTAAACTTCCCTGCCCCATGTGAAAAAAGTACAAATAGCATTAAAAAGAGATAAAGAGGTATCTCAAAACCATTATCACCCGAGCTAAAACCATTTGATAAATGGACCGTACCAATTGCAACTGCCATAACTATCATAAGCCCAGCAGAGATAAAACGAGTTCCCAAGCCTAAAGTTAAAAGCACAACACCAGCAGCTTCAGTTCCTGCTGCCATATATGCATTAAGTGCGGGAAATGGCAACTCTAAACTATTTTCAAACCATGAGATAATAGAGTCCATATCTGAGAATTTATTCATAGCAGGTGTATAGAAAGCATATGCTAAAATCAATCTTAAAAAGAGTAGTGAAACACTTTGAAAGATGTTAGTTAAACTTTCAGCTTTTTGCAAAAAACTTCGTATCATGATGCATCCTTTAAGATTTTTTTAGAACAAAAAAACTCCAACGACTCTTGTAGTAACTCTTTTACATCAACAAACGGCACACTAAATTTTTTACTAACTCTTTTAACTGCTATCTCTGCAGTATCTTTTTTTAACTTTTTTAAAAAAATGTACATAAACTCTGTAATCTCTTGAAAATGAACTTCATGGTCATCAAAATCATAATAGACAATCAAGTTGAATTTTCCACGTTTTTTATGTCTCTTTTTATATACTGAATAGTCAAATTCATAGAGTCTAGCACTGCCATTTAATGCAAATTTGCTATCCCATGAAAATTTACAAACTTCTTGCTTTTTATAATCACTCATAAAAAGTTCAACCTCTATCCACTCAAACAAAAGAAGATTAGAAGCATATGGCATATCATCTAAAAGTCCATTTTTTAGAACAAACTCTCTAAATTCATATGGCATCTGCCAGACATATGGTGTACGAGGATTGCTTTGAATAAATTTAAAAACTAATCTATTAAGACGTTTTTTAGAAATATCAGCACAAAAAATTGGAAAAATATTTTCAATCACCTCTATAAAGCGGTAATGAACCATATCTTTATATATCTGTATTGGATTCTTACTTGGTGTTGTTATCTCTTTTTTTCCATTAATCTGCTCCAAAAAATGTTTTTGAATCTTTTTTTCAAGCATGTTGATGCTTTGAAGCGATTTTACACATCTGTGCATACTCTTTTTTTAAAACTTTTAAATCAGGAATATTATTGTCACGTTCTAACATCACAGGCGCATTAACATAATTTAGAGTGTAATCTAAAAGATTCCAAACCTCATCACGCACATCCTCACCATGTGTGTCAATTATCATATTATCTTCTGGATAAAATAGATGCCCTGCTATATGAATGTATGCAACTTTTGAAGTATCTAACTCTTTCATATAACTCTTTGCATCAAATTTATGATTTTGAGAATTTACATAGACATTATTTACATCTAAAAGCATTTTTGCACCACTTTGACTCATTACTGAATTTACAAACTCAACTTCAGGCATCTCGGTATATGGCACATGATAATATGAAGCATTTTCTAAAATTAGTGCTCGTCCTAAATAGTCTTGCACCTCTTTTACTCTATCACTTACATGTGAAACCATTTTTTGAGTCATGGGAAGAGGAAGAAGTTCATAGGTTTGACCTCCCTCAAAAGAGGAGAAACTCAAATGTTCTGAGTAGTGTTCAATATTAAAGCGGTCTAAAAATGTTTTTAAATCTTTTAAATATCTCTTATCTAAAGGTTCAGGTGAACCAATAGACAAAGAGAGTCCATGTGCTGCTAAAGTATTGGAAGAGGCTACCTCTTCAAAAAGTTCACGATATTCATAAGGCATATGAATCCAATTCTCAGGAGTAACCTCAAACCAGTCTGGTTTAAAGTTTAATGGATTTAAATCTTTTATAAATTCACGTCGTAAACCTATTCCACAACCATGCAACTTGCTAGGCATAAACTATTTCATGCTCCCACACTTAGCAGAATCATCTTTTTTTGACCCACATTTTGCTTTAACCTCTTTTTTACCACCACACTTACCAGCGCCACATTTGCTTTTTTCAGCTTTTTTATCAGCCTTTTTAGCACCACATTTGCTTTTTTCAGCTTTCTTTGCGCTCTTTTTACCACCACATTTTCCAGCGCCACACTTAGCACTAGCAGCCTCATTTGCCATAGCAACACCAGCACTTAGTGCAGAACCCAAAACTAACGTAAGAAGTTTCTTGCTTTTCATAGGAGTAAACCTTTTTATAAATTTTCAGTGAGTATGATAACAAAAAATATTTAAAAATGTATGTGATTATTGTTACAAAGAGGATATTTTATCTCTTAATTAATTGTCTTGAGTAATTCTAGGTTGAAGAAAAGTGTAATTTTTTGAAAGACTCTCCTTCAGATACCTGCGGCACATGACACATTCAAGTGTGCTGCTATGTTCCCATCCTGACACGATGCCTAAACGCACCATTGCACAGGTCTAAAGAAGAGCGCGCAATTGTACAATAAATTTGCTAAAATGGCATAAAAGAAATGGAGATTTTATTGATTTATCTAGTAATTGCCCTTTTAGCAGAAGCCAAACCAATAATTAAACAGCTAAAACTCACTAAAACAGCAGATAAACCTTTTAAAATTTTCTCATCTTCTAAGTACAGACTAATAATTAGTGGCATAGGTAAAGAGAGAGCAACTATTGCGACTTCGCACCTATTAACATTAATTCCTCCAACAGCAAATGACTTTCTATTCAACATTGGAATCTGTGGCGCACCAAAAGAGTTTGAGATAGGTGAAGCAATTATGATTAATCAAATAAGTAACTCAACAAAACATTTCTACCCAGACATGCTACTAAGACATAACTTTAAAGAATCAGAAATTTTAACAGTAGAATCTGCTCAAAATGGGACTCATACTACATGTGTAGATATGGAGAGCAGTGCAATATTTACAACTGCACTATATTTTTTAAAAAGTAGTCAACTTGGATTTATAAAAGTTGTTTCTGACTATTTTAGCTCTCAAATTCCTACTAAAGAGGATGTTAATAGCTGGATAGAACCTCATGTTGAAAGTTTTGAGAGACTTTTTGAAAATGCTTTAAAGCTAAGAGACAAAAAGCCTATACTAAGCAAACATTTAGAAGAAAAGAGTCTTGAAATTGCAAAAAGTTTAAGATTAAGTCACTCACAAAAATTACAACTCAGTGATGCACTCAAATATTATGTACTAAATAAAAGTAGTGAACCAATCTTAGAAGTACCAGACACTAAAGAGAATAAACTGCAAAGGAACAGCCATTTTGAGCTACTCATCTCATCACTTAAATGAGAGTTTTTCACATATTTATGTAGAAAAATCAATTATAGATTCTAACAATGTGCTAATTGTTAAAAATAAATTTCCAAGAGCAAAGATTGTAGAGATTGAGCATTATAAAGATGTATTTAATCGTCCATCTCAAGAGTATAGAGAGCAGAAAAAAAGCCTCTCTTTAATATTAGCGCGTAAAGAGGAACCATATTTATACAAAGGTTCACAATTTAGTGATGACTTTGGATTTGAAAATTTTTTCTACACACCATCAATGCTAAATTGTCTCTATGATTGTGAATACTGCTACCTTCAAGGAATGTATCAATCTGCAAGTATTGTTCTTTTTACAAACACAGAAGACTTCTTTACACAACTAAAACCATATTTAAGCAAACCGACACTAGTAGCAATCTCCTATGACACTGACTTACTAGCGTTTGATCCATTAAATCAAGTAGAGCAGTGGTTAAATTTTGCGTCAATTGAGCAAAACTTACATATTGAACTTCGAACAAAAAGTGCAAACTACAGACAACTACAAAAGCTAGAGCCAAATAATAGAGTAACACTTGCATGGACACTCTCACCACAAGCTATAATTGATAAATATGAGCACAAAACCCCATCTCTTCAAAAAAGGCTAAATGCTATTAAAATTTTAAGTGATGCGGGATGGAGGGTTAGAATCTGCTTTGACCCGATGTTAGATGTAGAAAATTTTGACTCTATTTATAACCCATTTGTAGATGAAGTTTTTTCAGCTCTTAATGCAGATAAACTTAGTGAGTGTACAATTGGAACATTTAGAATAGGAAATAAACATCTTAAGAATATAAAAAAGATGCAACACTCAGCGCTTGCATTTTACCCATATGTCATTCAAAATGACATGGCACTATACCCAGAAGATAGAAATAGTTACTTAATAAATTCAATTAAGAGTAAAGTAGTTAAACACATGCCAATAGAGAGGGTACGAACATGGCAAGAGCAGTAGTTACAGGAGCTAGTTCAGGTATAGGTGAGGAAGTTGCAAACAGACTTACCTCTATGGGATATTTGGTTGAGGGCATAGGAAGAAACTTTAAAGAGAGTCTCTCATTTAAAAAACATATCTGTGACTTACGCAATGCTAAAGAGATAGAAAAATTATCTTTCGAGCTACTAAAGAGTGGTGAAATTGATTTATTAATTAATTGTGCAGGTCTTGGTTATTTTATGCCTCACGAAGAGTTAAACCTAACACAAATTAGTGAACTTTTACATGTAAATCTACATGCACCCATAATTTTAACGAATCTCCTGCTTCGTTCACTAAAAGATAGGAGTGGTACTATTATAAACATTACATCTATTGAAGCCATTAAAACTTCTCGTCACAGCGCCCTATACTCTGCTTCCAAAGCAGGTCTTAGACACTTTTCACAAACTCTTTTTGAAGAGGTACGAAAAAGTGGTGTTAAAGTTATCTCAATAAATCCAGATATGACAAAAACTCCATTTTTTGATTCACAAAGGTTTGAACCTGAAGATTCAAACCTTACACAACTCTTGCCACAAACTATTTCTGATTCAGTGGAGTATATTTTAAATCTACCAAATGGTAGCGTTGTAACAGACTTAACTATCAGACCACAAAAAGTAGGTATTAAGAAAAAAAGCTAAATCTGCTTTTTCCATTATTCTTAGATTCATACATTGCAAAATCTGCATATTTTATTAAATCCTCAGAGTTCTTCGCATTATCAGGATATAGGCTAATCCCTATGCTAGCAGAGATAAAAAGTTTATGATTTTTTATCTTAATCACTTTAGATAAATTTGTAATAATATTCTGAGCTAATGTACCAACTGACTCAATGTCACTCACTCCCTCAATCATCACAATAAACTCATCACCACCAATTCGAGATACTGTATCTTCTTCTCTGACTGTTGACTGTAAACGTTCTGCTGCAATTTTAAGAACTTCATCTCCCACATCATGACCTATTGAGTCGTTAATCTGTTTAAATTTGTCCAAATCTATAAATAGTATCGCAACTTCTTTATTATTGCGATTAGCCTTTATAATAGCTCTTTGCATTCTATCTTTTAGAAGTATCCTATTTGGTAGTTTTGTTAATAGGTCATGATATGCTTGATACTCCAACTCATCTTTTGCCATATGTATATCTGTTACATCTCTTGCAATCCCATCTGCTCCAATAACTTCTCCATCTTTACCAAATAAAGAAACCTCTGTAACCTCTAAATATTTAATCGATCCATCTTTATGATAGATGCTAATCACATATGGCTCCTGTTTTTTATTTAATAAAATTTTATTTATCTTTTCGACAATATCACTATTTATCTCTTCATTAGTCAAATATTTTTTATAGTGAGTTAAAAACTCTTTTTGACTATATCCCAATACTCCAGTTATAGAATCGCTAACATAGGTAAAAACTCCATGTGCATCATGCTCATAGAAAAAATAGTGCTCTTGAACACTCTCAATTAAATGCCTATATTTAAACTCACTCTTTTTTAATTTATCTTTTATAGCATTACGTTCTGTTATATCTTTTACAATAGCGACAAATTGTGATCTATTTTCAACACTCATTAGCTCTAAATGAACTTCAACGCTGTAACTGCTTCCATCTTTTCTATTATTTATCGTCTCAAAGGTAATTACGTTAGTTTTACCTTCAAGTAATGGTTTTAATTTCATAAGTAAATTTTTACTACTATATCCTGCATTAATATCAGTAGGGGTCATATTTTTTAACTCATCTAATGTATATCCCAAATTTTTACAAGCTTTTTCGTTAACATAGGTAAACTTTAATGTACTAATATCAAATATATATATTTCGTTAAGACTCTCATTAAGTATCTTTCCAAGGTAGAGTAGTTTATTATTTACATAGAGTATAAATGCTAAGGAGAGTGAAAAGAGTATGACAGTAATAAAACTGATATTTTTCATTAAAAAGAAGTTATCTAAAAATTCACTCTTAGTAAAATTTATAATGTATGCAACTTTTTCTTTAGTCATAAAATTCTCAATAGGAAGAAGTGTTATTAAATTATAGTGACCATTATGTCGTATATAATGGACTATAGTCTCCATCTTATTCATTTCATCTACAATCTTGTACTGTCTGGCTAACTCAGTTATAAGCTCTTGCTTTAAATCATAACTCCCTGTTTGCTTATCATACTCTATTAAACTTCGTTGTAGTAGAAAATTATCATTGAGTATATATGGTGTATAGTTTTTTGACTGTTCATCTTTAAATACTTTTTTAGCGACTATATCTTTGCGTATAATGAAATCCATCTTGTTTGTAGATTTCTTCTCTTGAAATTTTTTATAGGAGTTAGAAGAGCTTGAAATTTCTACACTTCCTATATGATTGTTCTCATCATCAAAAATAGGATATACATATCTAAAGCCATTAAATATTTTACCCTCTTCAAAACCACTTATAGGTTTTTTATATCTATTAACGTAAACTACGGTCTCTCTTATCTTTGAAAGATTATCTCCAAATTTTTCTGGTTTATGAAATCTCAAAAAGCTTTCATTATTTGGCAAGTGAAAATGCAGTTGTTGAATATCTAGTTTTTTTAACTCTTCATAATTGTTATTTAACAGATTAAAAAGTTTTTTTCGTATGTGGCTTTTTTCTTCATCAGTAGATTTATATGCACTCTTAAATATATCAATAACTTCAACTCTTTTAATTAAGTTATTAAATACTGTATCTGCTAATAGTTGCAGAGTCTCTTCTCTCCTTAATAGGTTTGCTTTCTCATCTTTAATTTGGTTATCTATATAACTTTGTAAGATTTTACCACCGAGTGTAGAGTCAGCCATAAAATATATCATAATTGGTGCAAAAAATATTAATATATATTTGTAATACCTTTTAGTATAGTTGTGTTTATACCTGCTGTCTAAATTATACTGTTCTGCTTTTTTCATAATATTACACCACCTACCTTATGCTTTCATAACCTTGACTGGTATCTTAATATAATTACCATTAAGAACAATATAAATTATTATTTGTTAAATATATACTGAAAACTATAAACTATGCTCTGTTTTTAACAATAACAATCTTTAAAAATGTTAGAATACCGACATTAAAAACTTACCTAGAAGGAAATCCATGAAACACTTAATTATTACAGGCATTATTGCTATGTTAATAAGTGGTTGTGGTGATTTGGCTGATGATGATAAACAGAGTGCAGATACTCAAACCAATAGCGCCCTACAGCCAAATGTTCAGAACTCTACTGTTAGAGAGAATATAAATGCGATAGGCAGTATTGGTGAGGACACAAAGTTTGGCGATAACGAAAAAATCACTGAAGGTTTTTGGAGTCTTTATGTAAATAGAAATGAGCAGAGTGACCTAGATTATGATATTTACCTTGGCGGATATAAGTTTTTCATAGATGGTACACTGCAGAGTCGTGAGGACGCATTAACTCCACTATTTAGACAAAAAAGACAAAACTGGGGAGTAAATTCAGCAGGTAGTACAATTACAATTACTGCTGGATATAAATATACATATACAGGGCAATTTGATAATGAAAGAAGTTGTTATGTTGTTACAGGACTAGGATCTGGTGAGACAGGTAAACTATGTCATGAAACAGATAATAACCAAGGAAAAGAGACAAACTCTTTGGGCCACTTTGGAGATGATGTAACATATGGTACATATAAACGTTCAGATATAGTTATTGAGGGTAGTTGGGAGTTTTATGAAATTTCAAAATCTGTTGTAGCTACTGAGCCTAAACATACACGTATACTAAAAAGTGATGGTTTTGTTGATGGGGAAGAGAAACTTATGTGGGGAGCTTCAGAGGATGGAAAAGTTCTTTTAATCGGAGATGATAGCTACCTTATCTACAAATACCTAGATAACAACTGTTTTAGAACTATTCACTATACGAATAATAGTTTTAAAAATGAATTCCAAATATGCAAGATTTAGAATTTCAATGATAAAAAGTATTGTAGACTTTGCAAATATCACTCTTCTTTATGTAGAAGATGAAGATAAGTTAAGAGAAAATATTGCAGATATGTTAAGTGATGATATAAAAAAGCTCTATGTCGCAAAAAATGGAGATGAAGCTCTAGAACTTTATAAAAAGCATAATGATATTGACTTAATAATTTCAGATGTCCAAATGCCTCGTATGAATGGCCTTGATATGGCACGTACAGTAAAATCTATCAATAAGACAATGCCAATAATTTTCACAACCGCATTTACAGATAGTGAGTACCTAATGAAAGCAATAGAAATTGGTATAGATAAGTACATTAAAAAGCCCATAAATATTCAACTACTTTATGAGGCGATAGAGCAAGTATGTGAACCAATTCACCAACGTCGTCAAATTGAGATGATGAATGAGACATTAGAGAAAAAAATAGTAGAAAAAACAGCTCAACTAAGAGAGCTAAATGATAATCTTCAAGAGAGAGTTGAAGAGGAAGTGTCAGAAAACAGAAAAAAAGATAGAATATTAATTCAACAATCACGTTTTTCTGAAATGGGTGAGATGATTGAGAATATTGCGCACCAATGGAGACAGCCATTAAATACAATAACCCTCTTAACAGCCAATGCACAATTTAAACATCAGCTAGGTAAATTAGAAGATGAAGAGTTTGATAAAACTTTTAATGAGATAGAGAGTTTAATGCAATATCTATCTCAGACAATTAACGACTTTAGAAGCTTCTTTCAGCCAGATCGTGAGCGTTCTAATTTTAATTTAGAAGATACTATATCTCGTTCAATAACACTTACAGAAGCATCTTATGACTACAATCATATTAAAGTTCATAAAAAAATTGACCAACTTAATATAAAATATTTGGGATTCCCAAATGAGTTATCTCAAGTTTTTTTAAATATACTAAATAATTCCAAAGACGCAATGCTAGAACAAGATGTAAAAGATAAAAATGTACTATTTAGCTTACATCAAGAGAGTGAAAAAATAGTTATTCAGATAAATGATAATGCTGGTGGCTTGCCAGAAAATATTATCGATAAAGTATTCGACCCATACTTTACTACAAAAACTGGTACAAAAGGAACAGGGTTAGGACTATCTATGTGTAAAGAGATTATTGAAAGTCATATGAATGGAAAGTTAACTGCTACTAACGCACACTTTAGAGTTGCTAGCAAACGTTTCTTTGGGGCACAGTTTACTATTGAACTACCTCTAGTCCCTTAAACATTGTCAATAACTCATCTACTGAACTAGAGTAATCAAAATTTTCTTCTCTATTTTTAGCAGCGAGTTCAATAATTTTAGTCAACTCATACATCTCATGCAGATGTAAGTTACCGCATGAACCTTTAATTGAGTGTGATTTATTCTCAATTTCTTGTAGATCTTTTTTCGATACAGCATTTTGCAAATCTTTTAAGATTACAGCACTCTCATCTAAAAATGAATCAAACAACATCTTCACAAAATTAGCTTTTAATCCAATTTCTTCAGCTTTTTTGCCAATATTTATTATCATTTTGAAAAATCCTCGTATAATTGCAACAATGATAACAAAATAAAATGAACAAAAGATAATATTATAAGGATTATGGGAAATGAATATAGTTGTCTTAGATGCCTCTACTTATGGAGAAGATATAAATTTAGATATTTTTAAAGATTTTGGAGATGTAACTTTTTATGATACAACACCAATAAAACTTACATTAGAGCGTATTAAAAATGCAGATATAGTAATAACTAATAAAGTTGTAATAGATAAAGAAACTTTAGACAAATCACCAAAATTAAAACTAATTTGCGTTGGTGCAACTGGTATGAATAACATCGACCTCCCTTACGCAAAAGAGAAAAATATTGAAGTAAAAAATGTCTCTGGTTACTCAACGCACAGTGTTGTCCAACATACACTTTCTATGGTTCTCTACCTTGCAAGCCATAGTCGCTATTTTGATGAGTATGTAAAAAGTAAAGAGTGGCAAAGAAGCGAAATTTTCACACACTTAGGGCGAAGTTTTTTTGAAATTAAAGATAAGTCATGGGGAATAATTGGACTAGGTGCTATCGGCAAAGGAGTAGCATCTGTTGCCTCTTCACTTGGTGCAAATGTTCAATACTACTCAACATCAGGAGCAAATAAAGAGAACTCCCTATATAAGAATGTTGAGTTAGAAACATTATTAAAGACAAGTGATATAATCTCTATTCACTCTCCTTTAAATGAGAGGACAAAAGACTTAATAAATAGTGAGAACTTAAAATTTTTAAAGAGTGGAGCTATTTTAATAAATGTAGGTCGAGGTGGAATTATAAACGAGACTGATTTAGCACTAGCTTTAGACTCTTCTAAAATTTATGCAGGATTAGATGTCCTTGAAAATGAGCCTATGAGAGAGAACCATCCACTACTAAATATAAAAAGTAGTGAGCAACTCTATATTACGCCACATATTGCATGGACAAGTATTGAAGCAAGACAGACATTAATTCGATCAATCGCAAAAAATATTGAACTGTTTTTAAAAAAGGATTAACAAGATGTATGACGTATTAATAGTTGGTGCTGGTGGGGCTGGGTTAACTGCAGCTTTGAGTGCTGCTAAAAGTGGTGCTAAAGTTGCAATTATTAGTAAAAGCTACCCAACACGTGCACAAACTTCTATGGCACAAGGTGGCATTAATGCTGCACTTGCAAATAATGGTGAAGATGACACACAATCACATGCTGATGATACATTTAAATCTGCTAACTCTTTAGCAAATAGAGACTTTATTGACAAGCTATGTAACAGTGCTCCTGACGCGATTGCATGGCTAGATAGTATTGGTGTTCCGTTCTCTAGGACAGCTGATGGAAAGATTGCACAAAGACGTTTAGGTGGAGCATGTGCCGCAAGAGCTGCATACGCGCAAGACTTTACAGGTTTAAAGATTTTACACACTCTTTATGATCAAGTTCTAAAAGCAGACATTGAGATAATTAACGAACACTATATGCTAAATATTGATGTTAAAGACAATATTGTTCAAGGCATAAGTGCGCTAGATATAAGATCTACACAGATACGTACGATTAGGGCTAAAAGTGTCATATTAGCAACAGGTGGCTATAGCCAACTCTATCATGGATACACTACTAACTCTAGTGGTACAACAGGAGATGGAATTGCCGCAGCACTTAGAGCTGGTGCGAATCTAAGTAATATAGAGTTTATGCAGTTTCATCCAACAGCTCTGAAAAACAGCAAAATATTAATATCTGAAAGTGCTCGTGGTGCAGGAGGATACCTTCTAAACTCAAAGCTTGAACGATTTACAGATGAGTTGGCAGCTAGAGATAAAGTTGCTCGGGCTATTTTAAAAGAGATAGATAGTGGCCAGGAGGTTTGGCTAGATATTCGTCATTTAGGTGAAGAGTATATTGAAGAGAACCTACCACAAGAGAGAAAATTAGCAAAACTATATGAACATATTGACCCAGTAAATGAGCTTATTCCAATAATGCCGATAGCTCACTACTCTATGGGGGGAATTGAAGTTGATGAAAATGGAATGAGCGCAGTGAATGGTCTATTTGCATGTGGTGAGTGTAGTGACCATAAAGTTCATGGCGCAAATAGACTTGGTGGTAACTCTTTACTAGAGCTTATCGTTTTTGGAAGAGAGAGCGGGAAGAATGCGGTTACATACTCTAAGAGATATAAAGAATCTATTGAACGAACAGAGCAATTAGACAGTGATATATCCTTAATAGATACTATTTTTAACTCTGTAAATAAGATTGATTTTTATGAAAAACGTACACAACTTGGTAAAATATTTTACAAAAATGCTGGACTATTTAGAAATGAGAATGGTCTCAAAATAGCCCTAGAGAGTGTTAAGAAGATTCAAGAAGAGCTAAACCTAATGGGTATTGAAGATAAATCAAAAAATTACAACACAAATCTAGTTGAATTTATTGAATTTACAAATCTTATAGAGTTAGCCCAGATACTTCTTCTTGGAGCAATAGAGCGAAAAGAGAGTCGTGGCGCACACTATAGAGATGATTATTTAGAAAAAAATGATGCTATTTTTGCAACACCTACGATTAGTTATAAAACTAATGGAGAACTTTTATTTAAGGAGTACTTATGAAAATAGTTATAGAACGTTATCTTAAAGAGAGCTACTCTCAAACTTTCGATGTACCACTAAACAGTCCTACACTATTAGAAGCACTAAACTATATTAAAGAGAATATAGATAGATCTCTTACATTTAGTAGTGGTTGCAGAAGTTCTGTTTGTGGAAGTTGTAGCATTAGTGTAAATGGTACACCAAAACTAGCATGTGCTTACAAAGTTCAAGATAGTGACACAATTTCGCCTATGCGTTATTTTAAAGTTTTAAAAGATTTAGTAGTAGACCATCAAAATGCGCAAAGAACAATTATAGACTCAAAAAGCTATAGCACTCCACTGGAGCTAACTCCAAATGTTTCACAAAAGCAAGAGAAGTTAAATGAGCTACAGAGTGATTGTATTCTATGTGGTGTTTGCTATAGTGCATGTCCAGTATATGAGACAAACGAGGAGTTTTTAGGACCATTTGCACTAACTAGGAGTTGGCGCTATGTTAGTGACCCAAGAGATGGCGCTCAAAAAGAGAAAATTGATACTATTCAAAATAGTGGTGTTTGGGATTGTACACTCTGTGGCGAATGTAGTTTAGTCTGTCCTCAAGGAATTTCATCAAAAGATGATATTATAAAACTTAGAACTAAAAGTACGCAAGCTGGGTACAGTGACCCAAGCGTAACCTCTTTTACTTCAATGTTTTAATAACAGAACCTATAACCTCTTCGGCGTACTGTGTCTATAAACTCTACGCCAAAGTTTTTATCTAATGCACTACGAATATTATTTATATTAACTTCCATAGTATTTTCCCCAACAAACTCAGGATCAGGATACAGAGCACATAGTATACGCATTTTCGAAATAACTCTGTGTCTATGGAGTGCGAGGTAATAAAGGACATCAAATGCTTTAGAGAGCATCTTTACCCCTTTATCTTTATAGTAGACCATCTTTGTTTCACGATCTAATATTAAATCATCAATTTTGATTTGTTTAGAGCTATAATATACAAAACTAGCTTTTTCAACTCTTGTATTTACAATTTGTGCCTCTGGATATTGGGGCATTCCTACAAAATCATCAAATCCCATACGAAGAGCATTAATCTCATCTTTGTTATTAATCTTTTTTTGAAGAAGTAAAAAGGAGGTATTTACAAATGTATATCTCAATTTCTTTATAGTTTTTACTGTCCCTGGACTAAGGGCAATATCTACAAGTATAACACTGTCATATTCTCGTGACATAAAAAATAGTTCGGCATCCCACATATCTTCAGCTTCATCGACAAGACAATAGTCATCTTGTTCACAATATTCTGAAAATGGTGCATGTTCGCCAATGAGTAGGTAGCGCATCAAACCTCTTATCTGGGTAAAATTCAAATGATATTGTACCAAAAAGTAGAAGTGGCTATAATAACACTAAAAAAATAGTGGGAAAATGTATACCTAAGATTACGTTTTAACCCCTATAAAGCCCGAAGTAGTCGACTATAATGAAGAAATATATTATGAATTAATTCTAGTTAGAAAAAAATTCATATAAGAGACATAGACTATAAAATAGAAAATATAACATTAAAAAAGAGAAGCCAAGAGGCTAAAATAAGGTCAAAATATGAACAATAAAGAAAACTTATTACAAGAGGCAAACAAGCTTTATGATGCAAGTAATTATGAAAAGGCTTTTGGCATCTATTTCAACCTTGCAAAAGATGGTATTGCACTAGCTCAAACATCTATTGGTTTTATGTATCACAATGGTCAAGCATGTGCACAAGACTTTGAACAGGCACGTATGTGGTATGAAGAGGCATCCAGATCGAATGAACCATATGCGCAATTTAATTTAGGAATTCTCTATTCCAATGGCTTGGGTGTTGCAGTAGATGATAAAAAAGCATTTGAGTGGTTTATGAAAGCTGCTATGAATGGTGTAGAAAAAGCACAATATGAAGTTGCTGTATTCCTAGAAGCCCAAGATAGTCCTGAATCAAATAGTGAGAGTGCTTACTGGTATGAAGAGGCTGCAAAGCGTGGTAATTTAGATGCTTACAATAATCTAGGAGTTATGTTCCGTGATGGTAAGGGTGTAGAGCAAAGTTATGAGAAGGCTTTTCATCTTTTTAAAAAAGCAGCAGAATCAGGACACGCTAGCGCACAATACAATTTAGGTTATATGTACGATAAAGGATATGGCTGTAATCAAAATGGAGAGCTATCTCTACAGTGGTGTCGCCAAGCTGCACACTCTGGCAACCAAAAAGCAAAAGATTTAATGTCAAAGCTTCAACAAGATGGTACTGTAATTTTTTAAGCTTTGATTGTAGTTGCCATACGTTCTAAAGCTTTAAAAAGTGGCTCACTTTTTAACTCATGCTTTAATATCTGCTCTGATATATCGTCAGAAAGATGAACAGGAACTGATTTAAACCTAGGTGGCACAAGTTCAAAAACAATATGATTAGCAAGAGCAAAAGATACAACTTCATCTGGAGCTTGTGATATATTATCAGAGTAGCGAATAGAGTCAACTAAAGTCCTATCAAGATTCCAATAACTTAAAATATCTGCTGTAATCTCAGCAGCTGTAATATTTAGTATATGCTCCTCTGCAACGCGACATCCTTGATCTTCTACAATCGCTAAAAACTCTTCACTTCGTCCTAAGTTTTCTACCTCTTTTGCAATTATAATTTGCCCAATATTGCCAAGAACAGCCGTTGTAGCTAAGATATTTAAATCTGCAATGCTAACCTTCGCATACCAACTAATCATTAATCTCATTCTCATTTGTGAGACTTCAAAAAACTTTTCAGTACTTAGTCCATAACATCTCAAATCAATACTGCCTAACTGCTTAGCAACTTCAGCTAAAGAGAGCGCTTTTACTGCACGCTTACCAAAAAAACCAACCGCCCTTTCAATAGAGTCCATACCTTGATTCCCATAAATTGGCATATTAGCCTCTTTTAAAATCAGGGCTGAAAAGATTGTATCACGCTTAACAGCTGTTACCAGATCTCTAACAGAAGTATCAGGATTATCACACAAGCGCTGAACTTTCATAACAGAATCAGGTAGCGGTTCAAGAGCTTCAACCGTATCTTGAAAAGCTTCATTTGATATTTTAATACGTTTCGAACCGTACCTAACTTGTGTCTTTTCTAATATCTGAGAGTAGAGTTGTCCTAGTTTTAAAGGTTTTGTCATTGTACTAATACCATAAATATTTAACTTCATAAGTAGTGAACGATTATAGGTATCAAATAGCATAATTATTGGAAGCTTATTATCTGATTGCATGATTTTTTTAACCATAGCAAATCCAGTTGCATTCTCCTGTAAATTAAAATCACTAATCACAATCGATGGCTGATTATGTATATAGTTTTTAAATCCATCTTTTGCATTATCTGCTACATAGACTGTTTTAAATGATTTAGAAAAATTTTCTTTTAAAACATTACGAAGCTTCTCATTCTTAATTACGACCATAATAGAGAGCTTCTTTAGTAATATTCTTGGATCACCTAAATCATAACTAAAACTAAGTGCATCTAAAAGTGCTGGGCTTGTTTCACTAAGAACACCATCATTTGTCTCAAACTCACTAACCCATATTTTAATCTGCTCAGCTACAGATTCTAACCATCCAAAAAGAGATTTATTTGATGGTGCTTTACTGTAGTGACGCAGTATACTAAGAACCTCTTCACTCTTTTTTATAACACTTAAGATGTCTTCAAAATCTAAATATGAAACTGTTGCCTTAATTGAGTGAAAATGTCTAAAAAGTGAATTTACTGCACTTAGGTACTCATTCTCATTTTTAAGCTTTTCTATAAGCTCATTCATCTCCAAACTTAACTTTATAAGCTGAAGTTCAAATTGATCCATTATTTCTGATTGATAATCTTTCAATTTATTTGCCTTAAACTATATTTGTGACGATTATAATTTATAAATGTTATAATTGCGCTTATGTTTACAGGACTTATAAGAGAAATCGCAAATGTTTCAGGATTTAATGGAAAAACGTTAACACTAAAGAGTCTATACAAACCTAATATTGGTGACTCAATAGCCATAAATGGTGCTTGTTTAACAGTTACACAGATACAAAACTCTGGATTTAGTGTTGAACTTGCCCATGAGTCACAAAAACTTTTGGCAACTGAACACCTAAAAAATAGTGTACATATTGAACCTGCAATGCAACTTGGTGATAGAGTTGAGGGTCATATGGTTCAAGGTCATATTGATTGCACAGGTATTTTAAAATCTATCACTGCACAAAAAGATGGTGTTGACTTCTTTATTGAGCTTCCTACTGAGTTTATGCCTCTTGTAACTTCAAAAGGGAGTATTGCAGTTGATGGAATTAGCCTAACTGTAAATGATGTAGAAAAGAGTGGATTTAGATTGACAATCATTAATCATACAATGGACAACACCCTCTTTTCAAGCTATAAAATTGGCCGCAGAGTAAATATTGAAACAGATATGTTTGCAAGATATATCTTTTCCATGCTTAACAGCAAAAAAGATCTTTCATGGAGCGATGTAGACCATATTAATGCTCTATATTAAGAGATAAAATCAGAATCATAAGTAGCGCGAGCCTCTTTATTTCTCTCTTGCTTTAAAATCATATCTATCTCTTTTAGAACACTTAACTCTACTTTTGATGCGATTGTACCAGTACGAATCTCTAAACTGTTGTGTTCATAAACTCTTAAACTATTTTCAAACATTGACATTCTAGTTGGTGTCGCACTCGAATATGTTGTAATAACACCATCTTCTTTTAGTAAAGATGTTAAATCTTTAAAATATTCATATGTCCATAAAAGTGGATTTTTCTTTGGACTAAAAGCATCTTGGTAGACTATATCAAACTCTGTTTTAATATTTTTAAGATATTTACGTGCATCGCCAAAATACAGTTCAATACTACAACGTTCATCTTCATAGTATCCATTTTTGCAAAGAGATATGATAATCTTCTTAAATGGTTCAAACTCTTTTGGATATGGAAAATCGACCAATGACCTAACAAGGTTTTCATCGAATTCTGGAGACTTTATATGAACTTTTGTATCTGAGTTTTGTAAATAATAGAGAGTACTTAAAGTATTAAAACCTAAACCATAGCAGATATCTAATATTGTAACCTCATCTTTTTGTGAGATTAAAGAGAAAGCTGGCTCTACATGTTTTTTTAACGACTCTTTTAATGCACCCTCTTTTACAGAGTGATAATGTTCATCAAATTTTTCGCTATAACATGTAAATGAGCCATCTTCAGTACAGATATTATTCAAAGATAAAATCTTTTAAAACCTGTTAATCTAACTTACTTAAATCTAATTGTAACGCTTCATTATCCATAATACCAATATCATTAGAGAGTATATCATTTGCTATTTTTTTAGCATCTTCTAGTGAGTGCATTGCATATGTACCACACTGATAAAGATTTAATTCAGGTATATCTTTTTGCTCTTTTACCTCTAAAATATCCTCCATAGACTCTTTCCAAGCACGAGCTACTACAGCTTCATCAGGACGACCTATTGTACTCATATAAAAACCTGTTTTACAACCCATAGGAGATAAGTCAATAATCTCTGTATTATCTGAATTTAGATGTTCACGCATAAAGCCTGCAAAAAGGTGTTCAAGAGTATGAATTCCCTCTGAACTCATCATAGCCACATTTGGACGGTAAAATCTCAAATCATAAACCGTTAAATCATCATGTTTTGGAGTTTGCATTTTTTTTGCAAGTCTAACTGCTGGAGCTGGCATTTTTGTATGGTCTACTGTAAAACTATCTAAAACTGGCATATAAAATCCTTAATATTTTTCGCTATATTAGCACAAAATATCAATCTTCTAACTGCAAATTTAATCATCTATAAATTTCTTCTACTTTTGTGACTTTAAGCTTTACTTTAAAGATAATTTAAGGTTATTAGAATTATAATCGTAGTTGATAGAGAGATTTAATAGTAGCATTTAAAAACTTTTTTATAAAAGGATTGCCAAAATGTTTTACGAGTCACTAGGGTTTAAACATATTAAACTGTTCTATATACTATTTGGCTTATATGTGCTAATTGGTGGAATCTCTTTACTAGCTATATTTAATATGCCTATTATAGATATGATAGATATGCTAACTCTTCTCTCTTTTTCAAGTATTATTGGAGCATTTTTAAGCTACATATCAATGGCTATCTCTGATAGAGCTACATACTACAAATATTACATATAAACTTTTATACAGAAGAACTAGACGAAAATTAGTCCAAATAGATACTTAACTGTACGCATTCTTTTTCGTAACATAAATTTCCATTATAATTTGAAATACTCTACAATAGTAGAGCTTTGTATATTTTTGTGGAATTGTACTAAGTTATAATTAAATTAAACTTTAAGAATACGATTTTTTGTATTTTTTTGTTAAAAATAGTACCTAACGTTAACTGTAGCTCTTGAATGTTCTCCAATTAGACTCATCATAGTAACTCTATTACTTGATGGGCTTAAATATCTTAAATCTAAATCTAATAAAAATGTATCAAAAATACGACTTTTTACTTGAGCATAATAGCTCTGTTCATCGCTATCTACTAAATCTACTATAACTCCTCCAACTATCTCAGTTGAACTTGAATTATTCATAGCGATTCTTAGACCTAAAAATAGATCATTTTGCATCAACACCATCATAGAGTCTGAACTCAGATAATTACTATCTAGTCTAATCCAATTATAATACTCAGCTAAAAGACCAACATCAGTATTTTCATAAACTGCTGCCAATGTATGCTCTATTCCAGCGCCCCAATAGATATAATCATCAACTCTAGCCTCTTTGTTATTGTCAATATCTGATACTCTTGCCTCAAACTTATATAGTGTATTATCACTAGCTAATGTATTATATGTAAAGGCTGTAGTAGAAAGCCATTGCTCTTGCTCTAGTTTTTGAGAAAATGTTCGTTGAGCGTCATAACCTCTAATAACCCCAATGGCATAATCTAGCGCATACTCTTCATCTAAAGTACCCTGAACTTTCAACATAACTGATGGACTATTTTTACTATTTTGACTCTGCAGTTTTTTGCTTATATTGGTTTGGAAAATATTATAAACCGATGAGGCATTTCCAAACTCATCAGCGCGTTCGCTTCCAAATGCAGATAAACTAACCTGAACCTCATCGCTATAATACTCATACATTGCCATATATGTACCAATTCTATACCTATCATCCAATGGGTCTCTTCCAAAGTTTTGACGACTTATAATATCTACTGGATTTAATACCTCTAATGCACCCATAAAATAGACTCGCCTACCAACACTTAAATCACTATTTTCAAAATGTTTAGTCAAATAAATCTCATTTAACCTTGCATACGTTCTGCTACTGTCATCAAAATCTTTTAAAAAATCTGCAGTTGCTGTAAATGAGTATTCACTACCACGATGTTTCAACTCAATATTTGCCTCTAGTGCTCTACTGTGTTTAGATTTTGAACTATTCTCATTATCAAATGCACGATATTCACCGCCAATATAGCCTTGAATATCAAAAGATAGTAAGAGCGATGGAACTATTAATGCGACGAATCTAATCATTGTTGCTTAAGATAACGTTTTGTAAAATCTTTTTCTCTCAGTCCATTTTTTAGATTCTCATCTGTAACTAAAATAACTGTACGCTTTTTTGTTTGGAGATTTACCATATCTATATTTCCAAAACGCCAAACATCTTTAATCTTTTTATAATCTTTAAACAGTGCGCGCTTTAAAAGCTCTTTTTTTCTATCGTAATACTCAATTTTTTGTACTAAAAAACTTTTTGCATCAACATAAACTACCTGCTTGCTATAACCTGAATATCTGTCATTTGGTACTCTTTTTGTAATAAGCATATTATCTTTTTCTACAACTTCATCTTCATCTTCATAACTATATTTAAAACGCTTTTGCGATGACAAATCTTCATACGAAAACTCACTTCCCATAAATGAACCGGACTTATTTTTACTTGCAATTCTTTTTACACGTTTTAGTGCTGGCAGATATATCCACTGGTCATCATCTTTATCAAAATGTTCATACGTTAAAAGTGCAGTTGATTTTATATCTGATGGTGTCTCAAACACTATCATAGAGCGATCTCCATTTTTTCCTTCAAGCCTAGACATACGCATCCGTCTTTCAGATTTAACACCATTTGCATTAAATAGTGTCATAGTACTTATTGATTTAGAATCAATAAAACCCTCAGTAACCGCATCGACTTTTACAGCCAACTCCTCACCACTCATTGCCATTAAACTAAACGTACTTAAAATTAAAACTACTAAACTTTTCATTACTTCTTCCTTCTATCAAATAGGCTAAACATCGCAGGTAACATAAACAGGTCAGTTGCAAGTGCAATTATAAGAGCAATTGCTGTAATCATTCCAAAGTTATAATTTGGCATAAATGAGCTAAACATAAATATAGAAAAAGCTAACGCTAAAATTATTGTTGTAAAGACAATAGCACTACCTGCATATGTTATCATATACTCTAGTGCTGCTTTTACATCAAGTCCCCTTGTCCTTGCATCTCTATATTTTACTAAAAAGTGAATAGTATCATCAATTGCAACACCGATTATTATTGCTCCTGAAATTGCAACACCAATATCAAGATTAAGTCCAAGCCATCCCATAAATCCAACAGATAAGATAACTGGAAATATGTTTGGAAAGATTGAAATCAACATAGCTTTAACACTTTTAAATGCAATTAGCATTACTATAGTTACAAGAATTAAAGCTAAAAGAATAGACTGTATAAGTGTTCTTATAACATCACCTTGCATATATGTATACATCGCATTTTGTCCTTGGATTTTAACAGAATAGTCAGTTTTAGACCACCATTTCTTTATCCAAGCTAATTTTTCAAGTCCCTCATTTGAGCTTGACATATTACCAGCAGCTGAGATTCGTAATAGCCTCTCATCTACATCCATCCTATCATTCATATCCATACCCTGAGGAAGAGAAAGAGAGTAAAGGAGTAGATACTGAGCAACTAGCTCCTTACTTTTTGGAACTTTGTAATAACTCTCATCATCTGCATGCATAACTTTATTGAAACGTTTTATGACATCAAGAAGTGAACGTACATGACGAACATCACTAAATTCAGCTTGGTACTCATTAGTAAACTTTTCAATCTCCTCTAAGAATCTTGGCTCTTTTACTCCACCCGTACTTTTTGAATCAACAATAACTTCATATGTTGCAGGCCCTGTCATATAGTTTTCAACAAATGAACTAGAGTTTCTAATGTATGTTCCCTCTTTAAAATACTTTATAGCTTCACTGTCAATTTGAATTTTAAGTACTCCAACAGCAAAAATTGCAACCAAAATGATGCTCACACCTAAAATTGTTTTATCATTGCGCATGATAAAATTTGCATACTTTGAAGCAAATGGTAAAATTGTATGCTGATCATGTTTTGCTTCTACTTTTGGATTTAAAATTGCCAAAACTGCTGGCATAAATAAAATTGACAAAATAAAAGCAAATATAGAAGCACTTGCTGTTGCTATTCCCAATGTTTTTATAGGAACAATTGAGCTAGGTGCTAACGACATAAAACCTACAAATGTGGTAATAGATGTAAGAAGTGCTGGACGAAAATTTTTATGCAGTGTCTGAGCAATTGCTTCTAAATTATTCATCCCTTTTTGGCGAGAGAGTAACCAAACCCAATAGATATGCACAGAATCAGCAATACCAATTGCCACAATAAATACAGGAACATTGGCGGTAAAGTTATTGAACTTAAACCCAAAAAGTGCCTGCAAAGCCATTACACTCATGGCTGTAAATATAACTATTAATGGAGGTAGCAGCGCACCGCTAGCTCTACGAAATACAAAAAATAGTAAAATTATAGTCGCTAGTATTATAATGGGTGTAAAAACAGCATCCTTACCTGCAATTTGTGCAAACTCTGTACTTACAATAGGTAAGCCATTTAAATAGTACTTATAACCAGTTAACTCACTCTCTTTATCTGTTATCTTCTCAATTAAACCTCGAAGCTCAATATATACTTCGCTACGTACCTTCTCTTGTGGTGCCATTCGTGCATAAATTGTAGTTGTTGTTGCATCTTCTGAAATAATTAGACCACGAACTTGAATATCATTTAGGGCAATTGATTTCATTTTTTCAAGTTTTGTAGAAGTTAAAGTATTAGTATCCTCGTAAAAATCTTCTACTATAATATCATCATCATCTGCATATATATGCTGAAAATTACTAAGACTATCAACCCTAATAATATATTTAGTTTGCCAAAGTGTCTCTGTAATACGTGCAATTGAACTTAATGCTTTTTTATTAAAAATACCATTCTCATCACGAAATACAATCATTACCTGATCATCATTTCCAAAATTATTTTTAAATTCTGCATAATCTTTTAACTCAGTAGAATCATCACCAAACCAGATGCTAACATCTGCTTCAAAACCAAAATGCTTAGCAGATGAAAAAATAAGAGCAATTGCAATAAGTGGACTTAAGATAACAATAGCCCATCTAAAATTAACTATAAAATCACGTAACTTTTCTACATTTTTCATACAAAACCTTTTGTTTTTCTAGCTGTAAAAATTTCAATCGCTTCAGAAGTTAGATATGGTTTAATCAAAAACATCATAGCTTCAATTCCCTCTTGAAGCTTTTGCTCATTCATATCACCAGCGATTTCTAAAAATGTTATCCAGTAGTTAGCTAATATCCATGAGTTATGAACTAACGCGTTTAATGTTTTAACATCCATCTTTATAGTCATACCAATTTCTATCTGATGGCTAATCATCATTTCAATCTCACGAATCTTTCTAGCTTGAATAGCTCTAAACATACCGCCTAAAACTTTGTCTTTATTAAACAGAGTGATAAACTCTTTTTTAAAGAACCGATACTTCCAGTGGTATGAGAAAACCATAGTAAATAGCTGCTCATAATCTACTAATCCATTTTCAAGGGCTTTAACATCCATTGCACTATCATAATCTACAATCATTCTTTCAAGTATTCGTCTTATTATCTCCTCTTTATTTTTAAAGTAATAGTAAATATTCCCAACACTTATACCCATTACATCTGCAATATGCCTAGTACTAGTCTTAGCACTACCCTTTTTATTAAAAAGCTCAATTGCAACATCAACAATTTTTTCTTTTGTCTCCTGCTTAGTCACAAGCATCCTTTAGAACATTTGTTCAATTATAGAACAAATGTTCTATAATTGTCAAATATATCTCAACTCTTTTATCTTACTTTGCTTCAATAAGTGATTAACAATACAACATTTAGATAAAATTGAAGAATTTGTGTAAGATTTCAACTATATTTTCATTAGGCTATTACAGATGCTAGATAGTAGAAGACACTTACGACAATTTATTGATAGTGCTTACAGAGTATCTTTAAAATTTATTCTTACATCGTTTAGCATATCATTTTTTATAGCTTATGCTATTGCTTTTATTCCAAGTTACTCTTTAACTCAAGAAGCTATTAATACTCTATTTATTTTACTGTTTGCAGCTGGCTTGTGGATTAGTGAGGCTATTCCCGCATTTGCTGTTTCATTACTTATTATAGCGCTTGAGATTATATTGCTTGGATTTCCAGATTTTAATTTTTCAGAGGGTTCTAATCGTTGGAAAGTCTACCTACAACCTTGGTCTTCGCCTATTATATTTTTATTTTTAGCTGGCTTTATTATGGCATCAGCTGCTTCAAAAATAAAACTTGATATTTGGCTTGCGAAAAAGGTACTCTTTCTTGTCGGTTCAAAACCTCATAATATAATTACAGGACTAATTGGTATTACGTTTGTTTTATCCATGTTTATATCAAATACAGCGACTGCTGCTATGATGATGACTATACTTATTCCTATTGTATCCAACATAAAAGAGTCTAATCCATTTAGAAAATCTACCTTTTTAGCTGTTATGATTGGAGCAAATCTTGGTGGAATGTCAACTATAATAGGTACACCACCCAACGCTATTGCTGTTGGAATCTTAGGCTCATCTGCACCATCATTTATAGGTTGGATGTTTTTTGCATTACCACCTGCACTAATAGTTACATTAATATTACGCTTTATTATTATAAAAATATATCCATCAAATGAGTTGACTATTGATTTAAATATTATAGAAGAGATAGAACATTTTGATGATTCAGATAAAAAACTATCTAAAAAATCAATTTTTCCTAGTTGGAAAAAGTATATGACAATGTTTCTGTTTACTACAACAATTTTAATGTGGCTTACAGGTCCAATACATCATATTCCAACTACAGTAGTATCTCTTATTCCTATCATAGGGTTGACTCTATTTGGGATTATTGATGAAGATGATATTGTAGCTATAAGATGGGATGTCATTATTCTTATTATTGGCGGGCTTAGCTTAGGACTTGCCTTTTCAAAATCGGGATTAGACATTTGGTTGGCAACTATTATATCTACCGATAAATTAAATATTTTATTGCTAATGTTTATTTTTTCTTACATTGTTGTTCTTATATCTAATTTTATGAGCAATACTGCCGCAACAAATATAATGCTTCCAATTGTAATCTCTATCTCTATTACAATAAGTCAAGAAGCTACACAGATAGTAGTAGTCGCAGTTGCGCTAAGTGCTTCATTTGCTATGAGTTTAGCTGTATCCACTCCCCCAAATGCAATTATTTATGCCAGTAAAAAAGTTGATTCTAAAGACTTTTTACTTTTAGGAGCTATTGCTGGAGTGATTGGACCAATAATAGTAATATCATGGCTATATTTAGTTGATAGAGTGTTCTTATAACTACTCTTTTGACACCCTATTTATCAATTTTAAAACGAACGCGTCTAACATTCTCTTTAGCTACTTCAATTCCTTGGATACCATCAAGAGATTGTCCACTATTTGCATAAATTTTCCCATCTTTACGCTCAATAACTTCATGCATATGAGTATGTCCAAGCACAACACACGAAACATTTAACGAATCAAGAAGCTCAAACCCATAATTAACATAACGTTGATTCATACCAGTTGCAGCAAATATTATTCTTGCCATAAAAAGTTCAAATTTTATTTTACTTATTATCATACCAGTTGAGAGCATACCGCTGAAGTTATCCCACAGCCAGTCCATAATATGATTTCTAAAACCACCGCTTCTCATCAATCGTTTATTAGAAAAACGAGGATCCCCATTGTTACCATGTTCAATGTGCGTATCAAACTCTGGAATATAAATGCTTTCAAAGGTTTTAAAAGGCAAGCCTAATGCCCATCTAACTGAAAAATCATGATTTCCTGCAATATAATGTACATTACTCTTTGTTAGTAACTCTTCTAATCCAGGATACTCTTTTAATATATGATTTATTTTTTTTGCACGAGACTTTATTGACCATCTTATAAAACCATATTTCCATGTCTCAAAAACATCGCCATTTAAAATGACATGTTCATAATTAAAGCTCTCTTTGTATATTTTATCTATTAGTTTATTATAAAATTTTTTATTTGATGTAAGACCAATGTGTAAATCTGATACTATTAATACTCTATCTTTTGCATTAACAATTCCATGTGGTATAAAATTTGTATTTTTTTTACTCTTTTTCATTCTAAAAAACATAAAACTTACCTCAGTAGGTCGTCCCAATAGGACGAATATTTATACTCTTGACTCTTCACGTAGCTGTAGATATTCCCAATTTGAGTCAATACGGTTATACGTAGTATCCATCAGTTAGTTTCTGGCTAATTCTATATAAGCTGTACTTAGAAAAAACTTTCTTCATCTATGCTTTTTATAACTTATGTAAAATATACTCTATTGCCTCTTTGAGACTATCCTTAACATGTTCATTGTGCATTTGTAGTGTCTCTTTAGAATCATAACCTGTACTAACACCTACACACTTAATACCTGCATTTTTCGCTGAAAATAGATCTAGGCGTGTATCTCCTATCATGTAACTACTGCTACTTTTTGCATTCATAGAGCGCATGGCTTTTAAAATAGGTTCAGCATGAGGTTTAGGGTTTTCTACATCCTCACGACCAATTAAAACCTCAAAATGGTGAAAAATCTCAAAATGCTCTAACAACTCTTTTGAATAATGTGCAGTTTTTGTAGTAACCACACCTAAACGTGCATGAATTGCAGCATACTCTATTGCCTCCTTTGCTCCATCAATTAACAGAGTTTTTTCACGAGATATTTTACGGTAATGCCTTTTATATGCAGCAACGTACTCATCTACTTCATTTTCTGATACTCCCAATGAACGATACATATCATCTAATGGATGACCTATTAGTGCTTTAATCTCTTTGTCATCTGGTTTTACAACACAAAACTCTTTATAACTTACTGCAAAACTCTCTAAAATAGCTTCTGTTGAGTCAATAACTGTACCATCTAAATCAAATAATATTACTCTACTCATTTTTTATCCATTCATGTCTATTGTGCATTACTCCTATAATTGATGGTTCAATACCCTCTATTTTACGACTAATCGCATATAAATCTTTTGGTATATACAAAAACATATATGCGTAATCTTTTACAATTAATTCATAAATCTTTTTATACATAACAGATAACTTTTTCTCATTAGTCTCTTTTTGTGAACGAACTATTAAATCATCTACCTCACTATTTTTATAGCCTATTAAATTAAAACCACCTGGCTTATCGTTATCACTGTGCCAAATTGAGTATGGATCAGGCATAAGAGAAAGCCCCCAACCAAGGAGCATAGCATCAAATGCCCCTGGAAAAATTACAGTATTTAAAAATGCTTGCCACTCCATAACACGTATATCCATTTTTACACCAACTTTGGCTAACTGATGCTGTATAATCTGTGCGGCATAACCACGAGTTGGATTATTTGAACTTGTTACAAGCTCAAAAGTAAAAGGATTCTTATCATCAAATCCCACATCTTTAAGTAATTTTTTCGCAAGCTCTGGGTTATATGGAGTAGTTATATCTTCATTGTATGCAAAAGTTTTAGGTAAAAATGGACCCTCACAAACCTCAGCATGTGAAAAAAATAGAATATCGCTTAACTCTTTTCTATTTACAGCTAATGTAAGCGCACGCCTTACTCTAACATCTTTAAACTTTTCGCTCTTTAAATTGAACCCAACATATGTATAGGCATGAGAAACTAACTTTTCTGTACTATAAAAGCTTTTAAACTCATCATCTAATTGACGCTCAAGTTGCAGAGCACTAAGCCCACCAATATCTAGTTGTTTTGATTTAAGCATTAAAAACTGTGCATTAGAATCTGGAACAATACGATAAACCACTCTCTTAATATTAGGTTCACCTAAATAGTAATCCTTAAATGAATTAAGAGTAATGTCACTACCAGCTTCAAATGATTTTAGCGTGTAAGCACCTGTTCCAATAGGATGACGATTAAACTCACTTGTCATCAAATTTTTTTCATCTTTAAGCAGATGATATGGCAATACACCCATCATCCAAACATGAAGTGCTTTATAATATGGGTGCTTATAACCTATTCGTAAAGAGTATGGATTAATAACCTCTACAAAAGATACTGTACGAAACTCATCTTTATAGGCAGTAACAACCTCTTTTGAGTTGATTAAATCAAATGTAAACTTAACATCCTTGGCAGTAAAAGCTACCCCATCATGCCATCTGATGCCTTTTTTTATATCTATAATAAGTGTTTTATTATCTTCAAAATAGAACTTATCAGCCATATCTCCAACAATAGTACCATTTTTGTCATACTTTAGAAGTGAGCTAAATACCCAATCAGCAATTGTCCCACTTGATGAATCTGTAGCTAATATTGGATTAATACGTGATGGTAGACTTGATAGACTTAAATGTAGTGTTTGTGAAAATAAAAGTTGTGTTAAAAATAGATATAAAAGAAGAAATCGCATTGCGTTCTCTGGCACGAAGCCAGAAAAAAATATTAACGCTTTGAGAACTGACGAGAACGACGAGCTTTACGTCTACCAAATTTCTTACGCTCAACAACACGTGAATCACGAGTCATTAAACCATGTGGTTTAAGTAGAGCTTTAAATGTTTCATCATATGAAACTAAAGCTTTAGAGATACCATGTCTAAGCGCATCTGCTTGACCTGAAAATCCACCACCTAAAGTCACTGCTTCAATATCAACACTTTGCTCTTGCTTACTAATTGCAAGTGGTTGCATTACACGCTTTTTCTTAGCTTCTAAACCACCCAACCATGCATCCATTGAAAGACCATTGATTGTAAGTTTACCAGTTCCGCTTTTCAGCCAAACTTTAGCAATTGAAGTTTTTCTTTTACCTGTTGCATATACTTTTGCCATCATCTATCCTTATTTGCCGACTTGTGCGGTATGAGGGTGTTCACTACCCGCGTATACTTTTAACTTCTTAAGCATCTCTTTACCCAATTTTGTTTTAGGTAACATACCGCGAGCGGCAAGTTTAAACAATTTCTCAGGATTTTTACTGCGTAGCTCATCAGCTTTAACGCTTTTAACGCTACCAAAATAACCACTATGTGTATGGTACTCTTTTTGAGCCATTTTACTGTTACCATTAAAAACAACTTCTGAAGCGTTAATAACGACACAATAATCTCCACAATCTACATTTGGAGTAAAGTATGGTTTATTTTTCCCACGTAAGTGTGTTGCTATTTGTGTAACCAAACGACCAAAAGTTTGACCTTTAGCATCAAAAACAATCCAGTCATGCTGAATCTCTGATGGTGTTGCAATTTTTGTAAATTTCATATACATCTACCTTTCTAAATATTAGGGGGAATTATACGCATAAAAACTTTAAATTAGCTTAATTTAAGTATTTTATAAGCTAAATTTTAACTACCTCACATCTGTCACTCAGTAAATAACATAAATATCCATCAACTCTTTTATCTGTAATTTTTTTCATAGCTGTAATATAGTTACTAACCTGCTCTATATGTTTATTAGCATAAGATTTTGAACTTTTATAATCAATAACTACAAAGTTATCACTATCTTCTATAAGTAGGTCGATATAGTAGATATTTCCATTAAAGCTAAGAGGTTGCTCTTTATGTATCGTATCACTTAGTAGAGATGTAAACTCTTTCTCTTTGAGCATTAAAGAGATTCTATTGTGAATCTCATGTTGTTGATTATCAGTTAAGCCAAAACGACTCTGCATAGCCTCAAGTCCTCTAGCAAGACTATCTTGACTAAAATCATCCATCATCTCCAATGTAAAGTGCAGAGCGCTTCCAAACTCTAAAGCTTCAATATCTCTCTCTTCTTCGCTATCTCGTAAAAATTCAAACTGTTGACCATATGAGAGTGCCTTATACTCAAAATCTTCACTCACCCTATCTTTAATGATCTCAGTACTACTAATCTCTAATTTACCAATGCTTTTAGCTTCTAATTCTAACATCTCAAAAGCTGAGTTTTTCTCTTTTTTCACTATTGTCAGACTATATTCTGCCCTTGTAAACGCTACATAAAGAGCATTTAAATCATCTTCGTAAGTTAATCTCTTCTCATTTTTTAGTGCTTTTGCATAATTTTCATCTAAACTATCGCGTGCCTTTTGACGCAGATAGATATTTTCAAGATGGATATTATTGTATGAGAATATCAACATATCTCTATTTGGTGGACGTTTACTAAACCTATCTGGAACAATTAAGTGTTTAAACTCTAGCCCTTTTGATTTATGTACTGTTAAAATCCTAACTCCACTTACATTTGACTGGACAGTCCTAGCTTCAAACTTTTCTAAAGAGTAGATAAACTCATCTATATCTTTAATAGAACGAATTTGTGCAAGAAAACGTAATAAATTGACATCATTAGAGCTATAGAGTTTAAAATGTCTAATAATTTTTTCAACACCTTCAGCCAAATCAATCTTTTTAATATCAAAATTTAATATCTCTATATCACCAGCGACACCAATTTGTTGAAAGTTTCTCAAATATATTATTTCATCAAAATAGAGATATTTTAGATACTCTACAATAGCTTCAACACTTGAATGTCTAAGAAGTTTTGCTGTTGCATCAGTGTATGCCTGAATACCATTTTCATGAAGCATCTGCTCAATCTGCATCGCTTCACCATTGGTAAAACATAAAACTGCTACATCATCTAAATCTACTTTAGAATTTTGAAACTCATTTACAATTTTTAAAATCGCATTAAGTGGCTCCTCTTCATCAATTATATTTACATAGCCACCCGTATTAGAAGAGGCACTTAGCTGCTCAACGTAACCAGATATTTTCTCTTTAAATGATGAATTTACAAAATCAACAATATTTTTACGACTTCTATAGTTTACCTTTAATGTCCGCATATCAATTGGATAGCGATTTGAAACCTCTGCAAAAAGCTCCTTAATTCCACCACGAAAGCGATAAATTGACTGCTTAGTATCTCCTACATAAAAAAATGAGCCTTGATTTTTAACACCATCTCCTGAGATAATCTCTTCTATTAATGGTCTTAATATTTCAAACTGAAGAACACTTGTATCTTGAAATTCATCTAGCAAGATATGCTCCAGTTTTTCATCTAACCTAAAGTAGAGAAAATCTCTATCAATACGTTCACGTAAAAGATAGCTAGTCATTACACTCATATCATCAAACCCTAACTTTGAGCTCTCACGTGAAAGTTCAAATCTAGTCTGTTTATAAAGTGTAGCTAGACTTAAAAGAGCATGTAAAATACTCCTCTCTTTTAGTAGCATATAGGTTTTAAGTTTCTCTTTTAATATAAAAAAAGCATTATCTAACTCTTGCGTATAACATTTACTAAAAGTTCTATAGTTAAGTGTCTCACGAGACAGCCATGATTTTGAGATTAGATCTTCAATATTTTCAGCTAAAAATGATTTTTTTGCTGTCGCAGATGCATTTTCACACCTACTTAATATATCTGACAATTTTGTAAGAGCATTTAAAACATTAGAAGAAGCTACCTCTAACACCCCATCAGATTTTTCAATAATAGGGAGTTCTGACTCTTTTATAAATAGTAAATTTAGTAGTCCAAACAGATCACTTAAACGCTTTTGGCTAATTAGACTCAATTTTTTCAGAGCTTCATAATGTCCTAAAGTACGAACTTTAACCAAAAATCGTTCAATCAACTCATTTTCATCAACTGCTTCACCAATAGTAAAGTCTGGCATTAAAGAGGCATATAGACTAAATCTACGCAAAATTTGTGTAAAAAATTTATCTATAGTCATAATACGTGTTTCTGAAGACAAAAAGTTTTGAAGAATATCTTGTCGTTTTTGTACCAATGAATTTTCATTGACCTCTAAAACAGAGGCAATTACACTTAGTTCACCTCTTTTTTCAAGGTTTACAAGAGTCTCTATGATACGCTCTTGCATCTCATTGGCTGCTTTATTTGTAAATGTTAATGCTAATATTTTTTCACTAGAGACACCGCTAAAGAGTAAAGAGAGGTAGCGCACAACAAGATTAAAAGTCTTTCCACTTCCAGCACTAGCTTCATAACCTACAAATTTTTCAAACATTAGCTCACCTCAAATCAAGTGAGCTATTATATAAAAAAATTTATTGCTTAAGTTGAATGAGAGTATTTAGAAGTTGATCAGATGTAGTAATTGTTTTAGAGTTTGCTTGATAACCTCTTTGGATAATAATCAGTTGAGTCAAACTTCTACTTAAATCAACATTACTTGATTCTAATGATGATGAAGCGATAAATCCACGTCCACCAGTTGCGGCAGAACCAATTACAGGGTCTCCTGAGTTGGCAGATTGTGCAAAAATATTATTTCCCTCAGTTACAAGACCCTCATTATTGTTAAACTTAGCCATTGCAAGTTGAGCAAGACCAAAAGATCTACCATTTGAAAAACTACCTATAAGTTTACCAGTTTGATCAACTCTAATACCAACTAAATCTCCACCAGGATAACCATCTTGAGATATACCACTTGTTGCTGATTGTGCATCAAAACTTGTAAGTCCATCAAATTCAAACGAACTACCTAAATCCATCAAAATTGTCTGATTAGGCTTTGAACCATTATTTCCTGTAAATGTAAGTGATGGTGGTTGAGCTGAAAGTAGTGAACCATCATTGTTAAATGTAATTGAACCAGTAACTTCATTAAATGGACTTACTGTATTAATTGTCGCTGGATCTGGAACTGTTGTTGTAAATTTCCAAATTGCTCCACCACCTGCAGTTGTTGAAGCTTTTCTAAAGTCCATTCTAACAGTGTGCTTACTACCAAGTGAATCAAATACATCAATACTAGATGAGTGAGTTGCTACATTAAATTCAGCTGTAATCTTTGTTGCAGTTGCACCACCTTCTAGAACACCGCTAAGTGCTGACATAGTATCTGTAAAGCGGTTATTTACAACAGTGTTAGCATCTGAAAGTGTACTAACTTTAATGTTTAAATCTTGCCCAGCAGCTGAGGCACTATTATCAATCTGAATTTTTCCCTGTTCGTTAATTGTAACAGCAGCAGCGCCTCCACCTAAAGAGGCATTTGCAGCTTGTTGCATAGCAACCGCCATATCAGCAGCTGTTCTAAAGTACATTACAGGAGCTGCAACTACTGTTACAGCAGGAGCTGGTGCTACACCAGTTGTATAACGAAACTCTGTCTCAGTTCCCCCACCATCAAAAGATACTTTAACACCCTGCCCACCAGTTCCAGCAGCGGTTGCCGCCTGTAAAGAAAATGCTTCACCTTTAGAGTTAAACATAACTCCAAAATCATCAACTGCTGGATTATTAGGATTTGCGGCAATTGCTGCTGCTGCCTCTGCTGTTGAGTATGTTAGACTTTTATTTACAATTGTACTACTTGAATTTAAATTTGCTTTAAGTGTTACACCCTCAGTTGCAGAAGCTGGTGTAGTAAGACCAGGTTCAATATTAATTCCCTTTACAGGTTGAGTTGTATCAACAGTTCCAGTCTTATCGTTTCGTTTCCAACCTTGAACAATAAACCCATTATTATCAACAAAGTTACCAACACCATCAAATTTAAAGTCACCTGAGCGTGTATACTTACTTGTTGATCCACTATCTTGACTAACAATAAAGAAGCCATCACCTTGAATTGCAACATCGGTCTGTTTATCTGTTGCCTGAATTGAACCTTGTGAAAATATTCTTGTTGTTGAACTTACTGATGTTCCAAGTCCAATCTGAATAGCATTTTTACCACCAAGTGAGCCCTCAGGTGCAGTTGCTATCTGTGTAGTTTGAGCTAAAAGATCAGAAAAGTTTGCACGTGTATACTTATAACCTACTGTATTAACGTTAGCAATATTATTACCTTCAACATCCATAGCCGTTTGGTGGGCTTGTAGGCCGGAAATACCTGAATAAAGTGATTTTAACATTATGATTCCTTCTATTACTCAATAAATAGCGTAATTTTCAACGCCTGTACGATTGTAAATATAAAGCAAGAAGTATTCCAAAAAATGAAAAGAGGAGAAAAAGTTATATAAATTTATATGAAAATAGAGTTCTAACGAACGAGGGCTTATTTAGCCCTTTTTCGTAGTGTTGGATTAAGTATTTTTTTACGTACACGAATAGATTTTGGTGTAATTTCAAGAATTTCATCATCTTCAATCCACTCTAACGCTTTCTCTAAGTTCATATCACGAGGAGGAACAAGTTTAATAGCTTCATCAGCTCCACTTGAACGAACGTTAGATTGCTGCTTACCCTTGATTGGGTTAACATCTAAATCATTTGAACGACTATGTTCACCAATAATCATCCCCTCATAAACTTTACTCTGAGGCTCAATAAACATAGCACCTCTATCTTGAAGGTTAAAAATAGAGTATGCAAGAGCAACGCCATTTTCCATAGAGATTAGTGCACCATATTGACGACTCTCAATTTGAGCATTAAATGGACGATACTCTAAAAATGAGTGATTCATTACACCCTCACCTTTTGTATCTGTCAAAAACTGCCCACGAAAACCAATTAATCCACGAGCTGGAATCTCAAATTCTATTCGTTGAAAACCCTCACCCATAGGTACCATTGCGCTCATTTCAGCTTTTCTACGTCCTAATCTTTCAATTATTGTTCCGCTATAATCTTCTGGACAATCAATAACTAAATGCTCAAACGGCTCAAGACGTACACCATCTTCAACTTTCACAATTACCTCAGGACGAGAGATTGAAAATTCAAAGTCTTCACGACGCATATTTTCAGCCAAAATTGTAATCTGAAGCTCTCCACGACCTGATACTTTAAATTTACCCTCACCAACTTGCTCGTACTTCATAGCAACATTAGTCTGCATCTCTTTATCAAGTCTAGCTTGAATTTTATTAGATGTAACATGTTTACCCTCAGTTCCAGCAAGTGGAGAGTCATTAACTGCAAAGTGAACTGCAAGTGTTGGTTCTTCTATATGCATAGGGTCTAATGGCATTGGATTAGCAGGATCTACAACGCTATCACCAACATCTACAGTTTCAAGTCCAGCAACAGCTACAATGTCACCAGCTTCTGCCTCATCAATTTCCATACGAGCAAGACCATGAAAACCGATTAGTTTAGTAATTCTACCTTTAACCTTTTCACCATCAGCTTTAGCTAAAAGTACATTTTCACCTTTTTTAATTGTTCCATTAAAAATACGAGCAATACCAATTTTCCCTACATAATTATCATAATCTAATGTAAATACTTGAAGCTGTAGAGGATTTTCTGAGCTTCCCTTTGGTTCTGGTACCTCTGCTAAAATAGTTTCAAATAGAGGCTGAAGATCTTTATTCTCATCATCTAAGTCAAGCTTAGCAAAACCATCACGAGCAGCAGCATAAATTACTGGAAAGTCTTGTTGATCTTCAGTTGCATCCATCTGAACAAATAGGTCAAAAATTTCATCAACAACACGGTCAGGTTCAGCCGATGGTTTGTCAATTTTATTAACAACTAAAATTGGCTTTATACCACGCTCTAACATCTTTTTAACAACAAATTTTGTCTGAGGCATAACACCTTCATAAGCATCAACAAGCAGTAATGCACCATCAACCATACTCAAAACACGTTCAACTTCGCCACCAAAGTCAGCGTGACCTGGAGTGTCAATAATATTAATTCTATGGTCTTTATAACGAATAGATGTATTTTTAGAGAGGATAGTGATACCACGCTCTTTTTCTAAATCATTACTATCCATAACTCTATCATCATGACTCTCATGTGAAGCGAATGTTCCAGACTGAGCTAAAAGCCCGTCAACTAAAGTTGTTTTACCATGATCAACGTGAGCGATAACCGCTATATTTCTTATTTTTTGCACTTTATGAATCCAACATTACATTATAATCTTTATATATACCCGTACCTACTGGAATTGTTCGTCCAATAATTACATTCTCTTTTAAGTCATCTAAATCATCAATTTTAGCACTTACAGCAGCTTCTGTTAATACCTTAGTAGTATCTTGGAAAGATGCAGCTGAGATAATACTATCAGCTCCAACTGCTGCCCTTGTAATACCAACTAAAATTGGTTCAGCGACTGCTGCTTCACCAGTAAGTCCCATAATCTTTTCATTTTCTATCTCAAAGTTCTTTCTACTTACCAAGTCACCAGCGATAAATTTAGTATCACCACTATCAATAATACGAACTTGCCTTAACATCTGAGTATAAACTACCTCAATATGTTTATCACTAATCTGTACACCTTGACGACGGTAAACTTGTTGTACTTCACTAATTAAGTATTCATGTAGTGCACGAACACCCAAGATTCTAAGAATCTCATGACTTGAAACAATACCATCAGTTAGTGCTTCACCAGCATGAACATACTCACCAGTGTGAACTAATATTTGTGCCGTTTTATCAGCAAAATAATCTTTTGGTGTACCATTATCATCTGTAATAGTGATACGTGGTTTTCCACGAAGAGGTTTACCAAAACTAATTGTTCCATTAATTTCACTAATCAGTGCCTGCTCTTTTGGACGACGCGCTTCAAAAAGTTCACTTACACGAGGAAGACCCCCAGTAATATCACGTGATTTTGCAACAGCTTTTGGTGTTTTTGCTAAAATTTCAGCATCTGTTACTTCTGCACCATCTTGTACAAAGATAGCAGTTTTTGGCTCTAACGCATAACGTATACCATCACCATTATCATATGCTACTACAATTGTAGGTTTATGCTCAGTTGAGACATGCTCATTAATCATAAGACGTCTTTGACCTGTTAATTCATCAACTTGCTCAGTTGCGGTAACCCCAGCAATTACATCTTCAAATACAACACGACCTGCACCCTCAGCAATAATTGGATTAGCATAAGGGTCCCATTCAGCAATCACAATAGACTCACCATGAGATGGTTGAGATAGTAGTGTATCAGCTTTCACTTCGCTATTATCATCAATATCTATGATTGACCCACGAGAGATATAGTGTCTAATAGCTTCACGTCCATCTTTATCAGCAACTACAGCAAAGAGACCTTTCTCCTCTACTGCATACCCTTTTTTAATTTCAGGATGACGCTCTAAGTAGTCACCTTTTAGTAAAAAGAATTTTACAGTTCCAGATTCAATAGCTTTAATCTTTTGAGTAACAGGAGCTCCATCGTCAACTGAAATTTCTGATGCATATGGAATACGGTTTGGAACATTCCAACCATCTTTAATTACTTCAACAATACTCTCTTCAACATCTACTTTATCACCACTTTTGTATGGAAAATATAACTTACCATCAATTTTACCACTAACTCCAGCAAGCTCATTTGCACGTGCAACATCATTTCTACGAAGTGCATAACGAACCTTATCACTCTCACCAACTAGAGTAATGATAACTTCATCATGAATTGTCTGGATTTCAAGAGTTCCCTCAAATGGTGCTTTAATTTTTGGTTCAACCAATAAAATACCAGCATTACGTCTATTTGCTACAACGTTTTTTCCATCTTTTCTACGATAAGCTTTTAGATTGTAATATCTAATAAAACCCTCTTTATCAGCAGTAATCTTACGCTCTTCTTGAGTTCTTGATGCTGTACCACCAACGTGGAATGTTCTTAGTGTAAGTTGTGTTCCAGGTTCACCAATTGATTGTGCTGCAATAATACCAATTGCCTCACCCTTTTTAACTAATCCACCTTGACCAAGATTAAGACCATAACACTTAGAACATACACCCTCTTCAGATTTACATGTAGTTGGAGTACGAATTACAACAGATTTTACACTAGCTTCTGCAATTACTTTTGCTTTTTCTTCATCAATCAGTGTACCCTCACTAAATAGAACTTCACTAGAGATTGGATCAATTACATCTTCAATTAATACACGACCATAAACACGGTCTTCTAAAGGTTCAATCATCTCATTACCGATTGAAATATCAGAGATTTCAATTCCCTCGTGAGTCCCACAATCTTCTGTAACAATTTTAACATTTTGTGCAACATCAATTAGCTTACGAGTTAAATACCCAGCATTCGCTGTCTTTAGTGCAGTATCGGCAAGTCCTTTACGAGCACCGTGAGTTGAAATAAAGTATTCAAGTACGTTCAGACCCTCTTTAAAGTTAGAGATAATTGGAGTTTCAATAATATCTCCACTTGGTTTTGCCATAAGACCACGCATTCCTGCTAGTTGTCTAATTTGTGCAGCAGAACCACGAGCACCAGAATCAGCCATCATATAGATAGAGTTAAAACCACCCTTATCTTCTTCAGTTAATTTCATCATCATACCTGCAACTGTATTATTAGTATCAGTCCAAACATCGATAATTTTGTTGTAACGCTCTTGTTCTGTTAATAGACCAGCATCATATTGCTTTTGAATCTCAATAACTTTATTTTTAGATGTTTCAATAAGTGGATATTTTTCTGGTGGTATAATAATGTCATCAATAGAGATTGAAACACCAGCTGCTGTTGCTGTACTAAAACCTAAGTCTTTTAAGTTATCCAAAAACTCTGCTGTAACTTCAAGTCCACCAAATTTATGAATATAGTCTACTAGTGCAGAGATGTTTTTCTTTTTCATAACTCTATTCCACAACGATTGTGGTACATCAATTGGTAATATGTTGTGAATCATTAAACGACCAACAGTTGTATGAACTACGCGTCTATCAATTCTTGTTCTAATTTTTGCATTAATATCTAACTTATGGTGCTCACGAGCGATTAAAACTTCGTCAATATTTGCAAAAAGTTTATTTGAACCAATCACATCATTTTTCTCTAAACTAAGGTAATAGAGTCCAAGAACCATATCTTGTGATGGAACAGCAATCGCCTTACCAGAAGCTGGTAAAAGAACATTCATAGAACTCAGCATCAATACTTTTGCTTCAGCAATAGCCTCACTACCAAGAGGTACGTGAACAGCCATCTGATCACCATCAAAATCGGCGTTAAATGCCGCACATACAAGAGGGTGAAGCTGAATAGCTTTACCATCAATTAGTGTCGGGTGAAACGCTTGAATTGATAGTTTGTGCAGTGTTGGTGCACGGTTTAATAGTACTGGGTGACCATTAACTATATCTTGCAGACACTCCCAAACCTCATTTGTTTGACGTTCAATTAGCTTTTTAGCCGATTTTACAGTAGTCGCATAACCTCTCTCTTCAAGAGCTGCAATCAAGTGTGGTTTAAACAGTTCAAGTGCCATCTTCTTAGGAAGACCACATTGATCCATCTTTAAGTTTGGTCCAACAACAATTACAGAACGTCCAGAGAAGTCAACACGCTTACCAAGTAAGTTTTGACGGAAACGTCCTTGCTTACCTTTAATAACTTCACTAAGTGATTTAAGAGGACGTTTATTTGCACCCTTAACAGCATTAGCGCGACGACCATTATCAAATAGTGCATCAACTGATTCTTGAAGCATACGCTTTTCATTTCTAACAATAATTTCAGGAGCATCAAGTTCAACTAAACGTTTTAAACGCTGATTACGATTGATTACACGACGATATAAATCATTTACATCAGAAACAGCAAATTTACCACCATCAAGTGCAACAAGAGGACGTAAATCTGGTGGAAGAACTGGGAGCTGAGAAAGCATCATCCACTCAGGACGGTTTCCTGAATTTAAAAATGATTCAAGTACTTTTAGACGCTTAACTAATACTTTACGTTTAGCTTCAGAGCCAGTAGCTGCCATATCTTCTTTGAGTTTATTAAAAAGTTCAACTAAATCAATCTCTGAGAGCATATCATGAACAACTTGACCACCCATACGTGCGTCAAATCCACTCTCTGAAAATCTTTGCATTAAAATTTGATACTGCTCTTCATTTAAAACATCAAACTTATTAACCTTATTTTTTGCTTCATTATCATAAAAAGCTTCACCATTTTCATATACAATATATGCTTCATAGTAAAGTACACGTTCAAGATCTTTCATCTTAACGCCCATAAGCGTACCAATTCTACTTGGAAGAGATGATACATACCAGATGTGTGCAACAGGTGTCACTAAATCAATGTGACCCATTCTATTACGACGAACTTTACTTGCTGTTACTTCAACACCACATTTTTCACAGACAACACCTTTGTAGCGCATCTTCTTGTATTTACCACAAAGACATTCGTAATCACGCACTGGACCAAAGATTTTTGCACAAAAAAGACCATCACGCTCTGGTTTAAGAGTACGATAGTTAATTGTTTCAGGCTTTTTTACTTCACCATGACTCCAAGATAGTACTTTTTCAGGACTAGCTAAACTAAATTTAATCTGTTCAATGTCTTTTGGACGTTGCATTTCATTTAAATCAATTGGAACTAATTTCATTCATAATCCTCTTTAGATTCTTGTAATATCTCTACATCAAGCGCTAATGCTTGAAGTTCTTTTGTAAGTACAAATAGTGTTTCTGGAATACCAGAACGTGGTATTGGCTCACCTTTTGTTATTGCCTTATAAGCTTCGACACGACCATCAACGTCATCAGACTTAATAGTAAGCATCTCTTTAAGTACAGCAGAAGCTCCATATGCTTCAAGTGCCCAAACCTCCATCTCTCCAAAACGCTGACCACCAAATAGTGCTTTACCACCAACTGGTTGTTGCGTTACAAGTGAGTATGGTCCAGTACTACGTGCGTGAACTTTTTCATCAACTAGGTGGTGAAGTTTAAGAACATACATATAACCAACATTTACACGCTCGCTAATTCTCTCACCAGTTTTTCCATCGAAAAGTGTAGTTTTACCATCACTATCCATTTTTGCTAGCTCAAAAAGTTTTTCAAATTCAGCAGCGTTTGTCCCCTCAAAGATAGTTGTAGCAAATTTTACACCCTTTGCCCAATCTTTAGCATACTCTAGTAACTCTTTATCGCTAAGATTTGCTAAAAAGTTTTTACCATTCATAAGTTTTGCAACATCTGCAATTTGTGCCATCTTATTTCGTAAATCATTAGCAAAGTCTGCACTTCTATTATCAAACATATCTTGAATTTGGTAACCTAACTTCTTACCAACCATTCCAAGGTGCATCTCTAAAACTTGCCCAATATTCATACGACTTGGAACACCAAGTGGATTTAAAATAACATCAACAGGTGTGCCATCTTCTTGGTACGGCATATCAGTTTCAGGAACTATAATAGAGACGATACCCTTATTACCATGACGTCCAGCCATTTTGTCACCAACTTTTAACTTACGTTTAGTAGCAACATACACCATAACTTTTTTAACAACACCATTTGGCAGGATGTCATCTTTTTCTAAAATCTCTAACTTCTCTTCATGCTCATCACGAAGTTTCTTTTTCTGATTTTGAAAATATTTTTTCATTTTTTCATATTCAGAGCTAATAGCAGGGCTAAATGCATCAACAATAGGACCTAGTGCAAAACGGTTAACACCTTTAAGGTCATCTGAACTTACCATATCACCAGCACTATAACTTGTACCACCAACAACACAATCAGTAATTAATGCTTCTCTTGTAAGTAAAGAGTTAATACGTAGCATCTCCTCTTTATCTATCATAAGAAGTCTATCGTAGTGCTCGCGCTCAATTACATCTTTTTGAACCTGTTCAGCTTCTAGTGCACGTGGATCTTTTTCATAACCCTTTTTAGTAAATATTTTAACATCAATAATTACACCTTCCATAGATGGAGGACAATATAGAGATTTATTTACAACATGACCAGCTTTTTCACCAAATATAGCACGAAGTAATCTCTCTTCAGGAGTTGGTTTAACTTCACCTTTTGGAGAAACCTTACCAACTAAAATCATTCCACCCTTAACATAGGTTCCAATTTTAACAATCCCACTCTCATCTAAGTGAAGCAGATCATCTTCTCTTACATTTGGAATATCACGAGTTACCTCTTCAACACCATGTTTAAGTTCACGTGCTTCAACCTCTTTTTCATAAACGTGTACAGAGGTAAAAGTATCTTCACGAATTAAACGTTCACTAATAATAATTGCATCTTCATAGTTGTAACCATTCCATGGCATAAACGCAACTAGTGCATTTTTACCAACAGCAAGTTCTCCTTGATCCATATTTGGACCATCCACTAAGACATCACCTTTATCAACTTTTTGACCAACTTTTACAACAGCACGCTGGCTAAATGTAGTATTTTGATTAGTACGAATATTTTTTTGAATACTATAATAGTCAATGAAAGGACCATTTTCATCTTCACCCATTACATATACATGTCCAGCATCTACTTTCTCAATTACACCACCACGTTCAGCTTTAATTGCCTCCCATGAATCACGAGCAACAAGTTTCTCAACACCTGTTCCTACCATTGGAGCTTCTGATTTAAGTAAAGGAACACCTTGACGTTGCATGTTTGAACCCATTAGTGCACGGTTGGCATCATCATGTTCTAAGAAAGGAATTAAACTTGCTGCAACACCAACGACCATATGAGGAGAGAGGTCAATGTAATCAACTTTACTCTTTTCTCCAAGTAAAATCTCACCATCTATTCTTACTTGAACTAGCTCCTCAGCCATCTGCCCATTATCATCTAATTTATTAGATGATGCAGCAATTGTTTTACCCTCTTCTTGAGTAGCTGTAAGATAAACGATTTCATCTGTAACTATTCCATCTTTTACAATTTTATAAGGAGCTTCAATAAAACCAAGCTCATTTACTTTTGAGTAGGTTGAAAGTGTATTAATTAAACCAATATTTTGACCCTCAGGAGTCTCAATAGGACAGATTCTTCCATAGTGAGTTGGGTGAACATCACGTACTTCAAAACCAGCACGCTCTTTTACAAGACCACCCTCACCAAGAGCTGAGAGACGACGTTTATGCGTAACTTCTGACAGTGGGTTAGTCTGATCCATAAATTGTGACAACTGCCCGCTTGAGAAGAACTCTAAAATTGTTGTAGTAATCATTTTAGAATTTACTAAGTCATGTGGCATAAGTTCACTAAGTTGTCCACTCATTGTGCTAAGCTTATCTTTGATAGCTTTTTGCATCTTAATAAGACCCTTATGAACCTCATTACCAAGTAGTTCACCAATTGAACGGATACGACGATTTCCTAAGTGATCTCTATCATCAATATGACCTTGACCATTTTTAACTTTAATTACATATTTTACAGTATTTATAATATCTTCGTGAGTTAGAACTGTAATATATTCAGGAACTGTGATTCCAAGTTTATGGTTCATCTTCATACGACCAACACGTGTTAAATCATAACGCTCAGGGTCAAAGAAAAGTTGATGTAAAAAGTTATGTGCAGCATCTTTAGTAACTGGTTCACCTGGACGCATTACTTTATAGATACGAATAGCAGCTAAATCATTTTCATCTTCAATCTCTTCAGTCTGTTTTAGGAGCTTTAAACTATCTTCATCGGCGATAAAAGATTTTATAACAGAGCTATCAACACCATCTGCTAAATCATTAGCAATTTCAAAACTTCCTAATCCTGATTCAATTATCTTCTTTAACTTTGTCTCATCTAATGATGTCATAGTGTCATATAAAACTTCACCACTCTCAGAATCGATAATTGGAGTCGCTATATGTCTATCCATTAATATCTCAGATGGATATTCAACAAATTTAACACCAGAATCTAGAAATTTTTGAGCGCGCTTAACTGTAAGACGTTTACCTGCGACCATTAATATATTGCCATCAGAATCTTTTAAATCAAATTCAAGACGTCCTGTAAAATCTTCAGCAGTAAACGGAACCATAAATTTATTATCTTTTACAATAATACTAACTAGAGGGTAAAAAAGTCTTAATATATCTAGTTTACTATAACCCATAGCACGGAAAATTATAGTAACTGGTACTTTACGACGCTTATTAATACGCATATATAGTACATCTTTTGAATCATACTCAAAATAGAGCCATGATCCACGATCTGGAATAATTTGCGCAGTATGTATTAAAGCATTACCAGCAGTCGTAGAAGTTTCTTCTTTAAAAATAACCCCAGGACTTCTATGAAGCTGATTAACAACAACTCTTTCAACACCATTAATTACAAATGATGTCCTTTCTGTCATTAAAGGAATGTCGCGAATGAAAACAGTCTGCTCTTTAATATCTTTAACACCTGTTTTTTCTCTAGTATTCTCATCTCTATCCCAAAGGACAAGACGAATTTTCATCTTAAGTGATACTGAATACGTTAAACTACGTTCCATACATTCACGAACTGTATATTTAGGTTTTCCTACTTCAGAACCTAAATACTCTAAAGTTAAACGGTTCTGTGAATCATGAATTGGGAAAATTGAGCGAAAGACTCTTTCAATACCGCTCTCATCGCGGTCTTTTTTATCAAGCATTAAAAAGTTATCATAACTGCTTTGCTGTAGTTGCAAAAGGTTAGGAACTTCAATTTCTTGAGGTGTTTTTGAAAAGTCAACACGCAACCTGTTACCTGATTTAAGTGTATTTAGCATTGGTTACCTCGTTAATAAGTTTTTAAATGATTAAGTGTAATGGTACTCATCCTAAGAAGCATCAATGTGCTACCAAGGATGAGTACATGCGGTATCGAGCAGGGAAAACCCTGCACAAAATTATTTAACTTCGACAGAAGCTCCAGCTTCTTCAAGAGCTTTTTTAGCCTCTTCAGCATCGTCTTTAGAAACACCCTCTTTAATTGTAAATGGTGTACCCTCAACAGCAGCTTTAGCCTCTTTAAGACCAAGACCAGTAATCGCACGTACTGCTTTAATAGCGTTAATTTTCTTATCGCCAGCGCTTGTTAAGATAACATCAAATTCTGTTTTCTCTTCAGCAGAAGCACCACCAGCAGCAGCGCCACCAGCAACAGCAACAGGAGTAGCAGATACTCCGAATTTTTCTTCAAATTCTTTTACAAGCTCAGAAAGCTCAAGAACTGATAGACCTGAAATAAATTCTAATACATCTTCTTTAGTTACAGCCATAATTTAATTCCTATATATTTGTTAATATACCAAATAGGATAAATCCTATTTAGTTTACACGCAGTTAGACTGCGCTTTTAGAAATTGCATATATTATGCAGTTTCCTCTTCTTGTTTTTTATCACGCAACGCGCCAAGTCCCACAGTAAAGTTTCGTACAGGTGCTTGCCAAACTGAAAGTAGCATACCAAGTAGCTCTTCTCTGTTAGGTAATTTAGCAAATGCTTCAACTCTAGCAGTATCACTTATTTCACCATCAATATAAGCAGACTTAATTGAAAATGTTTTGTTAGTTTCTGCAAACTTAGATACAGACTTTGAAGTATCAATTGCATCATCACCCCAAACAAAAATATTCATATCTTTTAGTTCTAAGCCCTCTATATTTGCATTTTTAAGTGCAATAGAAGCCAATGAGTTTTTTGCAACTTGTACGTTACTGTTATTCTCACGTGCGCTTTTACGAAGACCTTCAAGTGCACTAACACCTAAACCTTTATAATCACATACGATTACAGCATTAGAACTTTCAAAACCAGCAGATAATTTCTCAACAATCTCGCTTTTTTGTTCTCTAGTCATAGTTCCTCCTTTCCGACTTAACTTCAAGCTGGATTAGACTCATGTGAATCTAAATTAAGCGTTAGCTCCAAACTATCTTTAGTCTAAGATATAAAAATATTTCTATTTATAATCAACAAGTGACATTACGTCAAGTGATACAGCTGGACTCATTGTTAGAGATGCTGTTGCACTTTTAATATAACGACCCTTTGCAGATGCTGGCTTTTGTTTATTAATAGCTGTTACAAAAGAGATAATATTCTCTTCAATTTTACCAGCATCAAAACTAACTTTTCCAACACCAGCGTGTACATTTCCTTTTTTATCAACACGGAAATTAACTTGACCAGACTTTAAGTTACCAATTGCTTTTGTAACATCCATTGTAACTGTTCCAGTTTTTGGATTTGGCATAAGACCTTTTGGCCCTAAAATTCTACCAATTTGTCCGATAACACCCATCATATCAGGAGTTGCAACTAAAACATCAAAATTAAATATACCAGCTTTAATGTCTGCAACTAAATCATCAGCACCAACAATATCAGCACCAGCAGCTTTAGCCTCATCAGCTTTAGCGCCTTTTGCGAAAACTGCAACACGTACAGTTTTACCAGTACCATTAGGAAGAACTAATGCACCTCTAATCATCTGATCAGCATGACGAGGATCAACACCTAGATTAAATGCTAATTCAACAGTTTCATCAAATTTAGCTGATTTTAAATCTTTTAAAAGTGCGCATGTTTCAGAAATTGTATATGATTTGTTCTCATCAATCTTTTCAGAAAGTTGTTTGAATCTTTTACTTTGCTTTGCCATTATTTATTATCTCCGCATAATTTTTTGCTGCCGCTTTATTTAAATCTTAGCGGTCGAAGATTTTACTAAATTACTATCTAGTCTACTAATTCAACACCCATAGAACGAGCAGATCCAGCAATAATATTTGCTGCCATCTCTTTATCATCAGTGTTTAAATCTGCAATTTTTTGATCAACTATTTCCATAAGTTGCGCTTTAGTAAGCTTGCCAACTTTATTTTTCAAAGGGTTGTCAGAACCACTTTTAAGTCCTGCAGCTTTCTTGATAAGTGCACTTGCTGGTGGTTGTTTTGTAATAAATGTGAAACTTTTATCACTGTATACTGTAATTACAACTGGAACTTTAAATCCCATCTTGTCTTTAGTTTTCTCATTAAATGATTTACAAAACTCCATAATGTTGATTCCACGTTGACCCAATGCAGGTCCAACAGGAGGTGATGGATTTGCTTTACCAGCTTCAATTTGTAGTTTTAAATAACCGCTAACTTTTTTTGCCATAATAATACCTTTCTTAAAATTTAAACTATTTTTTCAACTTGCATATATGAAATATCTACAGGTGTACTTCTTCCAAAAATTGAAACATTTAGTTTCAACATACCATGCTCTAAATCGAACTCTTCAACAACACCATTAAAGTTTGCAAAAGGACCTTCTGTTATTCGAACTGTCTCACCTGAGTCAAAACCAACACGAGGACGAGCAGGTGCACGGTTTTGAACTCTCTCTAAAATAGCATTAATATCTTTTTCACTAAGTGGAGTTGGGTTTTTTGACTCACCAATAAAACCTGAAACTCGTGATAGTGATTGAATCTTGTGCCAAAGTTCAGTAGTAAGATCTATATTTATAAAAACATATCCAGAATATAGTGAACGCTCACTAATCTTCTTTTTACCATTTTTAACTTCGATAACATCTTCAGTAGGTACAATTACCTCTTTAATATCTTCTTGTAAAGAAAAATCCTCTATCATCTGGAGTATTGCAGTTCTAACACTACGTTCACTTCCAGCATATGTCTGAATAGAATACCATTTATGTGCCAAAGTTCACCCCTTAAATTATTGTTGAGAGCGCACTAGACATGATTAAATCAATTAGTGCTAGAAAAAGCGAAACAAATGTCACAACTAAAAAAACTGAGAAGAAGGCGTTTTTCACTTGTGGCTTTGTTGGGAATATTACCTTTGCCAATTCAAGTTTAGAATTTCTAAAGGCAGTTGCTAATTTATTCATCATTGTCCTTAAATAAGTGGCAGGGCAGGAGGGACTCGAACCCACAACAAGCGGTTTTGGAGACCGCTGCTCTACCAATTGGAGCTACTACCCTACGTAAATCTTCCCCAGAGGGGAAAAATTATAATTTTGCTTCTTTGTGTTCAGTGTGCGCACGACACCATTTACAAAACTTTTTTGCGCTGAATTTTTCAGCATGTATCTTTTTATTCTTCGTTGTGTGATAATTACGTCTTGCGCATTTATCACATGCTAAGTGTATAATATCTCTCATCTAATTACTTAGTGATTTTAGATACAACACCAGCACCAACAGTACGTCCACCCTCACGAATAGCGAAACGAGTTCCCTCTTCCATTGCGATTGGTGAAATTAACTCAGCTGTAATTTTAACATTATCACCTGGCATTACCATCTCTGTACCTTCTGGTAAAGTGATTGATCCAGTAACATCTGTTGTACGAACATAAAATTGTGGACGGTAACCATTAAAGAATGGAGTATGACGACCACCCTCTTCTTTACTAAGAACATAAATCTCAGCTTCAAAAGTAGTGTGAGGAGTAATTGAACCTGGCTTACATAGTACTTGACCACGCTCAACTTCATCTTTATTGATACCACGAACAAGAATACCACAGTTATCACCTGCTTCACCTTGATCCATCTCTTTACGGAACATCTCAACACCTGTTACAGTAGTTGTTTGTGTGTCACTAATACCAACGATTTCGATAGTATCACCAACTTTTACAATTCCACGCTCGATACGTCCAGTTACAACTGTACCACGACCAGAGATTGAGAAAACATCTTCAACTGGCATTAAAAATTCTTTATCTGTTTCACGAACAGGTTCAGGAATATAAGCATCAACTTCAGCCATCAATTTAAGAATTTTATCTGACCACTCACCAAGAGTACCAGTTTTAGCTTCTTCAAGTGCTTGAAGAGCAGAACCAGCTACGATTGGAGTGTCATCACCTGGGAATTCGTATTGATCAAGAAGCTCACGAATTTCCATTTCAACTAACTCTAAAAGTTCTTCATCATCAACCATATCTTCTTTATTCATAAAAACAACGATATATGGAACACCAACTTGGCGAGAAAGAAGAATGTGCTCACGTGTTTGAGGCATTGGGCCATCAGCTGCAGAAACAACTAAAATAGCACCATCCATTTGAGCAGCACCAGTAATCATGTTTTTAACATAATCGGCGTGACCAGGACAGTCAACGTGTGCATAGTGACGACCATCAGTTTCATACTCTACGTGTGATGTAGCAATTGTAATACCACGTTCGCGCTCTTCAGGAGCATTATCGATTGCATCATAATCCATAAGTTGTGCATCGTTAGTTACAGCAAGTACAGCTGTGATTGCTGCTGTTAAAGTTGTTTTACCATGATCTACGTGACCAATAGTTCCAATGTTAACATGTGGTTTATTACGTTCAAATTTTTCTTTTGCCATGTGTGTTCCTTCGTTTTGATTTGAAATCTTTATTTATATATAGCTATTTCGTACAATTAGCTCAATTGTTTGATGAGCTCCATAATTATATGGAGCCCATAAGCGGAATTGAACCGCTGACCTCTTCCTTACCAAGGAAGTGCTCTGCCTCTGAGCTATATGGG
>Ga0316207_10000249_pt1 | contig 103254 bp, 95 predicted proteins | sample 6weekpyrite_MG_FD_204943 | JGI IMG/M metagenome (GOLD analysis project Ga0316207, IMG submission 204943) | Microbial mat bacterial communities from mineral coupon in-situ incubated in ocean water Damariscotta River, Maine, United States -... | ecosystem: Environmental > Aquatic > Marine >...
TTAAATTAGCTAAGTCCTTTTCTGACAATCCAAGAAAAGATACAGCATCAACAAATATATTAGGGCTTACATTTACATCTAACAGTCTGTAAGTTTTATCTATTTTTGACCTTATCCAAAAGCCTTCATTTGCATTAATATTACTAAATTTTTTTCCATTAAAAGATGAATCAAGACCATTAGGACTATAAGCATCAAATGTGTTAGCTGAAGGATTATAAGCATATAGTAATATATCATTCGTTTTATCTTTTAAGAATGGGTATTTATTAAGATAAGCCCCATCAGTTACATCTACATATTCAGAAAGTGCGCGTAAATTCCATCCAGAGCTTAAATTAAAAGAAAACTCATCTGAACTTGATATAGTTTTAAAAGATATATTTCGTACATAAGCTTTTACACTCACCCAAAATGCTTCGTATGGTGATGTAGTATCTAATTGCTTGTATCCATATTTACTAGGAGTAAATATATTTGAAGCGACACTCCACTCTGCTTTACTAGTGTCATAAGCCCATACTGTATCGACAGTACTATAAATATTATTACCTGAGTTTATAGTTCCAATTGAGCTTAAAATATCTAAACTATCTTTTGAACCTACTAATTGCCATGATGCTTTTCTTGCATATTTTACTTTTATACTTACATCAGCATTAGATGCACTAAAAAATAAAAAAATCAATAAAACTAACTTAAATAATATAAATTGCTTCATCTATTCACTTTCTTTTATGATGTTTACTGCTTAAGTCCTAACAGAGTCTGCATCATCTGGTCAATCGTTGTTATAACTTTAGCAGCAGCTCCATAATGGGTCTGGTACTTAATTAAATTTACAAGTTCTTCATCTACATTAACTTTTGATACTGATTCATACTCTAGCTGAATAGAGTTAGCTTGAGCAGTAAAGGTATCATTTCTTGTCTGTATATCATCTGTTTTTGTAGCAACATCAGAACTAATTACATCAAAGTATCCATAAAGAGTCTCATTTGTTTTAGTCTGTCCAACAGGAAAATCCATCTTTTGAAATTGAAGTTCTAACATATCATTTGCTACTTCATTATCACCATCTTCTGGTCTTCCATATGATTTTATTGTTGTTGGGTCATCTGTGAATTGACCTCTTATTTTAATTGTTTTAGCATCGCTACCATCAAAAAAACCATTAATTCCAGTTGATCCTGCGAAATTGGTAGTATCATTTGTAATAGCAATAGTATAGCCTTGATCTTCAATCCCAGCTTTTGGATCTATTTGAAATGTTCCATTTAAAAATGAAGCGCTGAAACGGTCATCAAAATCATTATTTCCATTGTTATCACTATTGTCATCACTTCCAACACCACTATTGTTCATCTGTGCGACAACATTTTCCATTGATGTAGATCTATCAATATTAATTGTACGACGACCAATCTCTGTAGCATTTCCATTGTACATAACAATATCAAAACTTCCCTCTGTAATATTCAAACTAGAACTAGGAAGAAGAGTGCTTGGCTTTTGTTCTAATTGATTTGAAATCATTTTAGATGATGCACTTTTTGCATAGATGTTATTTGTACTCTCTATTAGTCCCACTGCAAAAGCATCAAGCTTATCAATAGTCTCTTGTAACATTCCTGATGTTGGATTACCTGTACTTTTATCAATAGTACTACCACGAAGCTCTAACATTCCACCAATCTTACCTTGACGTAAATGTGGAGTTATATCATTTAAACTACCATCTTGACTCTCAAAATTAACAAGATAAAAAGCTCTTGGATTATCACCATTTTCTGCTTTAAGTGGATGAAAAGTAACCCCATCAACAAATGATTGTCCAGCAATATTTAAGTGATACTCAATAGAATCAGACTCAGCAATAGCTGTACTTATAGACGCATCTCCTCTTAATGGATACTTTGAAACATTTATATCTACAAGTTTTGCTAAAGAGTGCTCTAACTGATCTCTTCTATCTCTTAAATCATTCGCATTATCTCTACCAGTAGATTCAATCTCACGAATTGAAGCATTCAACTCAGATATTTGGACACCCATTCTATTTATATCATCAATGGCAGTTACCATCTGTCCATTAATACTATCTTGCAAGTTCACAAGACGCAATCTAACATCACTAATATTATTTGTAAGTGTTGTAGTAGATTGACCAAGTGCAACTTTTTGAGATGAATCATTTGGATTTTGTGCAACAGATGTCCATGCATCAAAATAGTTACTTAAATCATTTTTAATACCAACATTATCAACTTCTGGAAAAAATGTTGATACCTCTTCCATCGTTTGACGCATAAAGTCTGACTTCTCTTTTTTCTGATCAGCATCAACCATTCTTTTATATACAAACTCATCATGTATACGAACAATCTCTTGAACCCTAGCACCATTTCCAACTGCACCTGGTGTTACATTACCAATAGGCTCTGCTGTTTCAATTACAACACGTTGACGTGTATAACCATCTGTTTCAGCATTTGAAATATTATGTCCAGTTGTATTTATACCTACTTGTGAAGAGTTAAGTCCACTATATCCAATATGTAGACCAGAGAATAAGCCACCCATAACTAGGCCCTTAACTCCATAAATCCACCTGTCTTAGATCTAACACTCTTATAACCTTGCATCTCTGTTGGTAACATTTTTGAAAGTAAACTATTATAAAACTCACTAACAGATAGCACCATTCTAGCTAGTCGCTTATTTACATTCTTTAACTCTGATAGGTTAGATTTAAATTCTTCAAGTAGTAGATGTTGATCTTCGCTTAAAAGTTCAGCTAGACCAACTGAGGGGTTATTTTCGATGAGTTTAGCAATTTCGTTATCTATAAGGGATTTTTTTGTCTCGAAGGTGAGGATAAATTCTTCTTTAGTTTTCATGCGCTCAAATAGAGCGTCATGACGGGCTTGCTTTATGTCGTCAATATCTTGTTGAGTTAAGTTTATTATAGTTTCTAAGTTTTTTATTGCATTCTGTAGCTGATGCGACAACATTGCATCTCCTTTGAACTAGTAACACTACAGAAGTTCCTCCGCCATCTTCTCTGCTGTCTTTTGAAGGTCCACTTTATATGTACCATCTTGAACAGCTTGACGTATCTCTTCTACGTGAGTCTTTTGGGATGCTTTCTCTTCTTTTGAAGTAGCATCGGCCTTAGTTTTTGAGTTATCATTTGCAATGCTCTGATAGACATTCGAGTTATTTACATGCGAAATCATCATATATCCTTTTGGATTTAAGTATTCATTACTATATAATCGACCAATAATGAAAATATTTTAGCAATTTTAACGATTTTCTTTTAAAAAATCGAATAACATTTGCGAAAATCCAAATGAACCAGCTGACGCCTTACTCAACTCCTGTCTATACATAGATTGATATATCTTATCTCCAGCATCTTTACCGAAAAAATCGTTACTATCTTTCATGGAGGTATCAAGCAAAGTTTTAATCAAGACTGACTCAAAATTATCAGTCTGTTCTCTCAACTTTAAATCATCTTTAGTACTATCAATAGTCGGTACTCCTGCACTTTGACGTAGTGCAATACTTGTATCTATATTCATAATATTAAATTACCTCTATTTCGGCTTTAATAGCACCTGAACGCTTTATAGCCTCTAGTATTGCTATAATATCAGCAGGAACTGCACCTAAACGCTGCAGTGATCTTGCAATATTTGCAACAGTAGAAGCTCCTTTACGTGTCGTTATTTGGTTATCACCCATTGCGATTCGTACATCATCACCTAAAGCTGCAGTATTTGCACCAGTTACAGGTAACTTCTCACTCTCTACAATCTTAATAGTTATCTCATTATGAGTGATAACAACTGGATCAACAGCTATATTAACACCAGCAACTATCGTTCCTGTTTTCTCATTTATAATTATTTTTTCTATAGGAGTGTAATCAATCTCAACTGCCTCAATTAAAGCTAAAAACTCAACCATACTCATATCATCTGGACGTTTTAGTTTTATAGTTTTAGGATCAACTGCAACCGCGATTTCAGTATTAAACCTATTGTTTAATGAAGTTTGAATCTCAACTGCATTTTGGAAACTAGACTGTCTCAAACTAAGTTTTGCAACTTTTTGGTTATAAAGATCATAGCTGACCTCACGCTCAACAGTAGCCCCACCAAATATACTACCAGCGCGAGAAATCTCAGTACTAAGAGTTATCTGCCCCTGAGACAGTGCGTAAATTTTTCCATCAACACCTTTTAGTGGTGTCATAACTAAGAGACCACCCTTTAAAGATTTTGCATCACCAATTGAGGCTATATTTACATTTATTTTATCACCTTGTCTGGAAAAAGAGTCAAGCTCAGCAGTAACAACAACTGCCGCAACATTTTTTGATTTAATTGTAGCTGCATCAATTTTAACGTTCATTGTAAGAAGCATATTCGCAAGTGATTGTAAAGTAAAAGTAGAGGTAGTACCATCACCTGTACCATCGAGTCCTACAACAAGTCCATACCCGATAAGTTGATTATCACGAACACCAACAATAGAAGCAATATCATTAACTTTAACTGCATTTGCAGTTGAAAAGAGTAGTGCTAGCAGTAGTGCAAATTTTCTCATCCATGAGCCTTTGCTTGAGTTAACTAAACTAAAGCAATATACGTACCACTATAATATTTTAATTTAAATGATATAATTGTAAAAATGTATTAATACTTTTGAAGGATGTATGATAAAAACTTTCATTTTCTCTTTACTACTAACCTTTAGCTATGCACAAGATATAAATGTTAATAGGTCTTGGAACCTATTAGCTGCAACAGAAGATTTAAGTACAACTTTTTTCACAAGTTCTTGTGCTAATTCTGTATGGATTTACAATAATGGAAGTTGGAAAAATTTTGCTCATGGGAGTGAAACTGCAGAAACTTTCACTACAATTAAAAAAGAGCAAGGCTTTTGGCTTTTTAGTGAAAATGGCAACTGTACACTAAGTACAACTGCTAAAACTACCAAATCATTTGCTCTTGACATATATCCAATTGCAAAAAATATCTGTTCAAAATGTCATATTGTAGGTGGTAGTGGTGAAGCACCTGAAGAGTGGATTGTGAGCGATATAACTACTACATACTATACAATTAGAAATATGGTAGATATTTACTCTCCAACATATTCAAAATTTTTGACAACACCAACAAGTGCTTATGAACATGAGGGTGGTGGAAAACTATATGATGTTGATTCAACAGTGTATAATACAATCCTATCATGGGTACAAGATGGCGCTAAAAACAATTAAAAAAAGGATAATTAAAATGAAAGCACTTATATTTACTTTAATATTTGCAACAAGTTATGCTCAACATATTACCGTTAGTAAGTCATGGAGCCTTTTAGGGGCATCTGAGAATTTAGATAGTTCATTTTTCACAAGTACGTGTGCAAATGCTGTTTGGACATATAAAAATGGTACTTGGAGTAGTGAAAGAAGTGTCCCTAAGGGTGAAGGTTTTTGGATTTTTAGTGAAAATGGAAACTGTTCATTAAGTACAACATCAACAGCAGTAGCAACAAAGTCCTACGCTACAGATGTATTTCCAATCTTACAAACAAACTGTACAACAAGTTGTCACTCTACAGATGGATTAGCAAAAAGTACAGCTCTTGTGGTTACTGATGCTAGTACAACATATACAGGAGTTAAAACATTAGTAGACACGCTAAATGCTTCAAACTCAAAACTTCTATTAAAAGCTATAGCTCAAGAGGCTCATTCAGGTGGGAAAGTCTTTGACACTACATCTACACAGTACAGTACAATTCTTTCATGGATTACTAGTGGCGCTACAAATAACTAAACTATCTTTTTTAGCTTTAACAACTTCAATTCTACTTTTAAGTGGATGTGGAGGTGGTAGCACTAGCAGTAAAGCTACACAAACAGACTGGCACTATCAAGGGCGAGATTGTCTTAGTTGTCATAATGTTGACTTACAAGAGAGTAGACACCTTACATTTGGTGGTACTATCTATAAAAATGTTGATGTAAACAGTAGTGATGACTTAGATAAAGTGTGTGACACAACTATGAAACTGCTGCTAATGGATACAAGTGGTAATATAATTGTAGATACCTCTTTAACTCAAGACAAAACTTCTGCTGGTCATTTAGGCAAAGGAAATTTTTTCGTACTCAAGCGTGATTTGGCCTCTATTACTGGTCGCTATATTGTAAAAATTGTAAATGAGGAAAATAAACTCATAACAAGTTCAACAATCCACAGTTTTAACACTGAGTTCAATAAAGATGAGCCTACAGATAACTCAAATCGCTATAGCTGTAATAGTTGTCATAATATTCCATCTAAAAATCGTGCGCCTGGAAGAATATATGCCTATGACAATAGTTTATGCAAATAAAAGGATGTAAATGTTTCGTTTTATAGTGTTACTGTCACTTAGTGTAAGTTTGAGTTTTGCTGTAGTAAGAAGTGGTGATAAAGTGATTGACTTTGCACTACCTAACTTACATGCTAGTAACAAAAAAATTTCAATAAGTTCAACAGACTCAAAAGTAATTTTACTAAACTTATGGGCTAGTTGGTGTCCTGGCTGTAAGGCTGAAATGCCTCTATTCATAAAACTTCAAAGCAAATTTGATAAAAAAGATTTTACACTTTTAACTGTAAATGTTGATTCAAAGAGCCAAAAAGCAATTAAATATCTTTCTAAACTAGAGGAAAAGGTAAAACTCCCCGTAAATTTTATTACAGCTTATGATAGAGATAAAAGCGTTGTAAAAGCATATAAACCAAGAGGGCTTCCAGCTTCTTACTTGATAATAGATGGAAAAATTAAAAAAACATTTCTTGGAAGTTTTACAACCAAAAGTGAATTAGCACTAGAAAATGAAATAAGATTACTAATTAAATGAGATATTTAATACTAATACTACCCTTTCTTTTTATGGGCTGCTCTGAAAAATTGATACGTGTTAGTGCATATGAGAAAGAAAATTTCTCTCATGAACGTATGCTATTTTCTCCAATGGGTGTAAGAGATGAGTTTGAGGGACATCTTTTTGGTGTTAGAGAGAGTGCAGTTGGTGGAGAAAGCTCATTTTCAGGTGGTTGTGGATGCAAATAGTTTGGATAACAGTTGCAATACTTTTACTACCTATAAAAATGCTTGCAGATATTTTAGCAGATAGAGCTAGCCTCTCATATGAGTACTATTCAGATAACACAGATACAGAGATAAATTCTCCATCATTTAGTTTTGTAAAAACACTAGGTGAAAAATTTGCAATTAGTTTTAAAGAGAGAATTGATGCAATAACAGCAGCAAGTATTAAAACAGCAGGTCCAACAGGAGTTACTAACAATGTAATACTTGACGCTGTTACTGGTGCTTCAGGTTCACACGGTTATGATGACTTACGCTATGCAACAACTGTTAACTTGCAATATCTTGGAGATGACTTAAGTGGTTCTGTTGGAGTATATCATTCAACTGAGCGAGACTACATAGCAAAATCACTCTTTGGTTCACTATCTTATAGCTTTAATGAAGCCAATAGTGTAGCTTCAATTCTAATTTCTAGTTCAAACGATAAATGGGTTCCAGCATTCTCACGTCTACTTACAACTGACAAACGAAAAGAGAAACGCCTTGATCTATCTTTTACTCAACTAATATCCCCTGATATATCTATGCAGTTAATTTATAATAGAATTGAAAATAGTGGTTATCTTAATTCACCATATCACTACCTAATTCAAAACAACTTCTCAACATTTGAGAAAGTTCCTCAAAATAAAAATGCAAATGCCTACACTTTAAAGGCTGTGATGGCGATAGATGATGAAAGTAGTCTATGGAGCTCTTATAGATATTATGAAGATAGTTGGAGTATAGATGCTCACACACTAGAGTTACAAGGTTTTCATGATATAAATGAAGATACAACCATAGGCTTAAGAGTACGATACTACGACCAAGATAAGGCTGACTTTTTTAAAAATATAGCTGACTATACATTTCAAGATGAATATATAGGTGTTGATTATAGATTAAGTGATTTCAAAAGCTATACTGCTGGTCTATCTTTACATTATAATCCACAGTTTGAAGTAGTTGGACTAAATTTAGAAAAAGTATCTATGAAAGCTGGTATTGACTACTATAGGACAAGCAAAAATGAGAATATCGCATACTGGTACAATGTTGATTATTTAAAGGCATTTTACAGTACTTTCAGCTTAGAGTATGAATTTTAATCTTTTTCAAAATAGTCTGCGCTTTAGTGCTATGAGTACAGATGTTCTTATAAAAGCAAAAACATCTAAACAAAATATTAATGTAGCGATGGAGTTAATAATTGAGATTGAGACTAAATTAAATGCATACTCTAGCTCTTCAGAACTATCTTTAATTAATAAAAAAGCCTCTATAGAAAACATTAGTATCTCAGATATTACAAAAGATGTTTTAAACTTCTCAATAGATGCTGCAAAAATTACAGATGGTCTATTTGACCCAACCATAGGCATACTCACGCAAAAAACATATGGTTTTGGAACAAAAAATATGCAAATACCATCAACAGAGAAACTAAAAAATGCCAAGAAAAAGGTCAATTACAAAAATATTGAGCTAAATGATAATAGTATATATCTAAAAGATGATGAAATGGCTCTTGATTTTGGAGCTATTGCAAAGGGTTACGCTGCACAATACGCAATTGAGATTCTAAAGAAGTTAGGCGCAGCATCTGCACTTGTAAGTGTTGGTGGAGAAATTGTCTGCTATGGTCAAAATTTCAAGATTGCAATTTCTCATCCTAGAAAAAAGTCTCATCTTGCCATAATTACAACACAAAAAGAGCAGACGACAATATCAACAAGTGGTGACTATGAAAGATACATTACAGACTTTGAGACTCACCACATATTAAACCCAAAGAGTGCCGTACAAAACAATGACTACGCATCTTTAACACTAATATCTACAACTCATAATGCAGCAACACTTGATGCATTTACAACTGCAATGTTCAATATGCAAAGCAAACAACTAAAAGAGTTCGCACTTTCTCAAAATTTAGGAGTACTAATGTTTACAAAAGATGAAGAGATTTCAATTTCACCTATCTTTATGAAAAATAGTAAAGGTCTCTTTATATTCTAGTAACTTCTAGTACGTTTTATAGCCTCTTTCCAACCTGATAGTAAAGCTTCTCTTCTTTTATAATCTAAAATGGGTGTAAATCTTTCAAAGCCATCATTTAAAACATCAATATCATCCACATTTTTCCATATACCATTTTGTAGTCCAGCTAAAAGTGCAACCCCTAGTGCTGTTGTCTCAACATTTTTAGCTCTATCTATTTGAATATCAGATATATCAGCTTGAAACTGCATTAAAAAATTATTAGCACTTGCACCACCATCAACTTTAAGTCCTGATATTTTGAAACTACTCCTCTTTTTCATAGTTTGTAAAAGGTCATTACTTTGAAAAGCGATAGATTCTAAAGCTGCCCTTGTTATATGAAACTTATTACTATCTCGTGTTAATCCACTAATTGTAGCCTTAGCATTCATATCCCAATATGGAGCGCCAAGACCTGTAAATGCTGGTACGAAATAGACTCCATTGTTATCATCAACCATGTTTGCAAACTCTTCACTCTCTTTTGCATCACTAATTATGCCAAGTTCATCACGTAACCACTGAATTGTAGAACCACCTGAAAAAACTGACCCCTCTAATGCATAACTGGGTTTTCCATCTTTATTAACTGCTAATGTTGTTATAAGAGCATCTGAATCAACACGTATATCTTCACACTGTAAAAGCATAAAACACCCAGTACCATAAGTGTTTTTCAAAGTTCCCTGCATAAAACAACCTTGTCCAAAAAGTGCTGCTTGCTGATCACCTGCAACTGCTTGTATGGGTACACCATTTAATCCATCTAAACTATTTACTACTCCAAACTCATCTTTAGAATCTTTAACAACAGCAAGCATCTGTTTTGGTATATTAAAAAGCTCAAGTAGTTCATCATCCCACACTTTTTCATCTATATTAAAAAGCATAGTTCTTGAGGCGTTTGTATAATCTGTATAAAAACTTTTACCACCAGTTAATTTATAAATCAACCAGCTATCAATTGTCCCACACACTAAATATTCTACTTCAACCTCATCTACATTTTCTAAAATCCACGCTATTTTAGTAGCTGAAAAATATGCATCTAGTGGTAGACCAGTTTTTTCTTTTATAAGATTAGCATGTTTATCTAAAGCTTGACACATCTTAACTGTTCGCCTGCACTGCCAAACAATTGCATTGTAAACTGTCCTACCCGTACGCTTGTCCCATACAACAACACTCTCTCTTTGATTAGTTATACCAATACTACTAATTTTATTTTGATGCTTTTTTAAAAGTTCACTAACAGTAGAAACAACTGAATTCCAAATTCCATCAGGACTATGTTCAACCCAACCTTTTTGAGGATAAATCTGTTCAATCTCTTCATAAGCCCTATCTACAACATAGCCAAATTTATCAAATAAAATAGCAGTAGTGCCAGTAGTACCTTGATCTATGCTAAGTATATACATCTGAAATTATCCTATGAAATATTTTGAAATAGCTTCTGAGAACTTCAAATAGCCATCAATATTAAGGTGAACACCATCTAGTGAGTAAATATCTTCTAGCATCTCATCTTTTGCTAAAACTGAGTTTATATCGATAAATATAATTTTTTTATCTTTAGCATAATTAAAAAGAAGCCCATTTAACTTTTTAATATCATCATTGTGGTATTGCGCGTAAACACCACTAGTATAAAGTGTTGACATAACTATTGGTTCAATCTTTTTTTCAATAAGTTGATTTATTATCTTTTTATAGTTAAAAAATATATTTTCAACACTTCTACCCAAGAACAGGTCATTCACACCAATCATAAGAAATGTCTTTTTTACATTATTACCTAGACTATCCATTCTATTTAATAGTCCAAGAGTAGTATCCCCACTAATTCCTCTATTTAATATCGTTCCTTTAGTCTCAATCAACTCATTCCAAGAACCATACTCTATTAACGAATCTCCAAACATTGCAATCTGGTTATTATCATTATTTAAACTATTAAGCATTTCAAATTGACTCTTTTTATGTAGATAGTGTGCTCCATATTGCTGAAGGTTATCATAATTTCCCAATAACTCTATTTTTAAAGTTTTAAGGTATTCAAATAGAAAAATCCTTTTATACCCAACTAGTAATCCATATATAAAAGATATTAAAATTAGAAGTATAATAAATATTTTTTTCATTTAAAATATACTTTATCTAAAATAACTCAACTTTTGCACATAAATTCCAGTAAATCCACGAACAATAATTCAGCGCTAAAGCCCATAAATAGGCACTTTTAAGTATAATTTCATTACAACAATCAATTATATGAAGGTGCTTTTATGAAGCTTGCAAATTATATAGAAACTGCTATGAGAAGCATATTAAAGAATCCAATCCTTGAAGTGCTACTAGAGATAAAAATCACAAAAATACTGAGGTAGAGAAACTTCATTAAACAGAATGTTGGCTATCCACCACTTCTAAAATCTCATCAAAATCAAAATCTACTTCTTCGTTAATTATAAGTCCTTAATATTATTTAATCAAACTGACACGAAATTTTTAACACTCCCTCAGCTATATAAATCGCATTAAGCATGAAGCTAAAACTTTTCTTGGCTCATATTAATATACGGGCTTAAGGATAAGCAGTCGCGAAGTTTATGCTAAATATGTTAAACCCATCAGAAAAGTCATAATCTAATCTAATCTTATGTTTTTCTAAAATTATTTTTACGATGCTAAGTCCTAACCCATGACCGATTTGATTTCTTGAGTTATCTCCTTGTACAAAGGCTTCACAGTAAAACTCTAACGGTTTTTCTAATATATTTCCTTTACTTTTGATAGATATTTGCTTATTGTTTACAGAGATAAAAATTGGTTTTTTGGTTCCATATTTAAGTGCATTATCTATTAAATTTTTTAATGCTATTGACAAGTAGTTCAAGTCAGCGTATAAATCAAAACTATTTTCTATTGAAATATCTACATCTTTCTCATTATCTATAAATAGCTTTGATAAAGACTCACTTATAAGAGTTTCTACATTGAATTTTTCTAAATGTAGCGTACTCTGGTTGGAATTTAATTTTTCAAGATATAACAGCTCGCTTATCATTTCATCAATTTGTGAAAGTGCTTTATTTAAAATTTTTTTATATTTACTGTCTTCTATCATCTCTATGGCGAGTTTTGATTTTGTTATTGGTGTTTTTAGTTCATGTCCTATATCTCTTAAGAGTCTCTCTCTAGAATTTATTAAATCTTCGATATTTGATGCCATAGAATTAAATGTCTTTGAGACCTCTCCTATCTCATCGTTGCTAAAGCTTTCTATTCTTAGGCTATAATTTCCATCTCCAAATTTTTTTATACTTTTTGAAATCTTTTTAAGTGGATATATCGTTTTTAATATTATTAAAAACAGAGTTATCAAAATCAATATATCTGCTAATATCATATAATTTAAAAACTCTTTATCTTCAAAATTTTTATCTTGTGATAAATCTATTGATAAAACTTCATCATCTAAGTATTTCATATAGAGCAAATATTTACCATCTATAGCTTTTAAAATTTTGATACTAGATAGTTCTGTATTGTATTCATAAGCAATAGTAGATGACTTTAAATAGTATCTCTCATCTTTAATAGTCTTAAACTGTAACTCTTTTAACTTTTTATTCAAACTTACTTTATCATTGTTAGACAGATACTTAAATAGTTCATCTGATGCTTGTATATATTTCTCTTTTAAAAGATTCTCAATTGTTCTTTGCGTTAATTGATTTGTAGAGTTTGATAGATATATCATAAGAGAGAAACTAATTAAAAATAGAATCAACACTTTATTAAAAATAGACATCTTCAACCTATAAACTTATAGCCAATGCCCCATACAGATTTAATATATTTGGGATTTCTTGGGTCATCATCTAACTTCTGTCTTAAGTTACTTATGTGCATATCTATAGTTCTATCTTTTGAGTTATATTCAATACCATTTACACTATTTGCAATAGTTTCTCTTGATAGAACTTTATCACTATTGACTAAAAATAGATGCAACGTGTCATATTCTACTCTTGTTAAATCAAGTTCATAACCATCTAACTTAATCTCTAATTTATCCTCATTTATCTCAAAATCACCTACACTCCTAGAATTTTTTGTAGCTCTTCTTAAAATAGAGTTTATTCGTAATACTAACTCTCTTGGTTCATATGGTTTTGCCAAATAATCATCAGCACCAAAGCCAAAACCTAAAATTTTATCACTCATTTCACCACGTGCTGATGAGATAATAATAGGTATGTTAGATGACTCTCTTATCTTTTTACAAATGTCAAAACCATCCATTTGAGGTAACATTAAATCTAAGACAATTAAAGCGTACTTATCACTATTTTGCCAAAAATCTGCAAGTGCCTCTTTTGGATTATCAAAAGCACTAACCTTAATATCATAATTCCCAAGATAATCGCAAATTAATATCTGCATATCTATATCATCTTCTATAAGTAAAATATCTTGCATTACTCAACTTCCCAATCATCAAAATAGTATATGAATTTTTCTCTTTGTTTGACTGTTAAAATAGCGTGTATCTGTTTTAAAAAAAACTTTTCAATACTATGTGCTTTCTCATCTATTTGAGAATCCAACCTATCTAATTTCTCAGTATCAAAATGTTCTTGTAAAAACAGCTCTTGTCTCATTTTTTCTACACTCACTTTAAACTCTTCAAACTCCTCTAATAGATCTCTAAATTCTCTTAAAACATGTTTGACTTCAATATTTTGCTTCTTTGATAGCTCTAAATGAGACAGCTCTTTATTTATATGTTTTTCATCATGATAATCGTAATTATCCGCAAAAGAGGAGCTTATCAGTAGCAATAATATAATCAAAAATCTCATAATATTTATCCTTGTGATATTCTAATCTCTTTATCATTTAATAGCCCTTGTTCAATATTTTTATGACAAGCCTTACAATTTGATTTAGAGAGTACATTTTTTGATTTAAAAACACTTTTCTCTATTTGCGCATGTCTTTTCTCCCAATAGGCAGTTTTTGTTATAGCTATAGTCTCATCCGATTTTGAACTAATCAAAATTTTAAATGCAGATTCCTTCGTTGAAGTCTCTGCTGCATTCTTTATTAAATACTCTTTTATAGAGACTAAATCAGCTTTTTCTAAAGATGCATCGTCACCAAAATGGTTCTCTAAATTATCCATTAGTTTAGCCCAAGACCTTTTAGGTAATAGGTATGGTGGATAAAGAGTATGGCAACTAATACACTCATTAAAAAAAAGTTTATGCTCCTTTTTATAGTTAACAGCGGTATTAGCATCAGCTAATAATATATTTGATGGATTACTTAAAACATAAATTAAAAATAGTATAGATGAACCAATCCAAAAAAGACCAAATAGTTTTTGTAATTGAGTAAGCTTTAAAGACTCACCATCTATATTTTTGTACCCATCTATCATTGATTCTACTGCTCTTGATTTGTGTAAAACTTTATCTAGTGCTACTCCTGCTATATGTATAAATATAACTGCCATAAAAGAGTTTGTAAAAAATTCATGTATCTCTTCAAACATCTCCATATCTCTAAAAAAAGATATATTTAAAAAAGAGAAAATACCCATCCCCTCTTGTGTACCATAAACAATCATTCCAGTAAGCACTGAGCCTAATGCAAATATTATAATAAAAACAATAGCCCAGCTAGAAGCTGGATTGTGTCCTATATACTCTTTTTTGTTTCCAAAAATATTAAGCATATAATCTTTTAAATCTAGTAAATTAAAATTAAAGTCTCTAAAACTAGAGTACTTTACCCCAATAAAACCCCATATAATTCTGTAAATTAAAAGTACTCCAATAGTTAAACCTACTGCTGCGTGATAACTTAATAGACTTTCATTTTCAGCTAATAAAAATGCAAATAATACCAATAGCACTAATAGTATATGAAAGAGTCTTGTAAAAGAGCTCCATATATAAACTTTAGTCATCTTCCCATCTTCCGTAATTTGGGATTTTTATATCTCTTTCACTATATATACCTCTTTGTGCAGTAGTATGACAAGCTATACAGTTCGATAACGAACCAACCTCTTTTTGTCTTATTAAATGTTTTCCTATCTCATTATGCTTTCTTTTAAAATAGTCTACCTTTGTCACTGCTATCGGAATTTCATTAGCCAAAATACTCTCGTTTATTTTCCTACTTCTTTTATATTGTGTAAACTTCTCAGCAGAATTATCTATTAAGTACTTAGATATTTTTCTATTATCTTCATCATCTAACGATGCATCTGTACCAAAATGATCTTTTAAATTTACCATAATTTTATTCCAAGATTTACTTGGTAACAGTCCTGGTTGGTACCCAAAGTGACAACTAGCGCACTCCCTTTTATAAAGTGCATCTGTTACAGGTGCAACACCTATTTTCTCATTCCAAAAATAACCATCTGCAATTAAACTTCTTGTTATTACAAATAGAACTAATATAATTTTTTTCATTTTAAATCCTTATTTATAATGTAAGTAATTACATCACCTTTTTCAATAGCTGTACCTTCTCTACTATAAACATCTCTAAAATTTCTACGTAGCCACTTTTTTACATCTTTAACATTAGTGAATCTACTAGAGTTATAAATTGGAGAAAGAGGATCTATAACCTTATTAGTATGGATATTCTGACCTTTTTTTGAGAGCTCATTAGTGTGGCACGAGACACAAGATATTAACTTTCCCTTTTTACCAATTCTCTGTGTTGTAAAAATTAGTTCACCTCTTTGATAGTCAAAGCTTTTAAAATTTCTATTTTGTAGCTTTGCTTCTTCTTGTAGTAGAGTCATATAATCATTCATCTGAGAGTTTAAGCCTCTAGCATGCATAGACGAAATTAGAATCAATATATAGACTAATACTTTGGACATTATGCACTCCTTTGTAAATTATAGATTTTAAAAGTATAAAAGAATAGTGTCAAGACTAAATTGACTAAAAATTTACAATCTCTTTACAAACTTTTAAATTTAATTTTTTAAAATATTTAAAAATCTATAGGTTTATAAACATTATATATACATTATTAATTTTTATATATCAAATTAAATTCTATCATTAAGTAGAAATATAAACTACAATAAAGTTTTCAATGGTTAATATTCTATATCGTGATGGAATTTACACGTATTTTAAAATAAAAATATAGTTTTATATTTTTAAATATTTAAGGGGATGGGATGAAAAGTCTTAGTAAGTTAACAGCATTACTTCTAACAAGTATTGTAACAACGTCTATTTCTTATGCTTCTGGAGATTCAGCACTTGATAAAGTGATGAAAGAAAGAGGACTAAGTGAACAAGATATTATTCGTGCAGCTAAAACATATAATTCAACTGGGACACATGATAAATATGTAATTTTTAGCTCAGGTGGTCAAAGTGGACAAGTAATTGTCTATGGTGTACCATCAATGCGCATTTTAAAATATATTGGTGTATTTACACCTGAGCCATGGCAAGGTTATGGTTATGATGTTGAGAGCTTAAAAGTTCTTAGACAAGGAAATATCCGTGGAAAAGAGATCAATTGGGGAGATACTCACCACCCAGCATTAAGTGAAACAGATGCTAAATATGATGGTAAATGGCTTGCAATTAATGATAAAGCTAATCCTCGTATTGCTATTATTGACCTTCATGACTTTGAGACAAAACAGATTGTTGTAAACCCTGTTTTTAAATCAGAGCATGGAGGAAGTTTCTTTACTCCAAATTCAGAGTTTATTATAGAAACAGCTCAATATGCTGCTCCTTTTGATAATAATTACCACTCAATCGATGATTATAAAGAGTCGTACCGTGGTGGAGTTACAATGTGGGATTTCGATCCTAAAGTTGGACGTATCCAAGAGGATTCATCATTTACAATTGAGATGCCTCCATATATGCAAGATTTAAGTGATGCTGGTAAAAACTTCTCAATGGGTTGGGGTTTTACAAATAGCTTTAACTCAGAGATGTATACAGGTGGTATTGAAGAGGGAATGCCTCCAAATGAAGCTGGTATGAGTCGTCATGACACTGACTTCTTACATGTATTTAACTGGGAAAAACTAGCTGAACTTTCTAAAGATAAGAAGAACGTAAAAATGGTTAATGGTCATAAAGTTATCTCTATTGATGTAGCTGTTAAAAATGATGCACTCTTCTTAATACCTGAGCCAAAATCACCTCATGGCGTTGATGTTAGTCCTGATGGAAAATACATCATTGTTTGTGGAAAGCTTGATACACATGCCTCAGTTTACAGTTTTGATAAAATTAAGAACTTAATTAAGACTAAAGATTATCTAGGGACAGATCCTTATGGAATTCCAATTTTAGATATGAAAAAAGCTTTACATGGTCAAATTGAATTGGGTCTTGGGCCGTTACATACACAGTATTCTAATGTAGATGGTGAAGTTTATACATCATTGTATGTTGACAGTCAAGTAGTTAAGTGGGATTATAAGAATCTTAAAATACTAGATAAAATTAATGTTCACTACAATATTGGTCACTTAGCTGGAATGGAAGGTAAAACTGCTGATCCTCAGGGTGATTATATTATTGCATTAAATAAGTTAACAATTGACAGGTTTACTTCAGTTGGACCACTTCATCCACAAAACCATCAACTAATTGATATTAGTGGTAAAACAATGGATATGCTAGTTGATATGCCTCTTCCTTTAGGTGAACCTCACCAAGCTGTTGGTATTAGAGCTAGTAAGTTGCACCCAGCAGTTCGTTATAAAATGGGTACAAATACTAAAACTGGAAAGATTCATAAAGGTAAAACTTTAGCTGGTGAAGAGAGAATTGAACGAAAAGGTAACAAAGTTACTGTATATGCAACACTTGTTCGTTCACACATTAATCCTGAAAGAATTACAGTAAATAAGGGAGATGAAGTAACTATCTACATGACAAACCTAGAGCGTGCTCAAGATGAGACTCATGGCTTCACTGTAGATAACTATAATGTTCACGCTTCACTAGAACCTGGTGAGACATCAACTCTTAAATTTACTGCTGATTTGGAGGGTGTTTTTCCATATTATTGTACAGAGTTTTGTTCAGCACTACACTTAGAGATGATGGGTTACTTAATGGTTAAAGACCCAACAAAAACATATGTAAGTGCAAAAAAACTTAAAATGAAAACAATGACTCCTGAACAGTTAAAAGCTGAATATGACAAAGTTGTTGCTGTTAATGCTGCTACTGATGCTGTAATTCAAAGTGTTGTAGCATTTTTAAAAGAGCACCATTTTGAGAAATTTTCAGACGTTGCAGCACTTGCAACTGATGCACTTGATCAATATGGAAAGATTCCAGAACAGAAGAAAAAAGCTGATGCTGCTATGAAAGCTAGAGATACTGAAAAAGCTATTCTTTTTGAAAATATGATTTGGCAGTATATGGTTAAAACTGCCGACGTTGGAATTAGAGCTAAAGATACATTAGTTAAATACATCGCTACAAAACAGTCTGCAAAAGCTGCACGTGGTGAAGTTGCATTTAACGAAGGAGGATGTTCTGGTTGTCACGTTGTTGGTAAAGTGAGTTCAGGTCCAGATTTAACTGGTGTTCTTGGTCGTCATAAAGATGGTGAAAAATGGGTGGCTGAATTTATTAAAAACCCTGAACACAAATATGATGATTCATACGTTAAGGCTATGATTGATTACTTCAAAATGAAAATGCCTAACCAAGATATGAGTGATAAAGAGATTTCAGATATGATTGAATATTTTAAATGGATTGACGAAAACGCAAATCTATTTTAAGAACTTTGGCTATGAGAAGAGATTCTCATAGTCACTTTTAATATTTTATTTATTAAACATCAGTTTTATAAATAAAATATTCAAGGAGAGAAATTGCATTCTAGTTTTATAAAGTCGAAAATATTTACTTCGGTAGCTTTAATATTATTGACATATTTTTTTACGTTTCCAGCAGTAATGTTTCATGGTACATTAACTGACATCCATAACAATACATTTAACGATAAACATACATATTCAGATGAAGTATGGAACTACTACAACAGTGGTAGATATAAAAGTATTACAACTTCAAAAGATGCACACAACGACCTTGCTAAAATGGTTGAATCTGGTGCTGAAATTGGCGTCGCATCGACTCCAATATGGTATGTCTCCCTAGAAGCGCCAAACTATCCTAAAGAGGCTTTTCCAGAGGGAATCCCTGTATATTTTCATTTTGATGGATTTAGTGGGGAAGTTCATGAAATGAATACTATTAATCACTATATTGGAATGGATCCTATGTGGAGAGGTGGTATATTTGAACGTAATATAAGTACATATGCCCTACTTTTATTGACACTTATATTTATCTATTTTATTGCATATAATTCAAAAATATTTACTATGTTAATGCTTATACCTGTAAGTTTGCCACTACTTTTCTTAGCAGATTACGCATATTGGCTCTATTGGTTTGGACATAACTTACATGATTGGGGTGCTTTTAATATTAAACCATTTATGCCTACTGTGTTTGGTGATGGGAAAGTTGCACAGTTTATTACTCACTCCTACCCAACTACTGGTTATTACATTTTAATGGCAATAGCGATTTTATCTATCATGGCAATCCTTGCTAAGAAAAAAGCACTAAATGCAACTAGCTAGAAAACTATTTAGTATATTTGCATTTTTATATGCTAGCATACTATATGCTTCACCACTACAAGATGCGATAGATAGAGCAAAAGATGGCTCCATATTAACGCTAAATCCTGGCATATATGAGGGAAATATAGTTATTGAAAAGCCTTTAACTATTGCTGGTAAGGCTGATGGCGTTGTAATCAAAGGTAACGGTATTGGCAGTGTAATTAAAATAAAAAGCTCATATGTAACTCTTAAGAATCTAAGAGTAACACATAGCGGTGATCGCCATGATAAACTAGACGCAGCTATAAGTGTGGAAAAAGCAAAAAATTGTGAAATCAATGGACTTACAATTGATGATTCACTATTTGGTATAGATACACAAATGATGCATAACTCTAAAATCATTAATAATTACATAACTTCAAAAGACTCTCCAATAGGTTTACGAGGAGATGGTATACGTCTTTGGTACTCAAACGATAATTTGATAGAGAATAATTATCTATATAAGTCAAGAGATATGGTTGTTTGGTATTCTCATAACAATAATATAGTTTCAAATAGAGCCAAGCATTGTAGGTACTCTCTTCATTTTATGCACGCTGGAAAGAATTATGTAAAAAACAATAAATTTGAATTTAACTCAGTAGGGCTATTTTTGATGTATTCTATAGATACAGTTGTCTCAAATAATATCATCAAAAGTTCACTAGGGGCTACTGGAATGGGTATTGGTCTAAAAGATGTATCTAATGTTACGTTAGAAAACAACACAATCATTTATAATGCACAAGGCTTATATATTGACAGATCACCATTTGAGCCAGATAGTAAAAACTACATTACAAACAATAAAATTTTCTATAACTCTGAAGCAATTCATTTTCATTCACTAAGTGAAAATAATCATATAACAGGAAATAGTTTTAAAGGTAATATTGAAGATGTTATAAACGATTCAGTTGATGTTAAAACACATAAAAACTATTTTTCTAAGAACTATTATGACCGATATGAGGGGTTTGATAGGAATCTTGACAATATAGGTGATGCTCCACATAAAGAGTATCAATATGCAGATAAACTCTGGCTATATAACGCTGATGTAAAGTTTTTTTATGGATCTCCTGTTATCTCATTTCTTAACTTTTTAGCAAAATTAGCACCATTTTCTGAGCCAATATTTTTGTTTGAAGATGAAAAGCCTTTACTAAGTGAGAAGGGATAGTAGATGAATGAAGTAGATAAAAAAAGGCGACAATTTATTGGGTACTCATCTTTAGGACTTTTGGGTGCAGTACTAGCTGGTGGTGTAATCTTTGCTCCTGATTTATCAGCCCAGAAGAAGATACTTCGTCCACCTGGCGCGCTTAATGAAAAAGATTTTTTAGCACTATGCATTAAATGTGGACAGTGTCTTCAAGTCTGTCCATATCATTCCATTAACCTATTCGATATTACTACACTATATGCAATGGGAACACCTTACATAGATGCAAGAGAGCGTGCTTGTTATGCTTGTGAAGCCCTTCCATGCGTATTAGCATGTCCTAGTGGTGCTCTTTCACACTCAATTGAGAGTCCAACAGAAGCTAGTATGGGTATCGCTGTTTTAGAATATGAGAATAGTTGCCTAGGTGTTACAAAAGAGCATGTACCAAAAAGTTTTATAGATAAAATTAAAACTGAACATTCACATGCAAATGAACTTGAGTTAAAGGTTATTGAGAAGCTAGATAGATATGAAGAGAGTGCATGTACAATTTGTGCAGATATGTGTCCACTTGAAAACTCTAATCTTGCTATAGAGATGGTTGAGCATGTTAATGGTGGACAGATGCCTAAAGTTTTAAGTGGATGTATTGGGTGTGGCGTTTGTGAAGAGTTATGCCCAGCTAGCAAGGCAGCAATTGTTATTAAACCAAGAGTGACATACGAACAATATTATATAGAAGGAATTAAGTCGTGAGAGAGATATTTTTTTTAGTAGGAGTTGCCCTACTTTTTACTGCATGCACACAAAACAGTGAAGAGAAAAAAGAGGTTAAGACAGATAAAGTAATGGGGATAAGTGACATTACAGTAACTGACAATAAAAAAGCATATGAGAGTAAAGTTAAATCAGCAGATAATATTACTGACAGATCATATTACTACTCATATAATGAAAAGGTAAAAGACAAAGCTTCTAAACGTACGACAGTTGATGCAAATATGCATATTCGTTCAGCATATGAAGAGGTAACTATTTCACATATAGTTAAAAAACTTAGTAAAAACTTTGTTTTAAAGTGTTCACCATGTCATAACGATTATGCAAATGGTTTGATTGGTCCATCTTTACTCTCTAGCAATGGTGATACAATCTACTCAAACATGATGAAATATAAAAATGGTGAGAAAAAAAGTCCCTTAATGCAAGAGATAATCGCACAAATAGATGATAGAGAGATTAAAGAACTATCAAATGAAATTGCAAATTTCAATATTGCAATAAAAAAATTGAAAAACTAATTAAGGCATAAATATGAAAAATATTATAGTTGCAACATTTACAATACTTATAGCTCTGTTAATGATTTATATAAATAGAAGTGGAACTACATTCCAAGGCGGAGAGCAAGGTAAAATAATTCAAGATATATCAACAATTGTGCCAAAAAAGAGTACTAATGAGCCTAAAAGCCCTACTGAAGAGGAGAAGCTAAAAAAATTACAAGATAAAGCAGGAAGTATAAAGTCATTTAAAGTCTCTCTTATGTATAAAAAAAGATGTGCATCTTGTCACGGTATTAATGGTGAGGGAATTATTGGTCCAAAAATCATAGGTCAAACTTCAGAGGTAATATATAAAAAGCTACTTGATTATAAAGCAGGAAGGACTGAGAATGCAGTTATGAAAGGCTTACTATTAAATTTAAGTAAAGATAAATTAAAAACTTTAGCAGATGAAATTGGAAAATTCGGAACTAATTAATGGATAAATTTAATTTACGTACTACCATAAAGAACACCTCACTTTTAAGTACCCTAACTACTAAAACAAAAGATGGTAAGAGTAAATTAAGCTTTAGGGGAATGAGATGGTTAGTAATATTCTCTGTACACATGCTTTTTTTCCTATCTTTTTTTATTGACATACAACTTTTAGAGGGAACTCTTAATGGCTCACGATTTTTAGGATTTCACCTAATAGATACCTTCTCAACATTTGAGGTTTTCTTAGCTACATATCATCTGTCAACAAATATGATAATTGGAAGTCTTACAGTCTTAACTGTATATCTACTCATTGGTGGACGAACATACTGCTCTTGGATTTGCCCATATGGTTTACTTAGTGAAATTGGTGAAAAAATTCACAACTCTTTAGTCAATAAAAAAATAATTAAAGAGCATGCATTTAACAATAGAGTGCGCTACTTTTTTTGGGCACTATTTCTTTTTCTCTCCTTTGGAAGTGGATACTTAGTTTTTGAGACAATTAATGTAGTTGGAATATTAAGCAGAGCGATTACATATGGCTGGTCAGTTGCTCTTTCATGGGTTATAGCTGTACTTTTAATTGAGATTACATATTCTCGTCGTGCTTGGTGTAAATATATATGTCCAATTGGAACTACCTACAGTATCTTAGGAAAAGTAAGCGCTACACGTATAGAGTGGAATGATAGCTGTGACCACTGTATGGTTTGTCATGATGTATGCTTTGAAGATCAAGTATTGGAGCTCACAAAAGTAAAGTATGACAAGGAAAGAGAAGAAAAAGGAATAACTCATCAATATATTACAGGTGGTGATTGTACTTTGTGTGGAAGATGCGTTGATTCATGTCACCAAGATTCACTCAATTTTGATTTTAGATGGAAAGAGTTAGTATGATAGAAGTAAACGGTATAACAAAAAAATTTGGCAAACATATATCTCTAAATAACATAAGTTGTAAGTTTAATGAAGGAGATTCAATTGCCTTAATGGGTGCGAATGGTGCAGGTAAGACTACTCTGATACGTATGATTTTAGGGTACTACCACAGTAATGGAGGAAAAATTTCTGTAAATGGACTTGATCCAATTAAAGATAGAATGCAGATTCTAAAGCATATTAGTTTTGTTCCTCAACTACCTCCTCCAATTAGGCTAAGTGTCGATGAACTTCTATATTTTGTTCAAAAATCTAGTGATGTTAAAATAGATGAAATTTACCATTATGCACATGAGATGGAACTTCCAATCCAGGAGCATCTTAATAAATCATTCTTGACACTCTCAGGTGGCATGAAACAAAAACTATTAATAGCAATTGCTGCGGCAAAGAGAAGCTCTATTTTCATCTATGATGAGCCTACAGCTAACCTAGATCCTAAAGCTCGTGAAAATTTTTATACAATTCTTCAAACACAAAAAGAGTCAAATATATCTCTATTTGTAACTCACAGACTAGAAGAGGTTCAAAATGTTGTTAATAGAGAAGTATACTTAGACTTAGGGGAGATAGTTTCTGATGAAATTTTATAACTTATTACTGCTAATTAGCTTAATGATTGTGACAATAGGGTGTGAACAAAGAGATCCAAATGAACCACATAGTGTACATTTTGATAGAGATATGTGCGAACGATGCAAAATGGTAATTTCTGATAGAAACTATGTTGCTCAAATTGTTGATGTAGAGAAAAGAGATGCTTATAATTTTGATGATATAGGATGTGCAGTACTTTGGCTAGATAAAAATGGCAAAAAGTTACATGAAAATCATAAATTTTATATTGCAGATAAATCAACAGGTGAATTTATTGATATAAATAGTGCATACTTTAGTAAAGGTGGCACAACACCTATGGACTTTGGAATCTCAGCTAGTAAAGAAAAAAGTAGTGCAAATAACATAAGTTATGATGAAGCTAAAAAGATAATATATGAAGTTAAAAAGATTAGAAGCAATAAAAAAATGATGAAAAGAGTAGCTCATGAATAATCTTCTATTAATCGCCTACCTTGATTTAAAAGAGTCAATACGAGCACGTTGGTTTTTAGTATACTCATTAGTTTTTGGTGGACTCATCGCTCTATTTTTTATCGCTGGTATTACAGAGTCACAAGTGATGGGTTTTAGTGGATTAAGCAGATTACTATTAATGTACATACAAATCAGTATAGTGATTTTGCCAATATTTATTTTAATGACTACGGTACGTTCAATCTCAGGAGATAGAGATAGTCATATATTGGAGTATATGCTCTCTTTTGCAGTATCATTAAAACAGTATTACTGGGGAAAAGTAGTAGGTAGATTCATTACCGTATTTATACCAGTTTTCTTAGCTATGCTTCTAGCAGTTATCTATGGTGTAATTAAATCTGCGTCTATCCCTTATGAACTATTTTTACTCTATTCAGCACTACTATTTTCACTATCACTAAGTTTTTTAGGGATAGCATTTTTTATCTCTTCACTAGTAAAATCTTCAGAGCTCGCTCTTGGACTATCTTTTTTTATATGGATATTTTTACTAGCGTTTATTGATATTGCACTTATTAGTTTAATGTTGCAAAATAGATTTAATGAAGAGCTTATTATCTCAATTGCCTTTATAAATCCACTTGAGCTGTTTCGTATAGCTGCAATATCTCTGTTTGATCCTGAGCTCACAGTTCTAGGTCCCGTCTCATACTATATTTTAGACAATATAAACCGTACTATTTTTATTACAATTTCAATTGTATACCCTGCTCTACTTGGACTTCTTTTTACATATGCTGGGTATTTAATATTTAAAAAGAAAGATTTAGTTTAATTAGGAGAAAAAATGAAAAAGTTATTACTGTTAGCTCTTAGTCTCTCTGCACTATATGCAAAGCCAATTATATATGAAAAAAATCAAACTTGTTTGATTAGACATTTCAAACTATACAAGTACCCATCATGGGTAGCAACTACAAAAACAAAGCAGGATAAAAGTGCATATTTTAGTTCACCAAAGTCAATGTTTGAGTACTATTACAATCCAATAAAATGGACATCATTAGGTGCAATATCATCTTCAGACATCAAAGAAGTATATGTAACTGACTTTAATTCCCTAGATAAAATTGATGCCAAAAGTGCCTATTATGTCTATGGATCTAATATTATAAGTCCAGCAGGTGATGACTTAGTCCCATTCTCAACAAAAATAGATGCCAAAAATTTTTCTAAAAAGCATAATGGGAAAAGAGTTTTAAAATTTAAAGAGGTAAAAAATAGTTTAATCAGACTATTAAATGGGCGCATATAGCGTCTATTTAATCAATCTTTATACTCTTTATGTATCTTTAAGATGCTATCTATATTTTCAAAAAACTTGTCTACAATATTAGGGTCAAAATGCTTTCCTCTTTCTGCTTTAATATATTCAAGTATATTATCCATACTCCACTTATCTTTATAAACCCTACGAGAGCCAAGAGCATCAAATACATCAGCTAAAGCTACAATGCGCGCTTCAAGCGTAATCTCATCACCTTTTAACCCTTTAGGGTAACCGCTACCATCAAATTTTTCATGATGCTCATTAGCTATACTAGCTGACATTTTCATAATATCACGTTTAGATGTATGTAACATTCTATGCCCAATACTAGCATGGTTTTTCATTATATCCATCTCTTCATCTGTTAATTTGCCAGGCTTTTTTAGTACACTGTCTGGTGTTCCCATTTTTCCTATATCGTGCATTGATGATGCTACATAAATATTGTCTGCCTCTTTGTCTGATGAGCCAAGTTCTATAGCTAGCAACTTACTATACATTGCTACACGTTTAACATGCTTACCTGTCTCATTAGAACGTTGTTCTGCTATTTCACTAATTGTAAAGATAATCTCTCGTTGAGACTCTTCTATCTCTTTTGATAATGATGAATTTTCATAAACAGTTGTAGCCTTCTCTAAAAATAGTCTAACCATATTTTTATCTTGTTCATCAACGATTTCATCAATATCTATATAAAGGACAATTCCACTACAACTTAACTTACTTGGTTTATACAAAATATAGTGTCCATCATCATAGTATTCTTGACTAATTAATGGTTCTTTATTTATCAATCTATATATTTGCTCATTTGTCTCTTCAAATATTACATCTACACTTGCGTCTTTAAACTTTCCATAACCAGCTACATCTAAATATTTATTTTCACTAATAGCTGCAATAAAAGAGGATGTATTTATTACCTCACTATCATCTAAATATAATAACGATATTAACTGTTCTAAAATTGCAGATAAAAAAACATCAATAGATTTCATTTTTTCAATTGTTGAAGTAGCTTCAATTATCTTTTTTAAGCCCTCTCTATTTCTTTCAATTGCAATAATATCTCTATACGTTCTTAAGCTCGTTAACACAGATGTATAGAGTTTTTGCATTGTTAATTCACTTTTATCCTTATAATCATTTATATCATATTGATGTATAACTTTTATTTCTGGTGCTTGTCCTGGTTGACCTGTTCGTAAAATTATTCGTATAAATTTATTATGAAGTTCATTCCTTATATAGTCTACAAGTTCAAGTCCAGCATTATCTGTTTCCATAACTACATCAATAAGTGCCAATGCGATATTTGGAGTACTCTGCATAACTTCCCTACCCTCTTTAGCAGAATATGCACTAATAAAATTACATTTTTTACCTTCAAACTCAAAGTGTTCTAATGCAAGTTTAGTGACACTATGAATCCCCTCATCATCATCAACTATTAGAATATTAACAGAGCCCTTTTTTCTCGGTTTTTTATCTACTTTATCTTCATTTTTAAAGATAATTTTTCCATCTTTAAACATAGTTAATTCCTTTAAAAATCATCGTATAAACTAAACCTTTATTCTCTTTAGAATCAACTGTAATCTTTCCACCAAGCTTCTGTGTAACTAAATTATAAATAATATGTGTACCCAAACCACTTCCACCAGAAGATCGTTTTGTAGTATAAAATGGATCAAAAATTTTCTTTAATCCATCAGCTGAAACTCCTTTGCCATCATCCATATAAGTAATATATAGATACTTATATGAGCTATTAACTTCAATTAAAATATGTCCATTTTCAATATTATCAAATCCATGTATAAGTGAATTAAATATCAAATTAGAAAATATTTGATAAAGAACACCAGGGTTTGAATTAATTCGTAATCCATTATCACACTTTATAATAACTTTATGAGAAGTTTTTTTAATTTTTGGGTGCAAACTAGTAATTATTTCCTCTAAATACTCTTTAATATCAAACTCCCGTATATCATTACTACTTTGATCAACAGAAATATTCTTGAAATTTTGTATCAACTTAACAGCACGTTCTATATTCAATAAAATATAATCACTACTTTTTATTGATGTTTGAATAAATGATTCAAAAGATGATTGTGTAAGTTCACCAGTTGTGTAATCATTTTCAAACTTTTCAACCTCATTTTTAAGATGAGAAGCAGCAGTAACAGCAATCCCGATAGGAGTATTGACTTCATGAGATACGCCAGCTACCAAGCGACCCATTGATGCCATTTTCTCAGTTTGTACTAGCTCCTTTTGTGCATGCTTTAAATATTTTGTTAAGCGTATCTGATAAACTAACATGCCAATAGCAACAGATGCTAATAAAAAATAGAATATTATCCAATAAAGATATTTCTCTATAACCTCTAAAATTTTAATCTCTTGATAATATGGTGAAATTTTTAGAAACTTAAAACAAGCATGTACTGATTGATAACTAAGTGGTGTTGACCACCCTATAATACTTGCTTTAATTGCTGCATCAGAAGTAGATTTCATCTGCATTAATGCAATAACAACCTCTTTTGACAAGCTATCAGATGTATGTTTTAGTTTTGCTAATGGCCATTCTGGATATAGCCTAGTCGAAGTTAAAAATGGAAATCCTTCATACTCTTTAGCATTTATAACATGAATCTTATTTATATCAATTTTTCCTTCCATTGCCATACGCTCTATAGTATCAGTTCTAACTGTTCCAACGTCTGCATTTTTATTCAATATAGAATATACAACATCATCATGAGTACCTTTAAAATTAAGTGAAGCAAAATCATTCTCTCTATCAATGCCATTTTCAGCAAGTTCTCTCCATGCCATCTGCCATCCACCTAATGACTTTTCATTTACTGCTACAAAGTTTGCACCTTTAACATCAACAATACTTGAAAAAAGTTTTTCATTATCGATATGTGAAAAGATTACACCACCAAACTTTTTTTGAGATAGTCCTGATAAATGTTTATTAACCAAAGTTGTAATACGTTGAACTCCATATTTGTATTCAAGTTCTACATAAAAGCCAGAATTTGTCAAAATAAAATCAACTTTTTTATCCTCGATATAGTTAAATAAATTATCAAAACTGATAGGTACAATCTCAAATTTTTTATTTTTTATTACTTTAGTTAGATATTGTGCCGTAGGATTCCACTTATTTAAAGTTTGTTCAATACCTCTCTTTGCTAACACTCCAATTTTAACTGTATTATCGTTTGAAAATAGAGTACCTGCTAACAAAAATAATAGTATTAAATAGCGCATAGTTCTCCCTTAAATTATATTGTATGAAAAATATTATTAAATAAATATTAATATAAATTAGTACTACAGTTCTTATATACTATTTCTATTTTAGATATAATCTATTTTTAAATGCCAAATGGAGAAATAAAAATATGCAAGAGTTCCTAGAAAAAGTAAAAAGTGCTAGCAGAACACTAAAAACAATGGATGCAAAAACAAAAAATCTTCTATTAGAAAAGATGGCATATGCTCTTGAAGAAAATTCTAAAGAGATTATTGTAAAAAATAAGATTGACTACACTTATGCCAAAGAGAATAACATAGATAATGCTATGCTTGATAGACTACTTTTAGATGAAAAAAGAATCAAAGCAATGGCTGATTCACTTCGTCAAATAGCAGCACTAACTGATCCTGTTGGGAAAATACTAGATGGCTGGGTAAATGAAGATGGTCTACAGATTAGTAAAATTAGTGTGCCAATTGGTGTAATTGGTATAATTTATGAATCTCGTCCAAATGTAACCTCAGATGCTGCAGCATTATGCTTTAAAAGTGGAAATGGTTGTGTACTAAAGGGAGGAAAAGAGGCTCAAGAGAGCAATACAATAATTGCTTCTGTTATGCAAAAAGTTTTAGAAGATAATGGTCTGGAAAGAAATATGATTTCACTTCTTCCAGACTCTTCACGCGAGGGTGTTGCAAAACTTATTAAAGAAGATAAGTATGTAGATTTAATTATTCCACGTGGTGGCTCAGCTCTTATAAAATATGTAAACGATAATGCTACTGTTCCCGTCATAAAACATGATAAAGGACTTTGTCATACATATATAGATGAAAAAGCAGATGAGCAAAAAGCGATTAAAATTGCACTGAATGCAAAAGTTCAACGTCCAGGTGTTTGTAATTCAATGGAGACACTTCTTGTTGATTATGCAATAGCTGATGATATTTTACCGAAGCTAAAAGTTGCGTTTGATGATGCTCATACAGAACTTAAGGGCTGTGATGTAACAGCTGGAATAATTGAGGTCGATGACAGAGCAAGTGATGATGAATTTAACACTGAATATTTAGCTAATATATTAAATATAAAAGTTGTAAATGGAGTTCATGAAGCTATTAACCATATTTCTCAATATGGTTCAGGACACTCTGAAGCGATTATTACAGAAGACTACACAGTAGCACAAAAATTTTTAAATGAGGTAGACTCAGCAACTGTATATGTAAATGCATCTACAAGGTTTACAGATGGTGGAGCTTTTGGTTTTGGTGCAGAAGTTGGAATTAGTACAAATAAACTTCATGCTCGTGGACCTATGGGAATTAGTGAGCTTACAACATATAAATTTATCATCCGTGGTGATGGACACATTAGAAAATAATAAAGGAAACAGATGCCATTTATAAATGTAAAAGTAGCAGGATCTATGACAATGGAACAAAAACGCCAAATTTCAGATGAAATTAGTACAACAATGGAAAATGTATTAGGAAAGCCAAAACCTAGTTGCTACATTGTGTTTGATGAAGTTAGTCGTGACAACTGGGCTAAAGGTGATGTAATACTTTCAGATGCAGATAAAAAGAACAGTGGTTCTTAAAATTGATGGGCTGAACTTTGCATATAAAGAGAGCCCTCTTCTTTATGAAAACTTTTCACTCTCTCTAAATTCTGGAGAAGCTATCTCAATTGTAGGAGCTAGCGGTTCAGGGAAAAGTACTCTTTTTGAGATAATATCTGGGAACTTAATACCCCAAAGCGGTAAAATTGAACGAGTCTCATTTTCACAAGTTTTTCAAGACCCATATAGCTCATTTCATCATAGCTATTCAATAATTAACCAAATTAAAGATGTAGCAAAATTATATGATATTGATGAGTATTTAACTCAATTACAATTAGAGTATAACTTACTTGAGAAAAAGCCGTATGAACTTTCTGGAGGGCAACTTCAACGCTGTTCAATACTACGTGCACTTTTAATGCGTCCAAAGCTTCTGCTTCTTGATGAGCCAACATCTGCACTAGATAACATTACTCAACTAGAAGTTATGAAACTCCTTGTCAAACAATTAAAAAGAGGAATCGGTATGTTACTAATTACTCATGACCTAGACTTAGCTCACTGGTTTAGCAACGAAATAATTACGCTTTCTGAACGTTAAATACTTCAATTAAATTAAGCTCACTCAAAAGCTCATGCAGACGATTATCGCCTATTTTTGTACTAATTCTAACGCCATCTTTTTTAGCTAATTTAAGTAGATAACCGATTATTGAAGATGTAAGTGAGATTGAGTTTGGTATGCTAATAGAAACACTTGAGTTTCCCCCATCAACAATACCTTGAATAGTAGATCTTATAGAGTTATAATCACCTATTGTCTTTATATTACCATTAATTGTAACTGATGAACCACTTGCTGATATTTCCATATACTTCTCCTTATTTTTCTAAATGATGAATAATTATAACTTCATTACCCTTAGGACTATAAAAGACTCCATTAACAGCCATTTTAGACATCAATATCCCTCTTCCATTAAAAGCAGTACCATTTACTAAATGACTTCTAAGAGTTTCAGTATCAAAACCATCACCCTCATCAGAAATTTTAATTATTAAACGCTCTGTATCTTTAGTATTTGTCAAATAAAATTTTACGTCAATTATTTTATCACAGTTTAATTCTTTTTGCAATAAGTAATTGTAATATTCACCAGACTCTAGCAAAGAATTCTTTTCATTGAGTGTAATTCCAATATTTCCATGTTCATAGGCATTCATAATTAACTCTGAAAATGCTTGTTCAATTGGCACTCTAACATCTTCAGCTATAGATAAATCATCGAAAAATTTTGATAACTCTTCACTTGCACGCTCTAACTCTTTCATTTTAGTAATGAATTTAAACTCTTTTTTTGCATCAGAATTATGAAACCTTTGGAAAAATATTAGAGTTGTATCATCATCTGGGTTTTCAACACGCCCATTTGCAAGCTCAACAAAGTCATTTTTACAATTTGAATTTCTAAAATCTTCTTCAATGTACTCATTATAGAGGCTGTTCTCTCCTACACTGCTCTCAACTAGTCCATCACTAAAAAATAGCATTCTCTCATATGAAGATATATCTATCTCTTCAATACTATAATCATTGTAATAAGATGTAATAGGAAGTGAGCTATTCCCAAGATGCTTCATATTTCCATCACTATCTATTCCTAAAACTGCTGGCATTGAAAAGCGTGCAAGTTTCATCATATCTGTTTTAGTATCAATTAATGCAAACATCGCAGAGACTATCTCTTCATCTAAAATTTTCTTATGTATAAACTCTACATAATCTTTTATAGCTCTCTCAATTGTAAAGTCAGAACCAGCACGATTAACCATGTGATTAATAAAAGCAATTGATAGAACTGTAGTAACAGAAGCAGAAACACCCTTGCCCATAGCATCAATTATAAACATAAATACTTTTTCATCTGATATTTCTCTAATGGAGTATATATCTCCACTTAACGTATCTAGTGGTCTATAATATGTACTAAAAAATAGAATATCTCCATTACTTACTAAATATTTACTATATAAATCGTCTCCAATAAGATGTAACTCTTTTTGGAATGCCGCATCATGCTGAGTTTTATTATATTTTTCCCTATATTGTAAAAGTTCAAACTCTTGATTTTTAGCTTTATTCTCTAACTGTTTTATAATAACACTCTGAATGGATATAGCTATTGCATCATATACCTCATCCATCTCTATTGGTTTAGATATAAAACTATTTATTCTTAAATTTATAGCATCAACTAAATCTTCCGTCTCTTTTGTTGCAGTAACTAAAATTATTGGTATCTCAGCATCAACTTGACGTATTTTTTTTGTCATGTCGATTCCACTAAGGTTTGGCATCATATGATCAGTTAAAATCAAATCTATTTTATTATTTATAAAAGCATCATAACCCTCATTGCCATCATATGCTTCAATAACATTTTTAAAAAGTTTTGAAAATGCAATTTTATACATCGCACATGTTGAGGTAGAATCATCAATTACAAGTAGAGTTAGATTTTTAGTATATTCAAGTAACTCTTTACGACTCTTTTTCATCTATACTTTAAATACATTTAAGTTAGAATTTAATTTATCAGCTTTACTAGAAAGCTCTCTTGAAGTATCATTTATAGAGACAGAGAGTTTAGTGTTTGTCTCTGCAATAGCAACAACTGAATCCATCTCCTTCATCAATGATTTTGTTCTAGTTGCTATATAAGTGTTTTTATTTACTAAAGTTTTTGCAGATTCTACTGTATTCATTAACTTCTCTATTGTCTCTTCAGCCTCGCTAGAGAGTGTACTAGCATTTTGAGCAATTTTACTATTATCTTTTGCATTATGATCTGAATCTACTGTTATATCTGTAATATTTTGAGTAATAATATTTGTTGTTGCACTAATTTCTGCTAATGACTTTTGCGTTCTCTCTGCTAACTTACGTACCTCATCAGCAACAACAGCAAAACCACGTCCGTGTTCACCCGCGCGAGCTGCTTCAATTGCAGCATTTAGTGCAAGTAAATTTGTCTGTTCGGCAATATCACCAATGATAGTTAAAACATTTTTAATATCACTAGCTTGTTCTGACAGTGAAGTAACCTTATGTGAAAGCTCTTCTTGACGAACATTACCATCTTCTATCATTGATACAACAGATGTCAAATTATCAACAAAGTGCTTAAGTACTTTTTGTGCATCCATTAAGTCTTCAGTATTTGAAACTGCCAACTCTTCTGTTTGATCTAAATTATTACCAACATCACTTACAAGAGCACTAATTGTATCAACGCTTTCGTTCATTACATTAGCATCACTTTCTAATACAGAGGCTGTATCATCAAGCTTTGTTGCAACACTCTTTGTATCTTTGGAGACAAGCAAGGCTTCGCTCATAACTGACTTAAAAGATGCAACTAAAGTATTTAACGAATCAGCAATACTTCCAATCTCATCTGAATTTTTTGCATAAATTTCTTGAGTCAAGTCTTTATTTTGTGAAAGATTTGAAATCTGATTTTTACTCTCAACTATAGAATTTATAATTCCTCGAGAGACTAAAAGTAAAATGGCAGAAACAAAAAATGCAAAGCCCATACTAAAAGCTATATTTAACCATGCCTCTTTAGTTGAATGCTTATGAATAGAGTCCATTTTTTCAAGCGCATCATTTGCTAAAGCATCATCTATCTGCTTTAAAAGGTTTATTTTTTTGGTAATTGTATTAAACCAATCTACAGGATCAATACCAAAACTTCCATCAGTTGCCTTGCTAAGAGCAACTCTGCGCATACTTAAAACTTCTTTAACTGAATCACTTTTCATCTTATCTTCATAATTCTCAATCGCTTTACTATCTGCAATTGCCAAGAATGAGTCATCATAAGAGTTTTGTTCACTAATTAAACTTACAAGCTTTACATACATACCTTTAGCAAATGAATTAGCAGCAAACGTGTTTGTAAGAACAGCGCGCTCAATACCAGCTCGTTCCTTTGATTTTAAAAAGTTACTATAAGCTGTCAAAGTTTTAGTAAGTTCATTATAGGTACTCATTTGAGCAGTAAGTGCTGCTATATCCAACAACATAGCATTAACTGAACTATAATAACCAACTTCCTCTTTTACACTAATTTTCAATTCACTAATTCTTGAACGAACATTATTTAAAGATGAAAACTTACTTTTTACATCATTTACCAAGTGCGACAAATCACCTATATAGGAAGTTAAATCAATACTCTCAATATGATTATTATATGCTTTTAGTTTTTTATTAACTTCCCTACGTTGATTTGGTAGTTTCTCTTTAAACTTTTTTCCCTTAGAACCTAAATAACCAGCGCTCATCCCACGCTCTTTTTGTGTTTCATGCAGAAGTTGACTAATTTTTACTGATAATTCAGTTATATCTTTTAATCTATCTAACTCTATGTCATCATTACGCAGGTCTAAAAATGTTCCTACACTAGATACAATTCCCCAACCTATTGTAAGTATTAGAACTAAAGTCAATTTAGCTTTGATGGTTATACTCTTAAACATATATCACACCTCTAAAGTTTATAATTAAGTAGTATTTTATCTTCTTATATATAAAAAAGTTATAAAGTAACTTAAAGTATTTTAAACTTAATACAATACATTAACAATTTTATAACCAATAGCAGCAAAAAGAATAGATCCAAAAAGGTTCAAAGCCATATTTAAAACTGCATAGCCAATACTACCACCTTGAATAAGTAAAAAACTCTCAAATGCAAATGTTGAATATGTTGTAAGAGCACCCATCATTCCAGTTGAAAGAAATGATTTTGTATGCACACTAAAAATTGAAGTTAAAGCAAAAAGTGCAAAAAGCGCTCCCAAAATAAAACTACCTAGAAGGTTTACACTAAGAGTACCTACTGGGATTTCAGCTATTGTTCTTGGTAAAAGGCCATTTATATATGCACGTAGTACTGCACCTATAAAGCCTCCACTACCTATAGCTGCTATTGTGCTTAAGCTCATCATTGTATATCTCCTGCATTTTCGTTCGTAAACTATTTAACCACTCTTCTTCACTAGTTGCGTCAATTGGGTCTAAGAAAATTGCTTTTACCTCTCCTACTCTATGCTCATATCTTCCCGTATCAAATAGATTGCCACAATTTACAAGTACTAAGGGCTGAACTTTAAGTGCATATTTATCAGCAACTATTTTAGCACCCTTCTTAAAGCGAATAATTTTTTTATTTTTACTACGTGTACCCTCTGGAAAAATTGAAATTACGCGCCCGCTATCAACTCTTTTTTTAGACTCTTTTAGTAGTGAAACAATTCCGCGTCTATCTTCTCTATCAAGACTTATCATATCTGTTTTACGTAAAGATAGTCCAAAAAATGGCATTTTAAAAAGCTCTTTTTTTGCAACCCAAGCAAAATCAACATTTGGAGTTACCATCTCAGTCACCATAATATCCACAAGGCTTTGATGATTTATTACAAACATTTTTGCATTTGGATCTGCTTTACCTACAATCTTAACTCTAATTCCTAAAAAGAATAAAATTATGCGTGATGTTACTTTTCTAGCACCTACAAGTGCTCTTCCAAAAGAGACAAAAGCTATAAAAAATGTCATTAATATTAAAAATGCACTTACTGCATAAATAAAACTAATTCGAGCAAATATTTTCATTATGTATCCATCCAATTTTTTCATTTTCTAATTTTATTTTAACAAAATTATTTAAGCGTTTAATTTTATCAAACTCTTTTTTGACTTGAGTTGTTTTAAAAACTGTTCCATTATGCATAGGTAGTAGATATATCTCACTACCACTACGAACACAAACCCTACCAGTTGGCATATATAGATATACAACAGCACCTGCAAAAACTGTAGCTAAAAATATATACTTCTTCTTTTTTCTTAATTTAAACAGTAATAAAAATAGTAGTGCAAAAAAAGTAGCAATCCCTGCTTTTAATGGTGTGTTACTAGTTTCATATGGGTTAAGATCAGTTTGTGTTACTACTGAGTCATCACTAACAATAATTGGTATGAGAAGTTTTTCAAACTTCTCACTCTCTAAATTAAAATATGAAAACTTCAAGTTATGCATGAAAGATGGAATTATTGCATAAAATGTTGCTACACTATTTGGCCATTGGCTACTAATTGTCTCAATTCCCTGTTTATGGCTATTTTTTAGAACAAAATTATTCAAATTTGCCATTTTTGCTTTAATAGTAAAAATGACTATATTGTTATTTCCATCATAACGTGTAGTTTTATACTCAGTTACCTGCATACTATTTGCTAAAACACCACAATAACTCTCATCTGGATGTAAATTTAGCGTCTCAATCTTTTTACCTGATAATACCTGTTGCATAGCTCCACTATAATTTTCAAAAACTAAAGATGCTAAAACATCTGGCGTTCTTACATCCTTTTCAATAGCTTGAAAATAAAAAGTTTCATAGTATGTAATATCTTTTTTTACACGAGAGTTTTTATCGCTTAAAATCTCAATACCGCGTTCACCCTCTAGCTTATAGTAAAGATCTTGAAACTGCTCTTTTGCAGCAACTGCTTTTACTGTAATTGGGAAAACTTGATTTGAGTAGATTCTATTTGGAAAGTTATCGTAAGTTAAATATAGAAGCTTTGCATCACCAAATGCAAAGCTAATTAGAAAGAGAAGTACTAGAAAGAGTCTGATGTAAAGCCCTTAAGCATTTTCGCACCCTCATCTGAACCTAAAATTGTCTCTATTGCACGTTCTGGATGAGGCATAAGTCCAAAAACATTCTTATCTTTATTACAGATACCTGCAATTGCATCAATAGAACCATTTGGATTTAAAACATGTCCCTGCTCATCGCAATAACTAAGAAGTACTTGATTATTCTCATATAAGTCAGCAAGCCCATCCTCATCAATATAATAATTTCCCTCAGCATGAGCAATAGGAATATTTACAATATCTCCATCATTTAACTCATTTAAAAAGGAGTTCTCGCTATTTACCACTTTTAAGTGATGATGCTTGCTAATGAAATGCTGATTATCATTATGTTTCATTGCCCCAGGTAGCAGATGACTCTCTACTAGAATCTGAAAACCGTTGCAGATTCCAAGTACTTTACCACCACTCTTTGCATAAGCTTTTACAGAGTCCATAATTGGTGAAAAACGAGCGATTGCTCCACTACGTAAATAATCACCATAACTAAAGCCCCCTGGAACAACAACTAAATCTATATTTTCACTAATATTATGATCTTTATGCCAAATTAGTTCAACATCATGACCTAGCTTTTCAAAAGCATATTGAGTATCATATTCACAATTAGTTCCAGGAAATTGTAAAATTGCTACTTTCACGATTCAATCTTTATTTCATACTCTTCAATTACAGTATTAGCAAGTAGTGACTCACACATCTGAGTTGCCTCTTTTTGTGCAGACTCTGAATCAGTAGAATCAAGTTTTAAAACAATTTGTCTTCCAATTCTAACATCGCTAACTTGCTCAAAACCTAAAGAGTTTAGTGAATGATGTACAGCTTTACCTTGAGAATCTAATACACCATTCTTTAAATATACATTTATTATTGCTCTCATTTCTTTGTCCCCAAAATTCTATTTAAAACCTCTTCATAAGCCACTTTTACACCACCTAAATCTTGACGGAATCTATCTTTATCTAGCTTCTCATTTGTCTCTTTATCCCAAAAACGACAGCTATCTGGACTAATTTCATCACCTAAAAGAATATTTCCATTTTTATCTTTTCCAAACTCTAACTTAAAGTCTATTAACCTAAGTCCACGCTCATCGAAAAATGGTAATAGAATTTTATTCACTTTTCGTGCCAACTCTTTTAGTGTATCTAGCTCTTTTTGAGAAGATGCAAGCTCCATAAGGAGGGCATGTTCATCATTAATTATAGGATCGCCAAAATCATCATTTTTGTAACAAAACTCTACTAGAACAAAAGGTAACTGCTTACCATTTTCAATTCCAAGTCTCTTTGTTAAAGATCCAGTTGCTACATTTCTAATAATTACCTCAATTGGAATAATATCAACTTTATTAATCAGCATATCTGTTTCACTTAATTTTTTAACAAAATGAGTCTTGATACCGTTTTTTTCAACAAGTTCAAAAAGCTCTGTACTAATTAAATTATTTAGTTCACCTTTACCAGCTTCTGAACTTTTCTTTTCTGCATTAAATGCAGTTAAATCATCTTTGAACTCTGAAATTAACATATCTTCATAATCTGTAAAGAAAAGTTTTTTTCCTTTTCCCTCATATAATAATTTGCCCTTTTCCACCCTCTATCTCCTCTTATTTGTAATAATTAAAGCTTTTAAAATGTCAACTCCACTTCGTAGTTGTAAATCCTCATTTAATTGCTCTTTTGTAATGACTTTTTTATCTTTTTTTAGAGCATCTTCTTTCTTAATTTTTTTACTATTTTTTACTTTACCATCAACTTTTTCAAGCTCCTCTTCAAGATGTTGCTTAAGCTCTGCCTCTTTAATTTTAAAATCATCTTCATCATCTGTTTTAACACTACCATTTTTTACAATAATATCAGGTGTTACACCCTTAGCTTGAATTGTTCTACCATTTGGGAGATAATATCTAGCAATTGTAAGTTTTATAGCGTCAGTCTCATCAATTGGCATAATAACTTGAACACTACCTTTACCAAAACTTTTCTCACCAATAACTACTGCACGTTCATGATCTTGCAGGGCACCACTAACAATTTCACTAGCACTAGCACTCCCACCATTTACTAAAACTACAATTGGAACATTTGCAAATGTATCAGTAGATGTTGCTTTATAGACTTTTTGATCTTTTTGATCTTTACCTTTTTGTGAAACGATAACACCCCTTTTTACAAATAGATTTACAACATTAACAGCTTGATCTAGTAGTCCGCCTGGATTATTACGTAAATCTAAAACAATCCCCTTTTTACTCTTACTTGTAATATGTTTTTTTAGATGTTTTTTAACCTCTGATGTAACTTTTTTATCAAAGCTTGTAATTCTAAGATAGAGAACATCATCACCAATTGTTTTTGCATAAACAGAATCAATTTTAATAACATCACGAATAATCTCTACTTTTAAAGGTTTACTCTCACCTTTACGTACAATTGTAAGTTCAATTTTAGTACCAGGTTTACCGCGCATTATATTTACAGCTTCATCAATTGTCATATTTAGTGACGATTGATCATTTATTTTCAATATAATATCTGAAGCTTCAAGTCCAGCTTCATCTGCAGGAGTCCCCTCAATTGGAGCTATTACAGTTAATGCACCGTTTTTAATACCTACGGTGATTCCAAGACCACCAAACTCACCATCAGTTGCAATTTTAAGACTCTCAAAATGTTTTTGGTTCAGATAGTTTGAGTGAGCATCTAAATTTGTTAAAAGACCATTCATAGACTTTTCAATTATCTGTTCAATTGTTATATCATCAACATAGTAACGTTCAACAATTCCAATAACTTTTGTAAATCTAGTAAGTGCCTCTAGTCTTGATGTTTCATTATTATCTACTTTAGAAGTTTTTGCGAGCAAAAGTGGACTTTGCGTAGCTAATGCCATAACTGCAACAAAACCAGCAAGTACCATTTTAGGTTGTTTCATTAAGTAATATCCTTATATATCATTTTCCAAGGAAAAAATTACAGTAGTATAGTATTTTTGAGTTAATATTCTTCTTGTATGGTCTAACTAGTTTAAAATTTTCTCTTTCTTTCCTCAATATTGCGCAGTCATCGCAAATCTATTTCTACCTGCTCTTTTTGCCTCAGATAGTGCTTGTTCTGCATCATCCATCAATTTATCAATAGAAAAATGTTTTTCTGGAATTACAGAGGTAATACCTATGCTAATAGTTACATAGGGACTAACTTTTGAGGGACCATTATCTATTTTTAAACTCTCTACTGACTCTATTAACATTTTTGCAACATTTTTTGCACTTGCAATTGAGGTCTCTGGCAATATAATTGCAAAACTGTCACCTTCATAACGGGCAAGTATGTCTGAAGAGCGTCTTAATTTAGATTGTATCTCCTTGGCAATATTCATCATTGTATATTCTGATATTTTTTTACCATATGATTTATTATAAGCATCAAAGTAGTCTATATCCACTAACATCAATGACATCGGTAAAGATGAACGACGCAAACGTCGCCACTCTTTATGTAACTCCTCATCAAAATAGCGACGATTATGAACTTTTGTGACTGCATCAAAAGTTAACATACTATCTAACTCTACATTTGAGTGTTCAGAGTGACCTAGTAGTTCTTCTACTGAAGCATTCTTCTTCTTTAGGACAGAATGCATCTGCTTAAACTCAGATGCTAAGTGACCTATTTCATCATCAGTTCTACTCAAATCATTAATAAAGTTTGCATCAGCATCTTGTGCATTTTCCATCAACTTATGCATATGACGACTAAGCCCCATAATTGGTGCTACAACCATTGAATGCATCATCTTCATTGATGTCATTAAAACAATAATTCCAAAAATAGCAATTGCAATACTAACAATTTTAATGGCAGAAAGCCCACTATTAATGATATGTCTGTCTTGTTTCACCTCTATAAGTAAATTATTTTTAATATCAATAGCATCTCTTAACTGATAAGATAGAAGATAATCTTTTAGTTCATCATTGTAGTAATGATCTTTTGTTTCAATAATCTTCTTAGCAATATTTTTAAAACCAGATGACATAAAATCTACAGGGTAAATTTTAAAAACAACACTTGCTTGATGTTCAATCTCCATAAGACGTTCACTATCTAGTTTTCTAGCAATTACTAATGTTCCATATGGACTTTTTGTATCTTTTTTATATACAATCGGACGAATAGATATAAACACTGGATATGTCCCACCCATGTAAAGACCGCTAATATTCACAATTTTGGAATCGCTCGAACGATATTTTTCATCTAAATATAGATTTCCAGCAGACATACTAGATAATTTTGGAACATTATCATATGCGATTGATCTATTTTTATAAAAAAGTAATTTACCATTATTGTCATAAACTTGAATAACATTAATATCTCGTATATCTAAAGTCTCATCAGCAAAATGAGATTCAAGTTCATCTTTGTCATCTTTTACAATTGCATCGTGTAGTAAAGAGTCATAAGCCCACTTTGAAGCAGCCGTATCTGTTTGCACAATATGCTTGTCTATGGCATGTTCTATTCTTTCAATATTTGTATCAGCCTCAATTCTCTCTAACTCTTTAAAGCTAGGATAGACCAATAGGTATTGCAAAACAAATATTGCTACTGAGAAAAACAGTAATTGTAAAATAAAAAATAGAATTACTTTTTTATTGATTGACATATTATAATTTCCTATATCTTTTTGAGATATTTAGTATATCACATGTTATCTTTTTATAGGATACTTAACAAAACTATATTTTATAATCTTTTTAGCTATAATATGATAATTTTATAATGTTTAGGAACTAAAATGCACAAAATAATCTCATTATTTATATTTCTTATGATTTCAACTACACATGCAATAATAATCGATACAAAAGGTAGATTATCGATTCATAAAATTATCCCAACTATAGATGAAACTAACCAGAGTATAACAATTAAGGGAAGTGGTTTTACAAAAAATACTAAGGCTATTATAACTGCTCTTGACAGCGAACAAGAAGAGTTAATTGTTAGTAACTTGAACACTAACGCTATAGCAGAACAGATACTAATTAAAGGCTCATATGCCTATATTGCAAATCATTATAAAGGTTTAACGATTATAGATATTAGTAATAAAAATGCACCTAATATTTTATCTACTACTTCAACAAAAGGAACTCCTTACTCTTTAGACATTAATGATCAGTATATATATATTGCTGATGGATATAATGGTTTGAGTATAATTGATATTAAAAGTTCTAAGTCACCAAAACTTGTATCAAATATTCGTCTATATGATTTTGCATCTTATGTGACAATAGTAGACAACTATGCTTATGTTTCTGATAGGTATAAGGGTTTAACAATAGTTGATATTAGCGATAAAGTATCACCAAAAATTACTTCTAATATCAAAACAGATGGAAGTACATCTTCTATTGTAATAGATGCTAATTATGCTTATATATCTGATAACAACAATGGTGTAACAATTATTGATATAAGTAATGTACAGCTCCCAAAAATTGTATCTAATATTTACTTTAAAGACTATGTAAGTTCAACTACAATAGATAATCAATATCTGTATGTAAGCAGTCATAGTTACAACAGTAGTGATACTAACTTAACAATAATGAACATAAATAGTCCAACTACTCCGGTATATATTTCCAGTATTAAGATAAAAGGCTACATTAAGTCTGTAAAAATATATGAAAACAATATGATAGTTGCAAGTAGAGAAGGAGGTTTGAATATATTTAACATAAGTGATAAAAATAATATCACACTTATTCATAATATATCTTCTCTTGGTACTGTAAATGACATTAGTCTATCAAATGACTCAAAACACCTATATCTTTCAATGAATAATTCAGACTTTACAATAATAGATAATCCAATATATAACAGACCAAAAGTAGAATTAAAAAGTAGTAATGAGATAGAGATAACACTCTTTAATTCAAAAGCTTCAGGTATATTTACTATTAGACTTTATGAAGACAATAAAAATTATATAAAAGCTCTTTATGGTGCTAATGTAGATCTTACTGTAAAAGATAGGGGAATACTTAAGTTGAAGAAAGGGTGGAACTTGTGTGCTCTTCCTGTTACCGTTGATTTAGACGAGCGTTTATTTAAAACACTCTTTTTTAATTTTACAGATTTGTATACGTATGATAATGACTATATTGAAAAATATAAAATAAAAGGCTTAAAAGTAGGTGATGGTTTTTGGGTAAAGTCAACAAATGATAAAGAGATAAATTTTCATGCAAAAACAAGTAACCCTAAATTTAATATAAACGATTTAAATCCAAAAACTTCTGGATGGAGTTTATTAGGTACAAGTGCTAACGTATCTTCTTTGGAAATTATAAATAAATTCAAACCTAAAGTTATTTGGCTATATAAAAATAGTACATGGTACAGTATTACTCCAAACGATAATGAACAGGCTATTAATGCAGGAGATGGCTTTTGGATGTTAAAATAAGAGTTTACATGGTACAAAATAGATATAAGAACAACATACTAACAATAGATGGAATTTATATGATTATATCGTTCAATTGTTAAAATTTAATTTTTAAAGGATTTGGTAATTTTAGTTCATATATAATTTAAACTTATTTTTAAAATATACCTTATAATCAAACTTTGTAGCAAGTATTATAGGAGAAATTATGAAATCAATTATTCCATCAACTATATTGCTTACTTCAATTAGTCTAGTAGATGATGATTTCAACCTTATAACAATGAATACAACTCTTTCATACAGAGTAAAAAAGATTTAACAGCGCCAATTCAAAAAATAAGTGCAAGAAATCTATTTAATGAAGATATTCGTGAGCCATCACCATATAGCTTGATGACTATCCAATGCAAGGAATATATATTTGGTGAAATTAGGTACCATTTTTAAGATAGCTGTCTAACGATTAATCGCCCTTTAATGAGTATTCTAGTACAATTTCACAAAATTATTGCAGAGGATGCACGCAATGAGTGAAATTTTCACGTTTCTTGGTCTGATCTCACATAGTCACGCCTTTATATATCTATCACATATGTTTCTAACAACGATTATCGTGTTAGTTATCGCAAAAGCGGCTACATCGTCACTACGTTTAGTTCCACAAGGTACTCAAAACGTTATTGAAGCCTATTTAGGTGGTGTTATGTATATGGGCACTGATGTTGTTGGCGAAAAAGAGGCTCGTAAGTATTTGCCTCTAGTAGCTACAATTGGTCTTTTTGTTGCTGTAGCAAATGTTATAGGTATTATTCCTGGGTTTGAATCGCCATCTGGTAGTTTGAACTTTACACTAGCTTTAGCACTTTCAGTATTTGTATTTTATAACTTCGAGGGAATCCGTCGAAATGGTGTTATTAAATACTTCAAACACTTTTTAGGTCCTGTTGGTTGGTTAGCACCACTTATGTTCCCTATTGAGATAGTTTCTCATATATCACGTATCATCTCTCTTTCATTTCGTCTTTTTGGAAATATTAAGGGTGATGATCTTTTTTTAATGGTTCTTTTAATGCTAGCACCTTATGTTGCTCCGCTACCAGCATTCGCACTTCTTAGCTTTATGGCACTTTTACAAGCATTTATCTTCATGATGCTAACATATGTTTATCTAGCTGGTGCGATACATATAGACGACCACTAAACCTTCATTATGAAACGTTCAATATTTGAGTCTATACTCAGTCTATTGTTGGGCGTTTCTTGGGGCTTTTTAATTATAGGTGTCTATTTAACTTTTCATATCTTCTCTAACTACAGTATATCTTTAGCAATTTCGGCTTCATTCATTTTTATTTTTATAGCTCTATTTTTAATTTTAATATTAGAGATGATGGATTTACAGATGAAAAAATTTAAAGAGATGCAAAAACAGACAAAACTTCTAGAAAATTTAAATGAAGCAATACCTAATAACAGACCCCAATCACTATCTTAACCTCGAACTCACACTAAAAAATGCTCTTATAGAGTATAAACCAGAGTTCGTATGCTTTAGAGATAAGCGTTTAATTAATCATGATGATGAAGTAGGTAAATTTATAAATATTGGACGCAAATACTCAGATGCGAAATTAATAGTTCATTCTCATTTAGAGTTGGCACTTAAATACAAAAGTGATGGCCTGCATGTCGCAAGTAGAGATTTTGAGATGATTAAACCTGCTAAAGATGAAAATTTATTTGTAGTTGCAAGTACTCATTCAATCAAAGAGGCTAAAGAGGCGATAAGCCTTGGAGCTAATGCTATCACCTTTAGTCCAATATTTGCAACACCTGGTAAAAGTGAGCCTGTTGGTTTAGTGAAATTAAAAGAAATAATAGATATAATCGGCGCACCTATTTTTGCGCTAGGAGGCATTATAACAGATGCTCAAATTAGTGCACTTGAAAAGGTAAAACCATATGGTTTTGCCTCAATTCGATATTTTCTTCCAAAGGAATCTTCTTGAAATTTGAAATCGTTATAGGTTTAGAGGTACACGTACAACTAAACACTAATACAAAACTATTCTGCTCATGTGCTACAAGCTTTAACCACCGTCAAAACTCAAACACTTGTCCAACATGTTTAGCACTCCCAGGGGCACTACCTGTAATTAATAAAGAGGCTGTCCATAAAGCAATCATGTTAGGAACTGCAATAGATGCTACAGTAAATAAGACATCAATTTTTGATAGAAAAAGCTACTTTTATCCAGATTCACCTACTGCTTACCAAATTTCACAATTTTATTTTCCTATTGTAGAAAATGGTCACTTACAACTTGACTTTGAAGATGGTTCACATAGAAAAATTGGTGTTACACGTGCTCACTTAGAAGCAGATGCTGGTAAAAATATACATAATGGAGATCACTCAAAAGTGGACCTTAACCGTGCTGGAACTCCACTTTTGGAAGTTGTTAGTGAACCTGATATGCGTTCAGCTGAAGAGGCTATCTTATACCTTAAAAAACTTCACTCTATTGTTCGATACTTAGATATTAGTGATGCTAATATGCAAGAGGGGTCATTTAGATGTGACGCAAATGTCTCTATTCGTCCTGTTGGTGATGAAAAACTTTATACTCGTGTTGAAATAAAAAATTTAAATAGCTTTAAGTTCATTCAAAAAGCTATTGAGCATGAAGTACACCGTCAAAGTGAAGCGTGGGAAGATGGTCTATATGATGAAGAGGTTTGGCAAGAGACTAGACTTTATGATTCTGCTAAAAATGAGACAAGAAGTATGAGGGGGAAAGAAGAAGCTGCAGATTACCGCTACTTCCCTGAACCAGACTTACCACCAATTGTAATTACAGATGCGCAGATGGCACAATATAGTGTAATTCCAGAACTTCCAGATCAAAAACGTGAACGTTTTGTAAGTGAATATAGTTTACGTGAATATGACGCTGGTGTTATTACAAGCTCTTTAGAGATGGCACACTACTTTGAGGAGATGTTAGAGCAAAAAATATCGGCTAAAACTGCCGTATCACTTCTTACAGTTGAACTTTTAGCAAGACTTAATAAGAAAAATATTGCAATAGAAAATTCACCTATTAATGCGAAAACATTGGCTACAGTAGTTGCTAGGATGGAAGACAAAAGTATAAGTGGAAAAGCTGCGAAAGATGTTCTTGACTATTTAATGGAAAATGATAGTGATGTAGACAGTGCAATTGATAAACTTGGACTGAAGCAGGTTAATGATGATGGTGCTATACTAACGATAATTGATGAAATTATGACAAATAATAGCGATAAAGTAGAGCAATATAGAAGTGGAAAAGATAAACTATTTGGCTTCTTTGTAGGACAAGTTATGAAAGCTAGTAAAGGAAGTGCAAATCCAGCTATGGTTAATGACCTACTTAAACAGAAACTGGATTCCTAAATGAGCATCTCCGTAATAGGTGCGGGAAAATGGGGGCAAGCACTACAGTTTGCTCTTTCAGAAAAAAATAGTGTTAATATCTCTTCAAGAACTCATCGTGATATAAAAAATTTTGTTACACTAAAAAAAGCTCTAAGTTCTAACTACTTAATCATTACAATTCCAGCACAACAAATTGCCTCATGGCTTGAGAGTAATTTTAAATATAGTGGTCAAAAAATTTTAGTCGCTGCAAAAGGAATTGATGCAAAAGATGGACGTTTTCTAAATGAAATTTATTCAAAATTTTTACCAGCAGAATCTACATGTTTTCTATCAGGCCCATCATTTGCAGTAGAGGTTAAAAATAGCCTACCAGGTGCTGTTGTAATAAATGGAGTAGATGAAAAGCTTTGTAATGAGTTTGCAGAACTTTTTCCATCATTTCTAAAAACATATACTAGCGGTGATGTTATTGGTGCTGAAATTAGTGGTGCATACAAAAATGTCATTGCAATTGCAGCTGGAATTTGTGATGGGCTCTCTCTTGGAAATAATGCGCGTGCTGCACTTCTTTCAAGGGGGCTTATAGAGATGCAACGTTTTGGTGCTTCATATGGAGCAAAAATGGAGACATTTTTGGGCTTAAGTGGCGCTGGTGACCTTTTTTTAACAGCAAGTTCTACTCTATCAAGAAATTACAGAGTTGGACTTGGTTTAAGTAAGAATAGAACAATTGAAGATATTTTAGAAGAACTTGGTGAAGTAGCTGAGGGTATTGGAACAACAAATGCCCTCAAAAAAATTGCTAAAGAAAAAAATATTTATCTCCCAATAGCAGATGAAGTTTATGCTGTATTAAATGGCAAATCTGTACAGCAAAGCCTAAAAGATTTACTTAACTCCTAATTTATGAAATTAAATATTTTAATTACATCTTTAATACTATTACTTTTAACAGGCTGTATTACACCCAAGCCAACACCAGTACAAAATGTGAAACTACCTAAAAGTTTCTCAATGACAGGCACGCAAAAATTGCAACCTAAGTGGTGGAAAGTATTTGAAGATAGTGAACTTAACCGTTTAATTGAACATGCCCTAAAATCAAACCTTTCACTTAAAGCTACATGGGAACGCCTAAATCAAGCACATGCAGTTGCTATTAAAAATGGTGCTTCACTCTACCCTAGTCTATCACTCTCAAGTGAAGCCTCTAGGGTAGAAAATGGTCTAAATAGAAACAACTTTTCAGCTGGAGTTGCTGCAAGTTATGAAATTGATTTATGGGGACGTATTAATAATATAGCAGATGCTTCACTACTTGAGGTAAAGGCATCTAAAGAGAATCTTGTATCTGCTTCAGTTAGCCTAAGTGCAGAGATAGCATCAACTTGGTATAGATTAAAAGAGCAGCATAACCATGCATCTCTACTAAAAAGTCAAATGGAGATAAATAAAAAACATCTTCAACTTACTGAGCGAAAATTTAGAAGTGCGCAAGCAAAAGTATCAGATATTATTCAGCAGCGTCAAATAGTAGAATCATCCAAAGGTGAGGCAATTTTGACTAATGGTCGTATAAAACTATTGGAAAATCAATTAGCACTGCTTCTTGGAGAAAATGCAACTACACTAAAGTATTTAAATAGTAATGATTTTACTATTGCAACAAAACTACCAAAGATGAATGTAGCATCTGAACTTTTAATGCAACGTCCTGATGTAAAAGTAGCCTATTACAAACTTCAAGCCTCAAACAGCCGTCTTGCAAGTGCAGTGGCTGAGCAATACCCTAAACTTACAATTTCAGCGTCACTTAGCAGTACTTCGCTATCTGCAAGTGATATTTTCACAAACTGGTTATCTACATTAGTAGCAAACATTAGTGCACCACTATTTGACGCAAATATGAGAAAAGCTGAAGTACAAAGAAATGAAGCTCAAAGGGACGAAAAACTATACCTATATTCAAATACACTACTAAATGCACTAAAAGAGGTAGAAGATTTTATAAGTAAAATTCAACATCAAAAACGTTATTTAGATAGTTTAACTAAACAGATAGAGCTCTCTTCTTCATCACTAGAGAAACTAAGACAACAATATATTCATGCAAATACAAGCTTTGTGAGCTTTCTAAATGCTCAACTAAGCCTTCAAGGTTTACAACGCAAACAGATAAGTGCATCAAGAGAATTAATTGAAAACACAATCTCATTACATCGTGCACTAGCTTCTGGTTGGGTTTTAAAACAAAATAAGCCTCTTACAAGGAATTAATATGTCAACTTCTGATAGATCTCCTAAAAAAAACATACTATCTTTCTTTATTATGACTATAATTGTCATTGCAGTAGTTGCAATATCTATATATTGGATTAAAAATAGACCTCGCGCAACTCGTACACCAGTTAAAATTCTTGCTCCATTAGTTACAGCAGTAAAAATAGATACCATTAGTCATGACATAAAAATTTCAGCTCTTGGGAAAATAACACCTGTAGAGAATATTGACCTAAGTGCACAAGTAAATGGTGAAATTATAGATGTAATAGATGAGCTAGCCCCTGGTGTTGAACTTAAAAAAGGCGATTTAATTGCTCAAATTAATCCTATAGATTTTGAACTTTTTCTTCGTCAAAAAAAGGCAGATTTAGCTAAAGCAGAGTTTGAACTTGAACTTGAGCTTGGTCAAGTAGCTGTTGCAAAACGTGAATATGAACTCCTTGGAGAGACAATTAGTAAAGAAAATAGAGCACTAATTTTAAGAGAACCTCACTTAAGGTCTGCACAAGCTAAAGTTGATTCAGCAAAGGCAACAGTTGATTTAGCCAAACTAAATCTACATAGAACAAAAATTGTCTCACCATTTAATGCAATTGTTAAAACAAGATTTGTAAGTGTTGGTATGCAAATTCGTAGTGGTAGTAAAATAGTAACTCTAGTAGGAAGCGATAGATATTGGATTGAGACAACATTAGCATCAAATATTATTAAATGGATTAATTTTGGTAAAAATGCCTCAAGAGTAGAGATAAATAAATATCATCATGGAGTAGTTAAAACTATTATGAGCGATGTTGAGCAGAATGGTCGTATGGCTAGAGTTGTTATAGAAGTTAAAAACCCACTAAGCAGTGCTAATGGTACACCTCTACTTCTTAATGATATTGTAGCTGTTACAATTAGTGGTAAGAGTATAGACAATGTAATAAAAATACCGCGTTCTGCTTTGCATAATGGAAATAGCATATGGTTTTTATCTTCAGAAAATAGGCTCAAAATAGTAAAAGTAGTGCCAATTTGGACGCAAAAAGATGCTGTCTACATTCCAGCTGACACAGTCGCTAAAGAGTACAAACTTATTACAAGTAGTATCCCAACGCCAGTTGATGGTATGAGTTTACGGACTAAATAATGAAAACATCACACAGAGGTGCTCTTGCATGGATGGCATCTCATCCAGTAGCTGCAAACCTTATTATGTTAACTTTTATTATCGGTGGATTGATGATGATACCGCATATGCGTCAAGAAGTTTTCCCAAGTTTTGATATTGATTCTGTAACTGTATCAGTTGCATATCCAGGGGCTAGTCCTGAAGAGATTGAAGAGGGTATTGTCCTATCTATTGAAGAGGCTGTTAATGGTCTTGATGGTATAGATGAGATTAAATCTCTTTCAAAAGAGGGAATGGGTAGAGTCATAATTGAGGCACAAAGTGATACAGACATGCAGCGTCTCACCAATGAGATAAAAAGTAAAGTCGATAGAATAATTACTTTTCCAGCAGATATTGAAGAGCCTAATGTAGTACAAAATAGTGGACGTAAGCGTGGTCTTTCAATTGTACTTTTTGGAGATACCACTGAAAGAACACTACACAATATTGCTGAGCTTGTAAGAGATGACTTGCTCCAAGAGAGTGAAATTACGCAAATACAACTTTTTGGAGTACGTCCACTTGAAATAAGTATTGAAATATCACAAGAAAATCTTCGTCGCTATAATATTACTCTTCAACAAGTCTCTAAAATAATTAAAAGTTCTAGCATAGATCTACCTGGTGGTAGTATCAGAACAGACTCTGGTGAGATTATGGTGCGTATGCGTGAACGTCGTAATTTTGGTCAAGAGTTTGAAAATATTCCAATCATAACAGCAATAGATGGAACACAAGTCCTTCTTGGTCAAATAGCAACCATAAAAGATGATTATGAGGAGCTTGAGACATATTCAACATTTGATGGTAAAAAAGCTATGATGATTGATGTTTATACTACAGGAGATGAGACTCCAATTACAATCTCTAAAACTGTAAAAAGAAAACTTAAAACAATTCGCCCTACACTTCCTGAGGGCATTGATATTGAGATACGAAGTGATCACAGTGAGATTTATGCTGCTCGTATGAATTTACTTCTTCGTAATAGTGCTCTTGGGCTTATTTTAGTGCTTGGAGCTTTATCTCTATTTTTAGAGATTCGCCTAGCATTTTGGGTAATGATGGGAATCCCTATCTCTTTTATAGGCTCATTCCTCTTTTTACCTATGATGGATGTCTCTTTAAATCTAGTTTCACTATTCGCATTTATAATAGCTTTAGGGATTGTTGTAGATGATGCGATTGTAGTTGGTGAGCATGTATACCATTTTAGACAAGAGGGAGACAATCCGCTTACTGCCGCAATTAAGGGTGTAAAAGAGATGGCTATGCCAATTACTTTTAGTATTCTTACCAATATCGCTACATTTATGCCACTCTATTTTATTCCAGGTATCATGGGTAAAATATTCTCTGTTATTCCACTTGTTGTTATTACAGTATTTTTAATTTCACTTCTTGAAAGTCTATTTGTAATGCCTGCACACCTAGCAGCTCTTAATCATAAAAAACGTACTGGAATCACTTTATGGATTCATGAGAATCAGCAAGCATTTAGCTCTTGGTTTCGTAACTGGGTACGTAATGTTTATGGACCATTCTTAGATAAAGTATTAAGACATCCTACAATAACTATAGTTCTATCTTTTTTAATACTTTTCATGACCCTCTCATATGCTCTAAGTGGAAGAATGGGAATGACCATGTTTCCAAAAGTTGAATCAGACTATGCAAAAGCTACAATTACTCTACCGTATGGTACAGCATTTAGCCACACAGAGCGTATTAGTGAACGTCTTGTTGATACAGCAAGAGATGTAGCTCTTTCAACTGGACAAAGCGACAAACTTCTTGATGGAATTTTTGCCCGTGTTGGACAGGGAACTAGTAATGTTGTAGTTGTTACAGTCTATCTAGCAGATCCAGAAATACGTGATAGCATTATGAGCACTACAGCTTTTACAAAAGCATGGAGAAAAAAACTTGGTGATATTGCAGGTGTTGAATCAATGATGTTTCAATCTGACGCTGGTGGACCAGGTTCTGGTTCTGCAATTAGTATTGAACTTAACCATCGTGATGTTAATGTACTCGAAGCTGCTGGGGCAAAACTAGCAACTGCACTTTCTCAATACCCTAAAGTAAAAGATATAGATAGTGGCTTCTCAGCTGGTAAGACACAATATGATTTTGAAATTACTCCTATTGGTAGAAGCTTTAAACTTGACGCTGCTGAAGTGGCTCGTCAAGTTCGTAATGCATTTTATGGCTCAGAAGTTGTACGCCAACTTAGAGGTAGAAATGAGATGAAAATCATGGTTCGTCTTCCAGAAAATGAGCGAAGAAGTGAATTTAACTTAGAGAAGCTAATACTTCGTACACCAAATGGAGGTGAAGTACCATTTTTTGATGCTGTAAATGTTACAAAAGGGACTGCTTACACTGAGATAAACCGCCGTAATGGTCGTCGTGTTATCTTAGTTGAAGCAGACATAAGTCCAAGAAGTGAAGCTGGAACTGTTATTACAGATTTACAAGAGGAGACTATTCCCAATCTTTTAGCCCAGTATCAAGGACTAAGAATTAGTTTTGAGGGAAAACAAGCTGATATGAGTGAGAGTATGACTTCATTAAAGACCACATTTATTCTAGCAATGCTTGCAATCTATGCCATGCTTGCCATTCCATTTAAAAGTTATTCTCAACCTTTTATTGTAATGTTAGCAATCCCATTTGGAATAATTGGAGCTATTATTGGTCACCTACTTATGGGGTATAGCTTAAGTGTTGTTAGTATGATGGGCGTTATTGCACTATCTGGGATTGTAGTTAATGATTCCCTCGTTCTAATTAACCATGCTAATGAACTTAAGCTACGCAATAGCAAAGAGCTTCTTAGAAATATTATCCATCAAGCAGCAATTCAGCGTTTCAGACCTATTTTACTAACTACAGTTACAACCTTTGGTGGACTAATGCCAATGCTTTTTGAGACATCTCGTCAAGCAAAATTTCTTATTCCTATGGCAATATCTCTTGGGTTTGGAATACTATTTGCCACATTAATTACACTAATTTTAGTACCTGTGCTATATTTGACTATAGAAAGAAGAAGAGAGGCGCGTAAAAAAGCAGCTACTACCTAAAACTCTTTGCTATTGATACACATTATCATTATTATTTTAATTTAAGCTTTCTTCTGTTACTATTCCCAAAATTAATTGTGATAACAATTATTATTTACATTTAGGGATATTAAAATGAAAAAATTAACACTTTCACTTATGGCAATCACGGCACTTAGTAGCTCCATGCAAGCAGATGAGATGAGCGATATTAAGGCACAACTTAAAGCCTTAACGCAAAAGATGAATGATATTGAGGCTAAGAATGAAGCTAGCAGTAATGCATTAATCGAAGAGGTAAGCGCACTTAAAACATTTAATGCGATTCCTGAACTTGCAAGTAAAAGCTATACAGGTCTAGGATATGCAGCGTCAAAAGTATTCTACTCAAAGTCTCCACTTTCAATCGGTGGTTATGGAAAAGTTGACTACATTCACTTTACAGACGATAAAAGTAAAGATAAAGATGAAATTGATAACTACCGCGCAATTTTTTATATTGGTTATAAATTCACTGACAATATAATTTTCAATTCTGAAATTGAGTTTGAGCATGGTGGCTCAATTGATGGTAGCAGTGGTTATAGTATAGTTGAGTTTGCGGCAATTGACTTTTTAATAAAACCAGAGTTTAATGTTCGTCTAGGTCACGTCTTAGTTCCAGTTGGACATATCAATTTACAACATGAACCTACAATGTTCAATGCAGTAAATCGTCCAGAGACTGAAAAGTATATAATTCCATCAACTTGGCATGAAAATGGAATTTTAACTTATGGTACATTTGGAAATGTTGACTATACAGCTGGTTTAGTAGCAGGTCTTGATGCGGCTAGAGGAAATGGAAAAAATAGTTGGAGAGGTGCTCGTCAAGGTGGTCGTGATTCAAAAGCAGAAGATTTTGCATTTGTTGGACGCTTAGATTGGCATGCATTAGAATCACTAGATTTAAGTACATCATTTTTCACAGGAGATTCTGCTCAATCTCAAGCTGGACTTGATGGTGTTGGACATACCGTTTGGGAGCTTCATGGCGTCTATAAAGAGGGACCAGTTGAACTAACAGCACTTTATGCGAATGCAACAGTTGATGGTGAAGCAAACTTTGCAACATTTCATGCGAATAAAGCCACTAGTTCTGAGGGAAGTGGTTACTATATAAATGCAGCATATAACATTAACGAAAAATGGACTCCATTCATCCGCTATGAAAACTATAATGCAGAAGAGGAGACATTAACATTTGATACAGCTACTGCATCTTATATAAGTGGTTCTGCCAAAGATACAAAAATTACAGCACTTGGTCTAAATTACCGTCCTCATCCAAATGTAATATTAAAAGCTGACTACCTATTTTATGATGACAAAGGCACAGATGATGATAGACTAGAGCTTAGCATGGGTTATATATTTTAATGTTAGAATCTGCAAACTAAATCTAAAAGGTATGCAATGTTTCGTCTAATTTTACTTCTATTAATCTCATCTAGTCTACTACTTTCAAAAGTTTTAATTAGACCAGACGAGGCAATGCGTGCACATTTTGGAGAAAATATAGTTGTCTACAAAAAAAATGTTCTGTTAGTTAAAAAAGATATTTTAGAGGCACAAAAAATTGCAAAACGAAAAATTAAAGACCATCTTTTTAGAATATTTATAGCAAAACAGAACAATAAAGTATTAGGGTATGGTGTTTTACACACATCTAAAGTACGGACTAAAGATGAAACATCAATCTTCTTGATAGATACTAATGTAAAATTAAAAGCTATAGAGGTTATAGCTTTTTATGAACCACCTGAATATATTCCACCTAAAAGATGGTTAAAACAGTTTACCGGTTCTACTACACAAAATGAGTTAAAATTAAAACAAGATATTCGTTCAATTAGTGGCGCAACACTTAGTGCAAGAGCAATTACAGACTCTACTAAAATAGCACTATCTATTATAGAGATAGCCATAAAAAACAGTAAGTTATGAAATTTACAGTAAGTAAAGATTTACGTAATAACAAGGTTATGCGTAACCTATTAATCTCATTTAGTACCATAATGCTACTTTTTTTAGCCCTTGATGTTACAAATAAAACTCTAAGATTTGGCTCGACTATAGCTGATATAAAAAGTAGTTGGTTAGGTAATGAAGATGAGTTTATAGAGCCACTATCAACAATAAGTGCACTAGAGATGGTACATCTTGACCTTTTTATTGCAATTTTATTGATTCTTTTAATTGGTTCTATTTTTATGCGCATTGATACCAAACTAAAAACACCATTTTTAGCAATAACAATGCTACTTTCTATTATAAGTTTTGGATCATTTCTAGCCGCGCTATTTGTTAATCAAATTTTCGTCATAATCAGTGTAACATCATTTTTAGCGTGGCATATTAGTGCATCTTCAATGCTTATAGTCTCTATTCTTTGGTTACTTAAAAAGCCATGATAGACAGCTACCAAAAAACAGTTATTGCTCTTTTTTCTGTAATGCTAATTGCTCTTTTAGCGACATCAATCGCACTATTTATTATGAAAATAGGAGTTGAGCCAATAGAAATAGCTCAATACTATATGGGAAATGAAGAAACTTTTATTGTAAAAAAAAGTTTTGAAGGACTGTTTGAGACAACAGCGCCACATCTATTTGCAATAACGATCATGATATTCATTGTTATTCACCTACTACTTTTTACAAATTATAAAAAGTATGTTCCACACCTCTTAGCAGGATTACTTATTAGCTTTATAGTTGATATGGCTAGTGGATATTTTCTCATAGCTAACCTTACGCTTTTTGCGATAATTAAGTGGGTAAGCTTTTTGATTTTTCAAGCTCTTTTTATAATTGCTATTTTTCTCCTCATTAGTGATATTATGCGTCACAAAGCTATCTAAATTATCAAAATAGAGACTCTTATCTGTTCTAATTAGTAGATAACCAAGTTCATTATGCTCTTTTAAAAATGAAAGTGCTTTATTAAAGGGCATCACAGCAATAGCAGTTGATAGCGCATCTACATAGGCATTACTTTCAAAACTTACAAGTGTTACACTCGCAAAAGTCTGTTCAGATGTTTTACTCTTTGGATTTATAAGGTGATTATTCTCTTTTTTCTTAACATAACGTCTATAGTTACCACTTGTAGATATTGCAAGATTAGGTTTTAGTGTTTTAAATGTTGTAAATACATCTTCTGTAAAAGGATTTGTAATATCTATTTCACATAGACCTAAACATCTAATATCACCACTAGCAGATATAACGCCACTATTAATCTTTAATGAGTCTAAAACAGATGCCGCTCTATCTACTGCAATTCCTTTTCCAACACCTCCAAAATCAAGTTTTACACTATCTAATAACTTGACATAATTATTATCAATCTGTACTAAATCCCAACCAATAGAGGCTTTTTCTAACTCATCTACTGTTGCAACTCGCTCATCTTCCCCAAACCTGTACAAATCTCTTGTAATATTTCCTATTGCTACATTAAAGTATCCATCTGTTAGAGTATAAATCTCTTTTGCATAATTTAATGATTTGATTGTAAGTGGAGTTAAGTAAAGCTCTCTTTTAGAGTTTAATTTAAAAATCTCTGCATCTTCATTATATGAAGAGAGAGCTAAATCAATATCTTTCATACGTTCAAATGCAACACTATGATTCCTATCAACATTAATGCTAACATATGTTCCCATTATAATCTGAGTACGAATATCAGCATTTAAGTATGTGAAAATTACAGATAAGATAAGGTAGAATTTCATCTATGAAACTTTTTGCAATTTATGGAAATCCAATTAAACATTCTCGCTCTCCACTGATGCATAATAATATGCATAAAAAATTAGGTATCAACGCCTGCTATACACGTATTTTACTAGAAGATGGTAGTAAATTAAAAGAAAATTTCTTCTCTCTTTGTCTTGCTGGTGCAAATGTAACAGTACCACACAAAGAAGAAGCATTTAAACAGTGCGATGAAGTTAGGGGAATCGCAAAAAAAATTGGTGCAGTTAATACATTAGTTAATGAAAAAGGTCGTATGATTGGTTACAACACTGATGCTGAGGGCTTTTTAAGAGCGCTAGATAGACTAGAAAAACCTAAGAGTGTTTTGATTTTGGGAGCTGGTGGAACTGCACGCGCCCTAGCGCTTATTTTTACTCAACAAGGGTATAAAACTACTATAATTAACCGCTCCGCAAAAAGACTTGATAATTTTTCTAAAATGGATGTTAAAAAATACACTTTTGACAACTTTAAACAAAAAAATTACGACCTAGTAGTAAACACAACAAGTGCTGGACTAAATGATGATAATCTACCTGCTCCAAAAGCTATAATAAATGGAGTTTTAGAGAATGCAAAATATGCAGCTGATGTAATTTATGGAAAACAGACATCTTTTTTACAACTAGCTAACGAAAAAGGTTTACCAACCCTATCAGGTGAAGAGATGCTTTTACAACAAGGTGTTCTTGCTAGTCTATATTTTCATAAAAACAAAATAGATGCTAAGAAAATAGAGAGACATTTTAGAGAGAGTTTTAAATTTTAACCCTATCATGCAGAGCGCGTGATAGAGAGAGCATATCTACATTTTCTATACTCACTCCTGTAGGAACACCCTGAGCAATTCTACTAAATATTAAATCATATTTTTGAAGTTTATCTTCAATGAAAAGAGCTACAGCATCATTTGCAATTGATGGAGTAAGAGCAAATATAACCTCTTGTACACCCTCTTCTACAGTCTCAAACAGTACAGAAAAGTCTAACTTATCAATAGATTCTAAAACAAAATAGTTTCCATCAAAAAGCCCGTTCTCCTCAAAAATAAAAATATCTTTTGCGCTCTCTACAAAACATAACTTTGTCACATCACGCATTGGATCACTACAGATATTACAAAGTTCATCACTGCTTAAAGCAGAACATTTTTTACACCTTCTAACACTTCCAATTGCATCTTCAATTGCATGAGAGAGTTGTAGTGCACTAAAATTTTTATCCATTACAATATAGTAAGCTAAGCGCATAGCAGACTTTCGTCCAATACTAGGTAGTGCTTGTAAAGATTCAACCAAGCGTTCAAATGGTTTAGGAGCATATTTCATGGTTGATAGTTTACTAAAAACATGCTAAAATTCGGCTCAAAATAAGACCAATAAATATTGCGAGAATTATGGAAAATTTAGATTTTTATCAACAACTTGAAATTGACAAAGGTGCTGATCAGGCTGCTATTAAACGTGCTTATAGAAAAATGGCGAAAAAATACCATCCAGATAGAAACCCAGGTGATGCTGAAGCTGAAGCTAACTTTAAGTCTGTCAATGAAGCGTACCAAACACTAAGTGATGACAAAAAACGTGCCATTTATGACAGATATGGTAAAGAGGGTCTTCAAGGCGGAGCTGGTGGTGGCTTTGGTGGCGGTGGCTTTGGTGGCGGATTTGATGATCTTGGTTCTATGTTTGAATCAATGTTTGAGGGTGCTTTTAGTGAAGGTAGTGGACGTAAGCGTGGAGGACAAGGAAATAGACGAAAATACTCTCTAGACCTTGGTGTACAGATGCAAATATCTTTTTCAGAAGCTATTTTTGGCTGTTCAAAAGATGTGACATTTAGCTACAAAAAACCGTGTAAAAAGTGTAAAAGTACAGGTGCTAAAGGTGGTGACCTTAAAACTTGTCCAAGCTGTAAGGGTCAAGGTCAAATTTATCAACGTCAAGGATTTATGACATTTTCTCAAACATGTCCACAGTGTCATGGTGAGGGAAAAATAACAAAAGATAAGTGTGATGCTTGTGATGGTGCTGGATACAATGAGGTTGAAGAGCAAGTTAGTGTAGATGTACCAGCTGGAATTGACAACGAAAACCGTCTTAGAGTTACTGGAAAAGGTAATGAAGATGAAAATGGAAGACGTGGCGACTTATACATCACTTTTTATGTAGAAGAGGATGAACACTTTAGCCGTCATGAAGATGACATCTACCTAGAAGTTCCTGTATTCTTTACACAAGCAGTTTTAGGTGATACCATTACAATTCCGACGCTTAGAGAAGAGAAAAAACTAAAACTTGATACTGGAACAAAAGATAAACAGCAGTATACATTTAGAGGTGAAGGTGTTCCAAACGTTCATGGACGTGGAAAAGGTAATTTTATAGCTCAAATTAAACTAACTTACCCAACATCGTTAAATGATGCACAAAAAGAGCTTCTTCATGAACTTCAAGCAAGTTTTGGAATTGAGAGTAAACCACAAGAGACTGCATTTGAATCAGTATTTGACAAAGTAAAAAACTTTTTTACTGGTGAATAGAGTTATAGTTCACGACCATTTTGGTCGTGAACATATTATTTAAATGGATTAAAGCCTTTTGCAGCATCCATAACTTTATCGAACATTCCACGCTCATCACTCTCTTCTCCTGCTGGAGGTGGAGGTGGTGGCATATGTCCATGAGGTTCATCCCAACCCTCAGGTGGCGGTGGTGGGGGCATCCCCTCTTCGTGGTGAGGATGTCCACCATGTTCACCATCTGGCGGTGGCATTCCAATATCTACATTTAAAGTAACAGTTCCATCCCCATTATCAGTAACATTATCAATTGGCCAACTATTTATAGTATATGTTCCATCTCCATTATCTGTAGCTTCTGGTGGTAACATTGATGAATCACCTAAATGTTCTGCTGAAATTACAAAACTATTATCTTCAACATTTACAGCATCTGCAGAAATTGGAAGGTTCCATGTACTATCACCCTCCTCATCAAAGTTTAAGCCCTCAAACAAAGGAGCAATAAATTCATTTACTGGACCATCAGGATGTGGAGGTGGTGTATCACCATCCATATGTCCACCCATTGGATGGTCTCCTGGTTCACCTAAACCACCAAATGGATTTGGTATTCCTCCATCTCCTTCATGCTCTGGCATTGTCTCACGTGCCGCTTCACCAGCTGCTTCAAATGCTTCTTGAGCAGTTGCACCATTCGCCATTGCTTCATCAAATGCACCCTGAGCTGCACCATTTGCAGCATCAATCTGCTCTTGAGGTACTCCATCTTGCATTGCATTACTGTTTGCAGCTTCCATAACGCTTGCAAATGCCTCTTCAGGAGTTGCGCCACTATCCATAGCATCTTTCATTACATTTCGTAATTCTCCTTCACCCTCACCATGTGGTGGATGTCCATGTTCTCCCTCTCCGTGGGGAGGTTGTCCATGTTCTCCTTCTCCATGTGGTGGATGTCCGTGCTCTCCCTCTTCGTGGGGAGGTTCTCCATGTTCTCCCTCTCCACCAAATGGATTAGGAATCCCACCATCACCAGATGGGTGGTACTCACCCTCAGGACCACCATACATTCCACCATCACCAGATGGATGGTACTCGCCCTCAGGACCTTGGTACATCCCACCACCAGGAGGTGGAGGAGGATTATCTTCTGGTGGAAAATCTCCACCAGGGCCTGATGGTTGTTCACCAAAAGGGTTTGGAATAGCCTCATCTACACCCATCTCATCACTTGCAAAAACCTCATATGAAGATTGCATTTCATCACCAATTGTTATTTCATCATACATCACAACACACCCCTTAAAATATAAAGTTATAAAATGCTACTCCAATAGTTATTTATTGTCAATAAGGATTTTATTAAATTTAATTATAATTAAGTTTATAAATATTTTTATACACTTCCAGAATAGTTGACACCCTATCTTTACTGTTTCTTAGTAACATTTTTCTTATAACTTCTTTATATTTTGTTTCAATTTGTAACAGTTCAATTTCAGGTAATCCATCAATGATTTCTTGATGAGAATATTTTTTATTTATAGGGCTTACAATTGATAAAAATAGTAATCCTAACTGATAAATATCACTTCTCTCATCTAGCTCACCAAAATAAGATGGTGCAATAAATTCTGGTGGCTTCAAATGTTTTAAAAGAATTGATTTTTCTCTTTTAAAATCTACTAAACTTGTTGCTATGCCAAAGTCTCCAAGACATATATTTTGACTAATAATACCACGGGCAATATTTCTAAGATAAATATTACCTGCATGAATATCTTTATGAACATATTTTTGTGAATGTATGAAATCAACTGCTCGCAAAATTGATGGTGCAAAGTTTTTCAAAAATGTATCTCTGTTTTTAACCACTCTCTCTTTTAAATAATCTTCTAAAGTTATATCACAACGCTCTAAAATAATATAAAAGTTTCGCTCATACTCAAAAGCATCAAATAGATATAAAATATTAGGGTGGCGCAATAGTTTCATGCTATTTACTTCAACAAGAAAACGCCACTTTAAAGTCTTATATGAGTGTTTGTCATTCAACAAAATCTTTGCGACACATCTATTTCCCATCTCATCACGACAAGCGCGAATTACTCCAAATGTTCCTCTAGCAATCTCACCACCTAGCCAATATTGTCTATTTTTGTTAGTTACAATTAACTCTTCACTCACAAAAAACCCTTTTTTATTAATATATATTTAAAACATTTAAGCCTATAATTACTCACAAAAGGCACTTGGTGAAATTATTATTAGTTATACTTACATTCTTTATATCTATATCTTATGCAAATATTAATCTATCATTAAAAGATGCTATCGTACACACTTTACAAAGAGATTTTAACCTAAAGTTAGCTAAATACGAGACACAAATAGGTAAAACTTCCATTAAAAAAGAGAATGCAAAGTTTGAGCCAACAGTTGCATTAAGTGCCTTGCGTTCATCTGATAAAAGTTCTCCAATAGTAAATATAAAAACAGATAACTACACTGCGAGTTTAAAGAACAAATTTAGCACAGGTACTACAGCGACACTTAGCTATAGTCATGATGAGAGCTTATATAGTACAAATAGTGACAACTTTAATTCAGCTGCTAGCTTAAAGATAGAACAAGAAATTTTAAGGGGATTTAGTAGAGGCTATAACTTAACAAACCTAAATGTCTCAAAAAAAAGGTATCAACTTTCAGCTCAGAATCTACTAAAAGAAAAAGTTCAAACAATTTACAATTTACAACTTGCATACTGGTCATATTTAAAAGCTTATGAAGAGCTAAGGATTAGAAAAGAGTCTATGATACTATCAGAAAAGCTACTAGAGCAGAAGATAAAAGAGGTTGAGCTTGGTGGTTATGCAAAAATAAACTTACTAGAAATTGAAGCAGATGTTTTATCTAAAAAACGCCAAATAAGTTCAACAGAACAAGCCTTTAATAGTTCAAAAATTGAGCTTTTAAGAGCAATGAATGCACCATTAACTTGGTATTCAAAAAAGATATTTCCAACAGAAGAGGCAAATATAAATAGTAAAATGTATACAGAAGATTCTCTTATGCAACAAGCATTAAGCAATCGTCAAGACTATATAAAAGCAGAGCTTAACATTGATATTAGTGATATTCTTAAAGAGTACAATAAAGAGCGTTTAAAACCAGCACTTACATTAAGTGTAACAGCTACAAACAATAGTCCATCACTCACTAATAATAGCTACAGTGCATTAGATACCTTTTCACATAAAGGGTGGTTGATTGCTCTAAATTTTAATTATGAGCTATTTAATAATAGCGCTAAAGCTGAGCATGAAAAAGCATCACTTAACCTACAAAAAACAAAAATTGAACTTGCTAAAATTACAAATGATATACATGCTCAGGTTCTTGATGCTAAAAATAGTCTTGAATTCTCAAAAAGAATTGCAAACCTTACAGCTCTTGAATATAGACAGCAACAAAAAGTTCTAAAAGCTGAAAAGCTAAAACTTCAAAGCGGTATGTCTAATATTAGAGATTACCTATTTAATCAAAATGCTTTGATTCTTAGTGAGTTAAATCTTATTGCAAATAAAATAGCTTTTGTAAAAGCAGAGGCATTTTTATATAAAACAGTTGGAGTTATACCTACAAAGTTTGTAAATATTTCAAGGGATAAAAATGCAAAATGATGAACTAAAAAAGATTATCTCAAACTTAACTCTTTTTGCAACACTTAATGATGAAACATTAGATGCAATAACTGAAAAATTTTCTATAACCTCTCATGAAATGGGAGAGATAATTTTAAATAAAGGCGATGAGGGAGAGTACTTTTTTCTAGTTTACAGTGGTCAACTTAAGGTACTAGATTTCAATGCAGATAAAGAAGAGATTGTAATAGCTCAACTTAGCAAAGGTGAATTTTTTGGTGAACGATCTCTGCTTAAAGGTGAGCCAGCGTCAAGCTCTATCAAGACAGATACACAAACAGTTCTTGCACGACTTAGTAAATCTGATTTTATGGAGCTTATTGAAAAAGAGAGTGACTTTAGCTATTACATTCAAAATTACCTCTTTAACCGTGCTGTTCAGTCATTTTTACGCAAGTTTTCTGTTTTTGGTGAACTTAATGCAAAAGAGACATCAGTCTGGATAAAATCACTTAAATTTGAAAATATTGTTAAACAAGGCGATTGGGTATTTAAGCAAGGAGATGAAGCTGATAAATTTTATGTAATTGTTGGTGGACGCGCTGATGTTATTATAAATACAGATGGTGAAGAGCAAGTAGTATTAACGCTAGATGAGGGACAATTTTTTGGTGAACTTGCCATTATAAATGATGCGCCTCGCGCAGCAGGAATTAAAGCTATTACAGACTTAAAGCTTGTTTCAATGGGTAAAGAGAGCTTTAAAAAGTTAATTGACACCCAACCAGCTCTTGCCCAAAAAATAGATAACGTCATTGAGATGTATCAGATGCGTAAACAAAGCGGTAATGAATTTGGTTCAAAGAAATCAGATGCACAGGAGTTAACACCTGCTGAAGAGGATTTATTAAATAAAGATGGTGAATACTTTGAGCCTTACATTCCAAAGAAGAAGGGCTTTTTTAGTTCACGTGCTCCTATCTATCCACTTGTTGAGCAAAATGATGAGAGTGATTGTGCGGCTGCTTGTATAACAATGGTTTGTAAAAAATATGACAAGCATGTTAGTATGACAAAAATTCGCGACATTGCAAATGTTACATCTGATGGTGCTACCCTTCTTAGTATCTCATATGCAGCAGAAAAAATGGGCTTTAGTACAAAAGCTATGCAGGCTTCATTTGAACAACTCTCTTCCATAACTCTACCAGCAATTATTCAATGGGATGATTACCATTATGTCGTTCTTTATGAAGCTGATAAAAATGGTGTTGTTATCGCAGATCCTGCAAAAGGTATTATTAAAATTTCAAAAGAGATATTCAATAAAAGCTTTAACGGCTATATTTTGATAATGGAACCAACATCTAATTTAGATACCATAGAAGAGACTTCACTCTCACTAGATAGATTTCTTTCAGTAATCACACCACACAAACGCTTAACAATAGAGATTTTCATCGTATCTTTAATAGTAAGTCTTTTTGGACTAGCTACTCCAATTTTTACACGCCTAATAATTGACAATATAATAGTCCATCAAAATGTTTCTCTTTTAAATACTGTAGTAGTTGGAATGCTTATAATTACAATTTTCATGGGTTTGTCCATCGCACTTAGGACATACTTAATAACCTATCTGAGTAATAAAGTCCAGATGTCTATGCTTGGAAGTTTTTATAAGCATATTCTTTCACTACCAATGCGCTTTTTCAACCAAAGAAAAGTCGGAGATATAATGGCTCGCTTTAATGAGAGTAGCCGTGTTCAACATATGCTGACAAGTTCATCTCTTGGACTTTTTGTAGATCTTATAATGCTTGTAGTCTATGTTACTGTCATGTTCTCTTTTAATGTAGACTTAACACTTATGATTATGGGTTTTATCTTACTTGCTACTATTCTTACAGTCTCATTTACTGGAATGTTGAAAAAATTAAGCAATAAAAGTTTTGCAAAATCTGCTCAAGCTGATGCCTATTTAGTTGAGTCAATTACTGGTATTCACACTATTAAATCTACAGCTTCTGAGGCAACTTCTCGCTGGAAATGGGAGGATATGTATGTTGAATCTCTAAAAGTAAAATCAAAAGCCGCCATGATTAACTCAATGACTGGGGCAGTAGCACAGATGTTACGTACTCTTTCTATTATGATTTTACTCTGGTATGGAACATATTTAGTAATGGAAGGTGAGATGACAATTGGTCAAGTAATGGCTTTTAATATGATTGTTATGATGGTAATGGCGCCTATTAATAAAATACTTGGTATGTGGAATGAGATTCAAGAGACTCTAATGTCAGTTGATAGATTAAATGACATTTATGACCTTCCAGCAGAAGAGAAACTAGATGAAGAGTCCTTGCAACATCTACCAGAAATAAGCGGTCATATCAAATTTGAAAAAGTAAATTTCGCATACTCAAGAGCCGATAAATATATCTTAAAAAATGTTACATTTGAGGCATCTCCTGGGCAAACAATTGCAATTATTGGGCGTAGTGGAAGTGGGAAAACAACTCTTATAAATATGTTAATGCGATTTTTTACACCAACTGCTGGAAAGATTTTAATAGATGGATATAATATACATCAAATGAGTATTCAATCTCTTCGTACACAAATCGGTACAGTTTTACAAGAGACACACCTCTTTAATGGGACAATTAGAGAAAACATCGCTTTAGGAAAACCTGACGCATCTTTTGGAGAGATAGTAGAAGCTGCCACACTAGCTGCTGCACATGACTTTATTAAAGATTTACCAATGGGCTACAATACAGTGGTTGGTGAGCGTGGTATGGGACTCTCTGGTGGACAAAAACAGCGTTTAGCAATTGCTCGTGCGCTCATAGGAGATCCTAAAATATTAATCTTCGATGAGGCTACAAGTGCACTAGATAATGAGAGCGAAAAGGCCATTCAAACTAATCTTGCATCTATTACAAAGAATCGTACAACATTCATAATAGCACACCGTCTGAGCACCGTAAAAAATGCAGATAAAATTTTGGTTTTAGATAAAGGTGCTATTGTTGAAGAGGGTAACCATGACCAGCTAATCAAAAAACGCGGCCTATATTTCTACCTACATAGCCAATCACTTTCAATGTCTTAAGGAATTTAATATGAATAAAGAAAATAGTAATCAAAAAAGTATATTCAATGCTTCCTCACAAAAGACTCAACATCAAGCGCCAATGTTTGCAAGTGATATTGCAAATAGCTTTATGAGTAAAATGCCATCTGCTCTTGCTCGCGCTACACTTTATGGAATGCTTGGATTAATTGTATTTGCAATTGTATGGGCATACTTTGGACAAACTGATATAACAGTGAACGCAAAAGGTTTAATTGTTCCAAAAGGTGATGTAAAACATATAATGACATCAAAAGAGGGAGTTGTTAAGAAAATTATAGCACGTGAGGGTATGCACGTTAGTAAAGGTGACATCTTACTTCAACTTGATACAAACATACACTCTGATACTTTTAATCAGCTATCAAAATTTCAAGAGCTACTATCACTAAAGAGTAGTGAGCTTATAAAACAAAATAGTATTCTTATACTTAGTACCAATGAGTTAGAACGTACAAAAGTTGTTATAAAAAAGGAGATAAGTACAAAAAACAATATGCTTAAAACCTACAAAAAATCATTTGAGCGTATTATGGAGCAGTACAATATCTTTTCAAAAATGTTTCAAAATGGATTAATATCAAAAATAGATATGTTAAGAGAGAAAGATTCTCTTGAAAAATCTAGAATAAAGATAGAAGAGATAACAACTGACATTGAGACATATAAAGCACGCCAAGATGAAAAATTAAACTCTATACAGTCTCAAATTTTGCTCTCAAAAGTAGAGATTGAGCGTATTCAAAATGATATAAACGATGCTAAGAGAAATATCGAAGTATTAACACTAAAATATGATAAAAACTCAGGGTTTGACCCAAAAAGTGATAGGGCACAATACGATGTAATTCGCGCACCAGTTGATGGGGTAATCTCTTTTAGTGAAGTAGATTATGAAAAAGATTATCTAAAGCCTGGAATAAAGGTATTTTCAATACTTCCTGACAATCGCCCTCTTGTTGCTAAAATAGAGATTCCAAATACAGGTATAGGACAAATTAAACTAGGTCAAGAGGTAAAAATAAAATATGATGCCTATCCATACCAACAGTTTGGTGTAGGAGAGGGAATTTTGGTAAAAGTAGCTCCAAACTCAACAGAGAAAGATAAAAAGAAGCAAGAGTTTGTTTATGAATCTACAGTTGAGCTTAAAAATACAACTATTGTAAAAGGTGGAGATAACTACCCTCTTTTTGCTGGACTTACGCTAACTGCTGAGATAGTTGTAGATAAAAAGCGTATTCTACAGTTTGTACTAGACTTCTTAAAAGGTGTGAAAAAGTAATATTTAATATTATTAAGCTACAATACTTCATCTAAATCTTATTTATTTAATTTTTAAAATATAATTAAGGAAATTTAATGAAGTTTATTTCACTAATATTTTTAGTATCTACTTGGCTAAATGCACAAACTCTAAACCTTGTAAGTGGCTGGAATGTTGTAGCTTTGCAAAGTGATACTAATGTATCTAGTTTCAAAGAGAAATTTCCTCAAATTACAAACCTATTTCGTTACAATGGTAAATGGCACACAGATGGTAATATAAAATCTAGTGAGGGTATTTGGGCATATGTTGATAAAAACACCTCTATTAATATTACTCCATCAACTATTATAAAAAATGATTTTGAAGATATTAACCTTACTAAAGGCTGGAACCTAATAGGCCTGCCATCTCCATACAATATCTATCCAAAAATTTTTGATGGGCATACTCTTTGGAGATATAAAGATGAAAAATGGGACAATAAAAATAGCAATGCAATAGTAACTGGTGAAGCATTTTGGGTATATAGTGAAAATAAAAAAACAATGAATATTGCAAAAGAGTCATCTAAACTATACTCATTTGATAATGAATTAGATATTAACAACTACCTTGAAGCAATAGCTTTTCACAAACAGTTAGTATATTACAATGGGTATAGTAGTAGTACTACAGCAAGTCTTCCTGTAACTGATGGGATTATTGGAAGTACAGGTAGTGCAACAGATACTGCTCCTCCAATGCTTTCTACTACAAGTACAGCAACATCTACAAATTTACAAGAAATAGAAGTTGATGAGTCAGACATAATCAAACACAATGGTAAAACAATATTTTACCTATCAATGAATGACAATACAATTAAAATAAATACTTTTGAAAGATTAAGTAAAAAATTAACAGAACCGATTAATAGTATAAAATTAGATAGTCGCCCAAGTGAACTATATATAAAAGATAATAATTTAATTGTTATGTATCCATCAAGAGATATATATAGATATTCATGGAACTACTCTAGTGCATGGAGGGGAAAAAGTAAAATTGAGCTTTATGATGTTAGTAAAATAGACGTAATAGTTAAAACATCAAATTATGACTTTGATGGAAATATTATAGATAGTAGAATAGTAGATAATAAACTTTACATTATCTCACGTTTTTCTCCATATATAGAGACTACTTACAAAAAAATAGATTGTGAAATAAATAAACCATCAACTCCATCTATCCCATCATCTTTGCCACAACCAGGTCTAACACAAGCATCAAGTTCTTCATCATCTAGCACAATACTAAAGTCAACTAAAGCTTATAGCGGTTGTTACGACTATAGTGCTCTGATTTATGGTAGAAAATTCTTATCTCCAACACTCTATGATATAACAAATGATGCAAATATATCACTATTAAAAGCACAAACTTTTTTTGTGCCACTAAAAGAAAAGCAAGAGCCATTTATTACAACTATATCTACATTTAATATAGATACCTTAAAGTACCAAGAGAGTATTTCATTAACAACTAGCTCTTACACAGTATATTCAAGTGCAAATGCAATATACCTCGCTTCACACAACTATCCACGCTATTACTCTGAAATAGTCTCAGAAAGAAGAAGTACAATTTATAAAATTGGTATAGGTAAATCATTAAAATATAGTGGAAAAGTTGATGTAGGAGGAACTCTTTTAAATCAATTTAGCATGAGTGAACATAAAAATATTTTAAGAGTTGCAACAACTGTAAATGATAACTGGCAAGAAACTGATAACCGTATTTACACAATTGCAGAAGATAATAATGAGCTAAATATTTTAGGAACACTTACTGGACTTGGAGAAGTTGGTGAACGTATTACTGGTGTACGATTCTTTGGAAACAAAGCATATGTAGTCACATTTAGACGAACAGATCCATTATACACAATTGATCTTAGTAATCCAAGCGAACCAAAAGCTATTGGCGAACTAAAAATCCCAGGATTTTCTAATTACTTTCATCCAATAAGCGATAAACTAATTCTTTCTATTGGAAGAGATGCTAGCATTTTTGGACAAATACAAGGAATTCAACTACAACTATTTGATATTAGTGATTTTGCTAGCCCAAGTATGATTGACAAAGTTGTTATTGGTGAAAGGTCTACACAAAGTAGTGCTTTAAATAATCACAAAGCTTTCACATACCGTCCAAGTGACAAAACTGTTGCTATACCTATCTCTCAAATGAATTATGGATATTCAGGCATTGAACTAGCAGAACTACTTACTACAACAAAAAGCTTTAGCTCAAACGAACCGAGTCTTCAAATAGATGAAAATAACAATGAGCTAGCAAATCAAAGCAAATATATCAATGGTCTATTCTTGTTTCGTATTAAAAATGACTCAATAGTTCCAATATCAACTATAGAATCAAAAAATACTGATTATAGTTATAGAGATAATGACCGTTCTATTATCTTTACTTTGAATGGATTAAATTATGCTGTAACTATAGTAAATGGTACTGCTACGGTTAAACAGATTCCAAATTAAGAATAAAAACCTAAGTTAATTTACTTAGGTTTTAGAGTAGATGTTTTCTAACCTTTACGTCTAAAAACTTGCTGGTCACGCTTATGAGCCATTGTTTCCATCTGCTGTTCTACTAACTCTATTAAATGGTGTGCTTCTGCCTCTTCTAGTACTCCATCATGTTCCATTTTCCAAATTAGTGAACGCTCATGGTTTAGCAGTTAAAATCATCGCTATAATTACTATTAACTTAATTTTGCAAATATTCTATCACACTTATACTTTTTTGAAAAATACTACTTTAAATTGTTTAACACAAGACTATCTCTCAAAAATACAAATCATTACTGTATTGACATTAGCAATATAAAATCATTATAATAGCATTATGAAATTTACATGGGATGAGAATAAGTCAAAATCAAATATTGTTAAGCACAAAATAACTTTTGAGGAAGCAAAAACAGTTTTTGATGATGATAACGCAAGATTAATAGCTGACCCAGAACATAGTAAAGATGAAGATAGGTTTATCTTGCTTGGAATGAGCTATAAATTAAAAATCTTAACAGTAGTTCATTGCTACAAAGATGATGAGAGTAATATTAGAATTATAAGTGCTAGAAAATCTACAAAGAAAGAAACAAAACAATACAGGGAGTTTTTATCATGAAAGATGAATATGATTTTACAAATTCAGTAAAAAATCCATATGCAAAAAAAGTAAAAAAACAGATTTCTATTAAAATTGAAATTGATACAATTGATTATTTTAAAGAGCTATCAAAAAAAGTTGGTATTCCGTACCAAAACTTAATGAACTCTTATTTGACAGATTGCGCAATCAAGCATGTTGAACCCAAATTAAAATGGGCATAATTAGAACTTAGTTAACATAATAGTACTTCTTGGAGCGTTAGAAATTCTATGTCAATCCAGTAGTATCAAATGAAAACAACATTGTGACAGATGACTATGGAAAAGTTTTACATGGCTTATTTGTTTTTCGTATAAAAGATAAAAGGATAGTACCACTAACCATTTTAGACTCAGTAAATAAAGGGAGCTTATATAAACTTAGTGATAGATCAGAAATCTTTTCATATGATAGTATTGATTATGCATTTTTTATATCAGGCACATCAATTACTATCAAGAAGATACCTAATTAACCTTTACGTCTAAAAACTTGATGGTCACGCTTATGAGCCATTGTTTCCATCTGCTGTTCTACTAACTCTATTAAATGGTGTGCTTCTGCCTCTTCTAGTACTCCATCATGTTCCATTTTCCAAATTAGTGAACGTTCATGATTTAGCAGTAGCCTTCTAGCTGAGCCATCTTGAAGTGATTTTACTAAAGCAGTATATTCATGTCCAAGGTGCTTAATAAAAATAGCAACTTCACTCTTATTTTGCTCAATCATAGCTCTAACCTGCTCTTTTGCCTCATCACTTGGACTTAACTTATCTAAATGTCTAAGCATCTCATTTTGAGCTTCTGTAAATCCACGTGCAATATCATAGCTAAGTGAGAGTTTTGAAAACACCCAATTTTCTAAGTAACTGTTTATTATTGGAAGTTTAAAAAATAGAGTTGGAGCCGTTGGAATTTTCCAGCTTGGGTTCAATGTACCGCGAGGGGCTATCACAGGATTATTATCAAGGGCATGTTCAACTGACTTATCCAAAACAAACGCAGCTTGTCTACCAATATAGCCCTCTTCAAATTGACGCCAATAGTCACTTCTCTCAATCTCTAAGAGTCTACGCATAAATGCAACCATAGTATCTTCATCGCTAGTCTGCTCATGTTTTACCTCTTGAGTTACCCCAGTTCTATCTTCAATGTACTTATTCAGTGTAGCAACACTTATCGTACTGAAAAATAGATTATTCTCAAAACGTTTAATAAAGTTTTTCATCTGAACATGCAAGCTTGCTCTTGCTTTTTGTACTGAGGCCTCTTTCGCAGGTGGCAATTTATCTAAACCAAAAAAGTGGAGTAAGGCCTCCATCGTTGAACCATTAATTACAATCGTAAGAACAACTATCCCCGCTGTCAAAAATAGAATCTGCTCACCTACAGCTTTTGGAATATTCTCATCTTGAGCGATACTTAATGCAAGTGAAAGTGAAACTGCTCCACGTAATCCACCCCAAATAAGTACGCCTGCTTTCTCTTTTGTAATCCCCACACCAATTCGAGATAATAGTGGCATAAGAACACCTACTGAAGTTGTACGAATAATCGTAAGCGCAATATATAAAATACCAAGTGTAATCCAGAGTTGTGGATCATCAATACTTATACGAAGTGCTATAACAATACCAACAATTATAAAAATCAACGTATTTGCCATATAGGCCATCATTTCCCAAAACTGATGTAAGAAGTGTCCAACTTCTGGTGAAATTCTAGTGCGTCCCATTGTAGAAAACATCAAAGCAAGTGCCACTAACGCTACAACGCCTGAGACATGCATACCCTCTGCAATTATAAAAACAAGGTATGCAGCGGCTACCGTTAAAGTAATCTCAATTAAGGGTTGATTAAATAGTTTACCTATAATGTACAGTGTAAGCCAACCAATTGCAACACCAGTTAAACCACCAACACTTACAACCCAAATAAATTCACCAAGAACACTTAATCCACTAAACTCTGTTGTAGTACCAAGTGCAAATCCATAAAATAGTGAAAAGAATACTATCGCTGTTCCATCATTTAGTAATGATTCACCATCAATTAAAGTTTCAAGTCTTTTCCTTGAACTTTTTTCTTTTAGTAGTGCGACAACTGCAACAGGGTCTGTCGCGCTAATTAATGCACCAAATAGCAGTGCCGTTCCAATTCCCCAAGGAAGAATCCAACTTACAGTTACAGCAGTTAAAACCATCGCTATAATTAATCCAATAACAGCAAGTACCAAAATTTGAGGAGCTATTCTAAAAAATAGATGTGGCTCCATTGCGTAAGCTGATTCAAATATAAGAGTTGGAAGAAATAGAAATAAAATTAAATGCGGATCAATTGAACCTACCTGATGGAACATATGATTGAGCATTTCATTACCAATAAAACCTGCTCTATCTAAACTTGCAACACCAATTCCAAGTAAAAGAAGAGCCACCGTATATGGTAATTTACTATTTCTCATAAGCATTTTCAAAAGTGCGCCAATAGTAAGAGAGCCAATTACAAAAAGAAGAAGTACAATTCCATCATGATGCATAATATATCCTTTAGTAGATACCTATACTAATTGTACATCAACTTTTATAAACTTATAAATAAATTTTAATAATTTATAGCTTTATACACCTAACAAAACTATTTTCAGTTTTTAAAGTTGATGTACTTCTACCAGAATCAAAAAATAGACGCCAAACTTTTGTAGGTTCTGAGCTATTCTCTGTAGATGACCAATAAAAATGTACAGAGTTAAAACCATCAATCTTTGCAGAAAATGCGCTACTTAACTCCTCTAATGTAGGAAGTCTTGCCAAAGATGATTCACACAAAGATGTTGCTTCTTGCCAAGACATCAAATGAGTAGCCTCAGTTAACCAATTTTCTGACTTAATAATATCATTAGACAATACTACTTCATCAGCAACACTCTTTGACTTACTAATCAAGACATCTACACCACTTGCTAGCCTATCTTTGATAGCTACAGTATTATTATTTATACTCTGTTGAGTAGCGCCATCTAAAGAGCCAATATTTTTAGAAATAATCTGAGCTACTCTATTTCCATCTACAACTTCACCCAAAACCTTTGTTTCAATAATCTCTTTAAATGATACAGAAGCAGCCTCTACTATTTCAGTCGTAATTTCATTACCAAAAATTGCATTATATTGTGTACTTTTTTCACCTATTGTTACATCATCTAAAAACTTATCAGTAAAATCTGAAATATCTAATTTTTGATTTTGCACTGCTAGTCTATCTATCTGATTTTTTACTAAAATACGTGCTCCACCTACTCCACCACTAATAGCAATAGCTTTTATAACATTTTTTGCTTCAACTGCATGTTCAGTAAAATTGCTATCTGAAATTGCAACATTTTGAAGTTTTTGCTCAATTTTACTAGTAACTAATTCAATAGACTTTTGAGTCACCTCTATTTGACTAAGAGCATCACCACTTTTATAATTTTGCTCATCAACATTAAGAACAAATTGCGTTGTACTTCTTAAAATATCTTTTACAGAATCTAGCTTTTCTTTACTTTTTACATCACTAAATCCTAAAACGCTATTATCTATCAAAGTAGTAATATCTAGCATTGTTCTATTAAAGTCTGTTGTACTACTACCTATACTTTTTGCAACTCCATCCATTGCAATTTCAATACTTTGTTGCATACTATTTACATTAGAATCAGATGTAACACTTTTTGCAATTACCTCTGCTGTTTTTTCAATAATCTGTGCAGCTCTTAAAAGTTTAGCTGCATTATTTTTATCTGTTTCTGAGCTACTTTGGAGTAGTGCAATTGGATCACTAGCTAAAGATACTTTATCAACTCCAAGTAGTAATGAAACTCTTTTTTCAGTATCATCAAACGATATATTTACTGCTCTTAAAGATTTAGAAGTTTTCTGAGTATCACTAAAAACTTTTGAAACAATTGAGCTAATTGGAGTAATATGGCGTACTGCACTGTTTGATTCATTACAACTTAAATTTGGAACAACACCTTTTAACACACCCTCAAATGTTTCACCACTACTTTTGTCATCTCCTCCTGCTGAACGAATAATATAAGCAGAAGCGCTGTTTGAGTTTATATATACTTTATAGTTACCACTCTCTTTGCTTTTTGTAGAGGTAGTTGAGTTTAAAGTAGTTAGAGTTGAAACAAACGGAAGTACTTTTCCTGTATCTAAAGATGAGATTTCAAGTCTTGCATCTTTTATATAACCATCAACAATATTTCCACTAATCTCAATATGTGGAATTAACTGTAACTCTTCAGTAGAGTTAACCCAATATCCACGACCTTTAGCAATTTCTGTAAGAGTATCTATACTCGATGGCGTATATAATTTCCACTCAGAATTAGCATCATATGCCCAAACTGACTTAATTGAGGGGTTGTTAAAAATATGGTTCAGACATAAATTTTGCAATGCCCCAAGTAATCTCCAACCCTTAACAACATTAACACCATATATAGCACCAACATCTAAAACAGTACTATCATCAAAATTTAAAGTTAAATCTTTAGAGGCATTTACCCAGTATCCATCTCCACCAAGCAATTCGCTCATAAGTTCAAAAGATGTATCTTTAGGATAGCTAATAAATGAATCACCCCTGTAAGAGAATAATCCAATAATTCCATCTTTATCAAAAATAGACATATCAGTTATTTTGCTTTGAGCACCAAGTAGTTGCCACCCCTTTTTAATAGTAACTTCAGAGGCAAATAAGAAGTTAGCCATAACAATTAATAACAAACTTATAACTATTTGCATTATCTCCCCTTACTTTGCACAATTCTATCATATTAAAAAATTCTATAAGATAAAACGTGATAGAATTACTATATATTAGTTAGCAAGGAGTTCATGATGAACATGAGCATTGTTGGACGTCACATGGAATTGACGGACGGAATAAAACATTACATAGAAAACGCTTTTGAAAGCTTACAAAAATATCACCTAGATATAATATCTATATCTGCGATTCTCTCTTCAGATGAGAGAAAAGGTAAACAACGTACAAGTGCTAACTTTACTATTAACTTAGCACACAAAGGTACGGTTGTTATTCAACACAAAGATAAAGACCTTTACGCAGCTGTTGATTTAGCAGTAGATCGCGCACAAAAAGTTCTTCGTCGTCACCACGATAAAGTTACTGACCATAAACATGCTGGTATGGAAGAAAATACAGCAGCAGCACTAGCATCAGAAGAGCCACAACTTGATGGTTTTGAAGATGAAATTGTTCCTATGGATTTAGAACTTCACAAACCAATGGAAATTGATGAAGCTCTATCTCGTCTAAAAGAGGGAACTCAACAATTTATGATTTTTAACGACATCGATGGTAAAACACGTGTCATCCACAAGCGTTCAGACGCTAAATTCGGACTTTATTAGTCCATAATCTTACTCTTACCTCTTATTGAGGTAAGAGTTCTTGTACATCTTTAACAACCTTTTCATCTTCACCTAAATTAACCCATCTAAAAGATTTTCCGCTTTGCATATTTCCACTAAGTAAATCACCACTTTGACGAAACTTTAAATCTAGTGCTGCAATTTCAAAACCATTATCAGTTTGTGAAAATGATTCAAGTCTTTCACTCTTTTGTAAATTTGTAAAAAGATAGCAGTAACCTTTAAGTCCAGTCCGACTAACCCTACCTCTTAATTGATGAAGAGTTGCAAGTCCCAAACGCTCGGCTCCCACAATAACAACAGTTGAGAGTCTAGGTAAAGAGATTCCAACCTCTACAACAGTTGTTGCAAGTAAAATATTTCCATTATCCTTAAAGTTTTTTAGCACTTCACTCTTATTTTTATCTTTACCGTGAGTAACTGCTACATCTTCAAAACGTTTAATCCAAAAATCTTTTGCTTCATCTAAAGATTGGTACTCTATCATCTCACTCTGTTCAACTAAAGGGTAGACAATTAACACTTGGTGATTTTGTTCTATTTCTGAATTAATGTGTGACAATAGATCTTTAAAGTGAGTTTTTTGAATAACACTTGTTGAAATATCTCTTTTAAATGGTGTCTGCTCGATTAAAGATACATCAACAAGGTTTGAATCAATCATCGCTTGAGTACGTGGAATTGGAGTAGCTGAGAATTGAATGTAGTGAGGTTTACTGTCTGTATCATCATTCGTTAATTTCTCTAACATATTTCGTTGAGCTGTCCCAAATCTATGCTGTTCATCAACCATAACAAGTGCCACGCTTGGTAAATCTCTGTAAAGTAGTGCATGAGTACCTATTAAAACATCAAAGTCAGCTAAGCTCTCTTTTTTTTGCTCATTAGTAACTAGTGCAACTTTAAACTCATCAGGTAAAAACTTTTGTGCCTCTTCAAAAAGCTGATTAGCAAGAAGAGTTGTTGGAGCCATCAAAATACTTTTATATGGGTGAGCCATTATAATAGAGGCTAAAATGACCATTGTTTTACCAGAACCAACATCTCCAACAACAATTCTACGACTAGACATACCTGAACTAAAATCTTTCTCAATTTTACTAATTGCTCTTTTTTGATCATCTGTAAGATTAAAAGGCAAACTCATTGCCCAAGATTTCCAATTACTATTTAGTACATAGGTAGCTTTAAAGTATCTGCGCTTCTTTTTAAGTTGAGACATATGTGCGTATAGTTCTACGAATTTTAGTGCATATAAGTAATCTGCCTCATATTCACCAACTTTCATAAAATTATTGATAAATTCAGCTGTAGGATAGTGTAAACTCAAAATATTTTTTACTATCTCATCTGGTAAAACATCTAAATTTTCTGCTGTTACATATTTTTCTATTAACCGTCTCATGCTATCAGTTCGCAAGTGGGTTTTATAAATTGCAACTATTCCACCTGAGCTTTCAACTGTTTTTGGTTGAGCTATTTGAAGAGTACCGTTATATTTTTGAATTTTGCCATGAATTAACATATTTGCAGAGTTTCTAAAAACTTTTCTGTGAAATGGACGTGGATTAAAAATCATTCCATCTACATTAGTATCCAAATTATGGCTATAAAAAGATACCCGAAGAAATTTTGGAGTCTGCTGTATAGACTTAACTGTAACATCTAAAACTTGCGTTTGCCCAATTAGGGCTTCACCTAAAATATCACGATTCTCATAAACAGAGGGAACAAAAACTGCAAGTTCTAAGGCAGAAGAGATTCCTAACCTTTTGAACTTCTCAATATCTGCTTTATTTTGTAACAACGGCAACACTAAGCTGCATAATTTCGCCATGATTACGAATAAATTCGTTCAAATCAGACAATTCTAACTTTTCTATAAACTCAAGTTCTTGAAGAGAATATCCAAGCTCTTTACCCTTATAATACTCTAAAAATGCACGTGAAAGTCTTTGAGAGAGTGTCTCTACACGTAATGGTTCACTTCCAAGTAAAAACTTTTTAGCAGCATCAAGCTCAACTTGAGTAACACCTTTTTCTACATAGCTACTGATAACCTCTTTTACAATTTTCATTGCTTCATCTTGATTTTCTAACTTAGTCTGAAGATACCCACTAAAATAGCTATGTGAATTATTAACAGCAACTCGAGCGTATGCAGAATATGCAAGACCGCGTTTTACACGAATCTCTTCCATTAAACGACTTCCAAAACCACCAGCACCCAAGATATGAATACCTACTCTAGCTTTGTAGTAATCAGCATCTGATACTCTCATATTAAATGGTGCACCAAAATAGAGATATGCCTGTTCAGTATCTTTTTTTACAACTTTACGCTTAACATCACTAGAGGTCTCTATGTGTTGTAACTCCTCTAATTTGCCATTACCTAGGTTTTTTAAAACTTTTTTAGCATAATCTTCTGCTTCACTTTGGCTAATATCTCCGCCAATTACAACAACAGCACGCTCTAGTACAAGAACATCTTTAACAAAATTTTTAATATCTTTAAGTTTAATAGCCTCTACACTCTGCAAGGTTCCAATAGATGTATTTGCTAAAACAGTACCAGAAAAAAGTAGAGATTTAAGCTCTGTATTTGCAATATAGTCAAAATCATTTAACTTTTGAGTAATAGTTCCTATAGTGCTCCTTTTTACTTTTTTAAGAGCATCTTTTGTTAAGTTCGGATTTTTGAGTAGCTGAGTAAAATGAACAATCGCATCATCAAAAACATTTCTCAAAGAGCCAACTTCATACACAAAAGTTTCATTACCACTATGTGTACCCAAATGAATTGCTTTCTCTTCTAACTTTTTTGCAAACCCTAGACTTCCATCTTTTAGTGTCCCCTCATTTAGCATCGAAGCACTCATACGAGCAAGACCACTTAAATTGGCATCATTAATAGTACCAGAGTTTTTTAAAACTAACTGCATTGAAACTATTGGTAACTGAGCATCATGCTCATAAATAATCGGTACATTTACACCATTTACTTCAACATTTATTATCTTACTTGCCATTAGTGTTACTCCTAAAAATATTAATATTACTATCTTACGCATAATCTCTCACAATCTCATAAGCTGTATTTCTTTGTGCTGGGTATTCACCTATATCTTTTATCAAACTTATCATCTCATCACTTCCCATTCTATTGCTAGCCCCTGCACTCTTTACAACATTCTCTTCCATCATAGTCGAGCCTAAGTCATTAGCACCAAACATTAATGCAGTTTGACCAATGTAAGAGCCTTGCGTCACCCATGAACTCTGAATATTTGGCACATTATCTAAAAATAGTCTACTTACTGCTAAAAGACGTAAATAACGGTTTGATGTTGTCTTTTTTAAATCTGGTATCTCACGTTTAAGTTGTGTATTATCTGATTGAAAAGACCACATAATAAATGCTCTAAAACCATTAGTCTCATCTTGTAAATCTCTTACCATCTCCCAATGACGTACAATCTCTTCATCTGTTTCAACTGTACCATACATCATCGTTGCAGTTGATTTAATATCTAGCTTATGAGCTTTTCTATGAATGTCAATCCAACGAGATGCATCAATTTTACGAGGAGCGATAATGTCACGAACACGGTCACTTAAAATCTCAGCTCCAGCTCCTGGAATTGAGCTTAATCCTTTAGCTTTTAAGCGACTTAAAACATCTTCAACACTTATTTTTGAAATCTTAGCGATGTAATCAATCTCAATTGCAGAAAACCCATGAATTGTAATAGTTGGATAATGAGTGTGTATCCACTCTACTAGATCTTCATACCACTCAATTTGTAGTTTAGGGTGAACACCACCTTGAAACAGTATTTGTGTACCACCAATTGCTAGTAACTCTTCAATCTTTTGCCCAATCTCTTCGAAAGTAAGAACATAAGCATCTTCATCTTTAGCATGGCGGTAAAACGCACAAAACTTACAATCAACCCAACAGACGTTTGTATAGTTAATGTTTCTATCAACCACAAACGTTGTAATCGCTTTAGGGTGAAGTTCACGCTTTCTTTCTGTTGCCATTATGCCTAACTCTTTTAAATCAGCATGTTCTATTAAATTAAGAGCTTGCGCTACACTCATACGAGACATATCTATTTTCCTATTGCTTTATTAGTCATCATATCAAGCGCACCTGACATTTTATCTACTACTTTACAGCCATCAAGTGAGTAGTTAGCCATAAAATACTCTTTAGTACGATATACAACTTTTGTAATTTTTCCATCTTGATAGACCATAACCTTAATAGGCAGGTCAAAACCAGCTAATCTATCTTTTTGCATTATTTTTGTACCAGCTTGAGGCTTTCCAAAAATCAAAACCTGCTGATCTGCTAAAGATAAACCAACTTTTTTTGCGCCCTTAGCATGATCAACTAAAGCAAAAATATTAAAACCTTTAGATTTTACAATTTTTGTGAGTTTAGAAATTGTTACATCTACACTATATGGGCTAAGCTTTGTTACAAAGTCTGCTGCATTTAAAACTGATACAAATAAAAGTGCTGAAAAAATTAACTTCATCTTTTTCTCCTGTATAAAATAAATAGATATACTACTGCAAATATCATAAACAATAGACCAATGACTTGAGTCCATGCTCCAATATGCAATATTTTATTCAAAATAGAACCATGCTCTTTTTTGTCTATCTTAACACCAGCCATTTGTGCGACATGATGTAAAGCATCTACTGCTAAATCTTTATCTGGAACAGACTTATGACAAGACAAACAGACATTACTTCTATCTAATTTTGCACGCTGCTCATTACTAAGTGGACCTGATAGTTTAAAGTGATGCCCAACCGTTTGAAGCTGTGTACCATTTTCATCTACAAATCTTGACCAGTCCATATTTTGGTTTTTAACGCCTGCAATATGCACTTTTGAATTTTTAGACAACTGTTTTCCATCTGCTGTTTCAATATCTACAATAAGATCAGTTGATGGACTTGCCATAACCATTCCACCCTCTATTCCATAACCCATAGCTTTAGCATTTGCATGACAGCTCTCACAACTGCGTGACTCTTTTTGAATAGTGTGAGGTTGAACAGGTGACATATCAATACCAAGTTGCCCCTCTTCACCAGCACCTTCTGCATTAGGAATCTTAAAAACATGGTTTTGAAGCAGAGCTTTGCCATCTTTTCCGATTACCGTAATTGTTGTTTGGCACCCTGGAATTGTAGGACTCACTCGTCCCTCACCATTTTGTGAGAGTGGTGGATCTTCAAAACGAAGAAAAGATCTAGTTTCTGTAACTTTTCCATCAACTAAATAATCTTTCAAATTCCCGCGCATATCTCCAGTTGTTCCATGTAAGTCTTGATTATGACTAGCCTTTAGCCAATCTACATTTTGTTTGCCACCAGAATAGTCAATCTTAACATGACAACCATAACATTGTGGTGCCCATGTTGCATGACACGTATAACACTCTAATCTATCAGTATGAGCACTAATCTGATCCATTGCAACAAGTGCTTTTTCAGATAGTTTTTCTTGCAACTTTAGCTTTTTTAGAGGCTGTAAATTTATATCTTTACCACTTGCTAAATGTACTGTTACACTGTTATCTTTCTCACGTACTGCATTTGTCAAAGGATTTCCACGACTAGTTAGCAGATAACCATCCTTTTTATCATAAACTGTCCCTTTTTGCAAGTACTCTTTTAAGGTCTGTGTGACTCCCCTACCCTTACCAGTTGCAGGTTTAGTGTCGTGTTCATCTGAATACCCTAAAGGTAGCTCCCATGGGTAAGCTTTAGTTGTTCCATGACAATCTTGGCACTCAATTTCTACAGCAGCTAAAGTTGTTCCAACTGCCATTCCATCACCATGAGAATCAGCTGAAGTGTGGCAATCTTGACATAACATCCCTTTTTTCTGATGTATGTCTGACTTCATATGTAAATATCTCTTTCCATGAAGTTTAGGTTGAGCGCTACCATCTTCCATCCATGTTGACTGATAAGCTGACTCCATCAAACCTTGGTAAGAGACACCAATTCTTTTCCCACGATTATGACATGTCGTACAGGTCTCAACTGGAATTCCAGAGTAATTTTGATCGTGAACTTCTACCTTGGCTTTTCTTGTAGATTGTATTGCGTGTACTAAAAGATGACCTTTAGCAGTTTTACTAATACTTTTATCTTTTCCCTCATAAAGTCCAGAGTTTGAGTAGGGAATGTGACAAGATGCACACCCAATTCCTCTAAATTCACCTTTATGGTGTCTGGAACCACCTTTACTTCCAGTATGACACCTTTGACACTCTTGACGCATATATGTGTATGCTGCTAATTGTGGATTCTCTTGAACCTGCTGGGCAGTTGGAGCTTCTGGCAACTCTTTCATACTTTTTGGAAAAAGTTGTGGGTTTTTACTATGAATCTTTTTCATATAAGAGACATATTTTTCTGTACCCATCTTCTTATGAAGTTCTTCTGAAGCATTAACATCGTAATTTCCAACATCATGCTTGTAACCGTTAAGCCCACCAAAACCCCATAGTGTACCTTGAATCTTACCAGCTTCGCTCATCATTAATGAACCATATTGTGCATTAACTTGCTCTTTATGACACATTCCACAAGTGTTTTTATTTATCCAAGGGCTTCCTGGAGCTGGGTAGAAGTTTTTAGGACCCTCGTGCTTTAAAAAGTACTCTATTGTTCCATCGTGTGAAAGCTCTTTTCTCTTTTCATCTGGATTTCCACCGTGACAGACGATACAATCATTGCCAGTATGTCCAGCTTTATCAGCAAGACTTAAAATTTCACTCATCATCTTAGATTCTGAGCTTCTTATCTGTTCAATTCCTTCATGACACTCTATACATGTATTTGCAAAAGATAACGCAGTAAAAAAAAACGTTAAAAAGAGAGTTTTAATCATCACTCTTTTCAGTTTCAGGTTCATCCTCAACAAGTTTAATATTATCAAGAACACCATTTATAAACTTTGGAGACTTTTCATCTCCGAACTCTTTGGAAATTTCTATCGCTTCATTTATAACAACAGCTTTGTCTACATTTTCAAACAAAATTTCAAAACTTCCAAGACGTAAAAGTGCTTTTTCAATAGAACCAATTCTATCGTAATCCCACTCTTTAATTTGAGTAGATATTGCCTCATCAAGTGCTGTTAAGTTTGATAAAACACCATTAAAAAGATTTAAAGCAAAATCTTTCTGTTTATTACGAATCTTACGCTCTTCAAAAATTTGATCAGTAAATTCATTTATATCTTCATTACCTGAATCGTATGCATAAAGAAGTGCTACTACTGCCTCTCTAGCATGCCTTCTAGTAGCCATTAACCAATCTCTTCATACAAGTTCATCATCTCTATTAAACCTGTCATTGCTTCAAAACCCTTATTTCCAACTTTACTACCAGCACGCTCAATTGCTTGTTCAATAGAATCAGTAGTTAATAAGCCATAAGATACCGCCGTATTATAGTTCAGTGCGGCACTTGCAATTCCCTTTGTTGATTCTGCTGAAATATAATCAAAATGTGGAGTTGCCCCACGAATTACTGCACCAACACAACATACGCCAGCATAATTTCCATTTTTCAAAATTTTATTCAAAGCTAATGGAATCTCAAATGCACCTGGAACTAAAATCAAATCAATGTTATCAGCATCCCCGCCATGACGTACATAAGAATCTTTTGCTCCCTCAACAAGTCTATCAGTTATAATATGGTTAAAACGACCACATATTACTGCTACTTTTTTGTCACTTTTTACTTGTAATGTTCCCTCAATAGTCTTCATTTTACATATTTCCTTAGCACTTTAAAATTGGGCAATTATAGTTAAAATAGTCTTAATCTATAGGGTACGCTTCATTAAGCTTTCGTATTTGCACTAAACGTTCAACTAGTTTAGGCAATTCATCTAATGGAACCATATTTGGTCCATCACTTAATGCCTCTTCTGGATTATAATGTGTCTCAAAAAAGAAGCCATCAACTCCAGCAGCTGCCGCGGCACTTGCAAGATATGGAATTTTAGTACGATCTCCTGAACTTTTACCACCAGCAGCACCAGGCATCTGAACACTATGTGTTGCATCAAAAATCACAGGTGCAGTCTCTCTCATGATAGGCAGTGCTCTCATATCTACAACAAGATTCCCATAACCAAAAGTTGTACCACGCTCAGTTAACCATACATCATTAGCTTTAGAAACCTCATATTCAGCTCTATCAGCCCCACGAGTCTGTAGTACTTTAAGAAGTGAATACTTCATGTCATGAGGATTTATAAACTGCCCTTTTTTGATGTTTACAACTGCTTTTGTTTTAGCAGCTGCTACAAGTAAATCTGTTTGACGACATAAAAATGCAGGAATTTGCATAACATCTGCAACTTGCGCTACAGCTTCTACTTGTGAGCTCTCATGAACATCGGTTAAAATCTTATAACCAAACTGCTCTTTAATTTCAGCTAACATCTTAAGTCCCTCTTCTAAGCCAGGTCCTCTAAAACTATCTAAACTAGTTCTATTTGCTTTATCAAAACTAGCTTTAAAATAAAACTCTATGTCATCACGCTGTGCAATTGGACGTAAGCCTTCTGCTATTTTTTGTATTGCATCACGGCTCTCTATTACACATGGACCTGCTATTAAAATCATTCTTTTACCTTTTTTGGTTTTTTTGCCACTAAAATTCCAGCTACTGTAATTAATAAAATTCCCAATATTGTTACAAATGTTGGAAATTCGTCACCTAAAAATATTCCTAATATTATTGAAAAGGCAATTGTACTATAACTTATAGTAGCAACTAAGCCAGCTTTACTCATACCATAAGCTTTTGTCATAAATACTTGCGCTAAAGTTGCTAAAGTACCCATTGCTACCACACTAAACCACTGTTGTCCACTTGGCATTACAAACTCAGCAAATAAAAAATCAAATTCAGATGTTTCAATATATGGGGCAATAAACATTAAAATAATTGGACCAATTGTCCCAACACCTGTAAATGACAAAACTATAGCGCGAGTATCATAATACTTTTTAAGCTCTTTTACTGAAGTATAGGCAAGTGCTGCACCTACTCCACTAAATATTCCAAGTAAATCGGTCTTTGTGAGTGTCAAGCCACTTGGCTGTGTAATTAAAACAATTCCTATAAAACCAATAAATAGTGCTAACCAGCCAAAAGGTGAAATTTTCTCTTTTAAAAATAGCCATGCAAAAAAAGCTGTAAAAATTGGTGAGGTTTTTGAAAAAGTAATAGCATCAGCAAGTGCAATATTAGCAATATTGTAAAAAAAAGCAAGCACTGCAATAAAACCAATAAGCCCACGAAAAAGAAGTAAAAATGGTTTTCCACCCTTATGGTTCATAGGACGACCAAAAAGTGTAGCACCCAAAAGCAGTACACCAAATATATTTCTAAAAAATACAACCTCTAAAGAGCTCATATGGTGACTCAACTCTTTTGCAAAACCTCCCATTAGGGAAAAAAGAAAAGAGGCAAGTAGCATGTAGGCTACACCTCTATTAGTCTCAACGAACCGTTTTACCAACAAGTGTCCCTGTAATATCTCCAAAGAAGATAACATCTTTTAGTACTGCTTTTTGAATAATTCCATCTTTATCCATTGCAACGTTTAGTATTCCCTCTTTTGAAGAAAAAATCTTTTGATGTACGTTTATAAAAAGATAGTGTGCTGTCTCAATTTTTAAATATTTTTTCATCTTATTTAGCTCTGCATCAACTAAACGTGTAATTGTCACCTTTTTATCGTCAGCTTTCCCACCAATTGTTTTAATATCCCATCTATTTTTCTTCTCATTTTCTAAACGATAAATTACATTTCCATATAGACTCAGATAATCAAACTTAGCTTTATAGTCCAATATCTCTTCACTAACTCTCACATCACCTTTTTCTTCTACAAATTTTTTAACTTTTATTTCACCATTTTTTATAGTGTGACGACTTGTTGTAGTTTTAGTTTTTCTCTTTTTAACAACTGTATAGTTATCTGTTAAGAAAAGTCCATTCTCTATACGTCCTGAGCTTTCATAATACTCTTTTCTACCACCACTAAGTGTCTTGGCAAGACCAACAGCTTCTGCTTCTAAAATAATGCAATAATTTTCATCATCACTATTTATAGTAACCTTCGCTTCGACTATTGTTCCTAGCAGTCCATATGTGACTTTATAGTTTGCCTCAATTAATTTAGCATGTAATCCAAGTGCCAATATAAAAATTAAAATTAATGTACGCATATTTCCCCTTAAATATTGAAAGATTTTAGTACAATTAGTGTTAAAAACAGGTGATTACATAATGCAAGAATATATAAACTCTATTTTACAAGTTCAATACTTAGATAATACTCTTCTTAAATGGGTAAGTGCCCTTGGTATATTTCTATTTTTTATGCTTCTTCGTAAACTTTTAGGAAAGTTTGTAATTACCATACTTAGAGCTGGTGTACAAAAAACAAGTACTGACTTCGATGATAAACTACTTGATACTATTGAAAAGCCTCTTCACTTCGCTCTAATACTTGCTGGAATCTATTTTGCACAGATAATCATCTCTATAACGCCAGAAGCACAACTAACATTTGATAAATTTTTCAGAGCATTTGTAGTAATCGTAGTTATCTGGACTCTTTACCGCGCGGTTGACATTTTTACAGAGCCACTTCGCAGTGCTACTCAAAAAATACACAACAATGTAACAGATGAGTTAGCAGGATTTGTAATTAAAACTTTAAAGTTTATTGTTATTGCAATGGCATTTGTGACTGTAATGCAAGAGTTTGGTTACAACATTAGCGGTTTTGTTGCCTCTTTAGGACTTGGTGGTTTAGCATTTGCACTTGCTGCAAAAGATAGTGCAGCAAATCTTTTTGGTTCATTAGTCATCTTTAGTGATAAACCATTTAATAGAGGTGATTGGGTGAAAACTCCTGATGTTGAGGGAATAATTGAAGAGATTGGTGTTCGTTCTACAAAAGTACGAACATTTGCACAAGCGCTTGTAACAGTTCCAAATGCAGTTCTTGCAAATTCTGCAATTATAAACTGGAGCAAGATGAAAAAACGTAGAATTAAGATGAACCTTGGACTTGAGTACTCAACCACTGCTACTCAAATGAAAAAAATTTTAGATGATATTAAAATGCACTTAAAATCGCGCGATGATATAGACCAAGATACAATATTTATTCATTTTACAAGTTTTGATGAAAGCTCTTTGGGAATTTTTTGTTATTTCTTTACAAAAACGACTAAATGGGGAGAGTGGCTTGCTATAAAAGAGGAGATTAACTTAGAGTTTATGAAAATTGTAGAGGAGAATGGAAGTGCCTTTGCATTTCCAAGTAGAACTATCTACATGAAACAAGGAGACTAGATGCAAAGCAGTAACATTGATATAGATGTAATCTTAGTAATTATAGCTATTGCTATAGAACTAGCAGTACTAGCAGCACTTATGTTTGGGATTTTTGCATCAAATAGAAAAAAAGCATCTACTAATTTAATAGATACAAAGATTGAACTACCTCTAAATATTTCAGAAAAAGATAAAAAAGATGCGCTTATTCAACTAAAACAGTCACTGTTCAATAAGCTTGAAGAGAAGAAAGCCATAGAAATAGTTGAAATTGATGCGATAAACTCTAATTTAAAAACAATAACTGCATCAATATCAGTGAAATAATTTTATTCTATCTCATAAAAATTTTAATGGTGATTAAGACAATTTAGGTAAATAGACATTAAAACGTACCCCAAAATCACTGTTTTCAATATTTATCTTTCCATTACAGTGCTCTTCAATAATAATTTTAGACATATAGAGTCCAAGTCCTGTACCATTTTTAGATTTTGTTGAAAAATATGGTTCAAATATCTTATCAATTATCTCTTTCTTAATACTTTCACCACTGTTCTCTATTGATACTTTAATAAAATCACCCTCTTCATATACATCTATCAATATCATTGAATTTTCTACATTCTCAATTGCATCATTTGCATTGTTTAAAATATTTAAAAAAACCTGTTTTATCTCATTTTTAAAACTTAAGATAGGTGCACACTCTTTATAATCCTTTAGGACTGTTATATTTTTAGAAGAGATAGTACTCTCAACCAATTTTAATGAACTCTCCATAAGCTCTGCAATGTTACAGCTCTCTTTATCTTTTGATGGTTTAAAAAAATTTCTAAACTCATCAATAGTCGATGAAAGGTGTTGCAATATCTCTTGAATTCTGTAAAAATCTTTGTTAACATCACCTAACTTTAATGTATCTAATTCGTACTTAGTTAAATCATTAATAATAATTGCACTAATACTGCCAAGTGGCTGCCTCCATTGATGTGCAATCATAGAAATAGTTTCACCTATTTGTGCAAATTTTGACTGCTCAATCATATATGAAGTTTGTCTCTTTACACGATCTTCTAACTCATCATTTAAATCTTTTAATTCACGAGTACGTTCATCTACAATTTTTTGAAGTGAAGCTTCGCTATCTTTTACCTTTCTAATATCTCTATATGAGCGCAATGCAGATATTACTGTTGTTATGAGCTTTAAATCACTTAACTCTGTCTTCTCTTTATAATCATGTATATCATACTCTTCAATCACTCTACGCTCTGGTGCACTATTTGGCTCACCTGTGCGTAATACTATACGAACAATTTGATTATCTAAAGTCTCTCTAATCTTTTTTGCTAATAGAAGTCCAGCATCTTGAACTTCCATCACAACATCTAGCAGAACTAGAGCATAGTCTGAATCTTTTTCTAAGATATTATAGGCATCTTGTGAATCATATGCACTTTTTATATCTAATGCTCTATTATCAAATGTAAAATCTTTAAGAACACTCTTTGTTATGCTATGAACATACTTATTATCATCAACAATTAATATTTTCCAAGGAGAACTTTTATTCTCTAAAGCATCATCTTCTTGAGCAAATTTAATCAATTTTATACCTCAAGTGGAAGAGTAATTGTAAAATCAGTTCCAACTCCCTCTTTACTATTAAATTCAATTGTGCCTTTTAGCTTTTGTGTAATTAAATTAAATACGATACTCATACCCAAGCCACTTCCCCCCTGCCCCATATTTGTAGTAAAAAAGGGATCAAATATATGTTTAGCTGTATGTTCATTCATCCCTTTTCCATTATCCCTATATGTAATCTGTATTGAAGCATCTATTATATGTGCATCAATGACGATTAGCCCAACTGAACCTTCATCATATGCATGTGTAATGGAGTTAGTAATAAGATTTGTCATAATTTGCGAGATAATACCAGGGTATGAATTCACCTCTAAATCAACAGCGACAAGGTTGTCTATCTTTATATTTGTTTTCTTTAATACATTACCAAGACTTAGCAGAACATCATTAATATAGTCTTGCAGATAAAATGTTCTTTTTAATTCAGTATTTTGATCAACTGCTACTTTTTTAAATGATTTAATTAATTCAGCTGCGCTTATTAATGAAAGCCTCATTGATTCAGACAATTCACTAATATCTTCTATATATTTTCTTAAACCTGATTGTTTTATTGTTCCATCATTAAAGCTTTTACTCATGGTATCTGTTAAAGTTTGAATATGTGTAATTCCAGTTAGACTAAGACCAACTGGTGTATTAATCTCATGTGCAACACCTGCTACTAAAGAGCCCAAAGATGCCATTTTTTCCGATTCTATCAACCGTTGTTGAGCATTAGTAAGATTACTAATTGAGCTTTCTAACTCTTGTGTACGAGTAGATACTAACTCCTCTAATTTATCTTTATATAGTAATAACTCATTTTGAGAGTTTTTGCGCTCTGTTATATCTGAATATATACCCAATACTCCTACTACTTCTCCATCTTCAGATGTAAGAGGTACCTTTGAAGTAGATAGCCAAATAGTTTTTCCATCTGATTGAGTCTGTTCTTCTTCAAAATCAATCTTCTCTTTCTTAGAATTAATAACCTCTTTATCATCTTCAGTATATTTAGATGCTTGATTTTTCCAAGCAAGTTCGAAATCGCTTTTACCAATAACCTCATCTTGACTTTTAACTCCAGCATCATTAATAAAAAGGCTATTGCATCCTAAATATACTGACTCTCTATCTTTCCAAAAAATACGTGCTGGAATAGTCTCAATAATATTTCGTAACAACTCTTTATTATCATGCAAATCTTCTCTCATCTCATCAGATAGCTTTGCAACTCTTTTAGCATTATTAATATCAACTGCAGCTTCAGTAATTGCTCTAAAAAGATGTGTTAGACTCGGTGGCTTAGGAATAAACTTATGAATTCCAATATCAATCAATTCTAAAAAATATTCTGAATCTTCATGTGCTGACATGACAATAATTACTTGACTAGGATTAATACCTTTTATTAATCGTGACATTTCACGCCCACCCATCTTTGGCATTAAAATATCAGTCAAAACAATATCATATAATCCATTTTTATAAATATTTAGTCCATCTTCTCCGTTATTTGCGACAGTAACTGACTTAAAAAATGGTTTAAGAAGCTTTTCTGTATTTTCACATAGCTCTATATCATCTTCTACATATAATAGATTTAAAGTCTGACACTCATCTTTTAGAGATTTAATTAGTTCCGTATGCATCATCTCCTCTCCTCAAACGGTATTATTATAGTAAACTGCACACCATCTTCTGTATTTACAAAGCTTAATGAACCCTTACAGTGCTGTTCAACTATTGTTTTACTCATATACAACCCCAATCCTGTCCCATTTTTTTTATCTTTTGTAGATATATATGGTAGAAATAGAGTGTCCATAACGCTCTTATCAATACCTTTAGCATTGTCTTCTACGCATATAATAGCTGACTCATCTTTAATATCAGTAGTTATTTTAATATACCTATCTGAAATATTATGCTCTAAAAAAGCATCTTGAGAGTTTTTTAACAAATTAATAACAACTTGTACAATCTCATTTTCAAATGTTTTATATTCAACATCTAACTTGTGGTTAACCTCTACATTAATATTTTTTACTTTCAATGAGTGTTCAACTAGTTTTAATGATTTGTTTACAATAGTTTGATTTTTAGTTAAAACCTTTTTTTTGTCAGGTTTAAAGAAATCCTTAAAATCGCTGATAGTCTGTGAAAGGTGTTGCACTTGTCTTTCTATACTATCAAATGAACTAGATATATTATCTGTTTTTAAGGTACCAAACTCAATATCTACACGCTCTTTATTAATTAAAGAACTAATTATAGATAGAGGCTGGCGCCATTGATGGGCAATCATTGAGAGCATCTCTCCCATCTGAGCCTGCCGTGTCTGCATTAAAAAGAGTTTATCTTTTATATTTTGTTCGGTAACATCTTCTTGTATTGTAACAAAGTTAATAACATTACTATTTTTATCTAATATAGGAAAAATAGTAGATAAACAATCTATTTTTTTTCCATCTTTCATCCTATTTACGATTGTGCCTTTCCATATTGTTTTATCCCTTGAAACCGTTTGCCATAAACCAGCATAAAATACTTTAGAGTGAGTACCTGAGTTAAAGATACTCATCTTCTTTCCAATCAACTCTTTTTCAATATAACCAGTCATAGTTTCACATTTAGTATTTACATACTCTATGACTCCCATTTTATCAGTAATTATTGTAGTAAATGGATTTTGATTAACAACTTGAGAAAGACGAGAAATTATCTCTTCATCATGTTTAGATTGAGTTATATCTTGTATAGTACCTGACATATCACCATTTGAAAGAACCTCAGCACGTTGATGAACGATTTTTTCTTTACCTGTTGCTGTAATAATCCTATGCGTTACATCATACACAGAGATTCCACTTAATGCATCTTCTACAGATTTTAAAATATAGTCTACATCATCTTCATATAAATGTGCTAAGAACCAATCATAATCAATTTCAATACTAAAAGGCTCTAATTCATAAATTATATAAGTCTCTTCTGACCAGATGACAGAGTTATTTTTTGGGGAAAATTGCCAACTTCCTACATGAGAGATATGTTGTGCTTTATTAAGTTTTTCTTCATTGTCTCTAAGAACTTCATAAAGAGTAGTATTTTTATAGACAATAGTAGATTGCGTTAATAGCAATTCTAATACTTTTATATTATCTGCTGATAATGGAGTAATAATCTCTTTGTTCTCTATGTATAACACACTACTTATATAACCTTCAATAGCAACAGGTATAGCAAGAGATGAAGCTGGTTTTTTATTCGTTATATATTCGTCAAATTCAAATTTTTTATTTTCATAAGGATTTGATAGTGCAACTGTTTGTTCAGTATTAATAGCATACATAATAACATTTTCAGGGACTAAAGAGCTTTTTTCAACTTGCATATCTAAAAACTCTATTCTCTCCTCTTCAAAATCATACTCTGCTTTTATTTTAAATTCACCACCATCTTTAAAAATTAGTACCAATCTACTAGCAGTTGCATTTTCAAGAATTATTTTCATTAGTGTGGATATTAAAGTATTATTATCTTGAGATTGAGATATTGCGTTAAATGAGTTTAATAAACTTTTATTATTAGCTGTCTCAATACCTGCAGATGAAACTTTTGAAAAATCATTTTCTTCATTAGCAGTAATCTCATCTTTTTTATTTCTACACTCTTTAGTATGTTTTGCAAGAGAATATGCACCCCACTGTTTAAGACCAACAATTAATTTAGCAAAATAAAACTTACTAACATCATCATAATAGATATTAGTCCAAAAACGGCTTACACATAATCCAGCAAGTGCTATAAAAAAGCTATTATTACTTTTTTCTGCCTCTTCAATGGCATCATCATATAATTTAGCTACAACCCATGTAGATTTTTTATATTTTTCCTCTTCTGCTTTTAACAAAAGCCTTTCAAACTTAAAGGTTCTTGAAGATGCTTGGATATAAGTTTTTAGTTCACGTAGGTCATATGAAAGTGTTTTATTTTCAACCTTGCTTAATGTTTCATCTTTTGCCAACAATAGTAATGACCTCAAAAAATGCAATCTTATTTTAGGAAACATAATAACTTCATTATCTTCGCTATGGACATACTTTTTTAAATATTCCAGTCCTTCATCAAAACTAGCGTACAGATAACAACTCTGCGCTTTAATAATAGCATACCATGCTAATGCAGGATAAAACTTTTCACTTTTCCACATAGAAACTGCAAGCTTTTCCTCTTTTTCAATATTTTCTCCATCTCCTTGCAATGTCTCTATCGAGTTAATTAAAATTTTAAAAATAGAAATCATTTTTTTATCACCAGAATCAAGTATAAAACTACTCTCTTTAGTAATCCTATCTTTAATAATAGGAAGTGATGTTCCAGCTAAAAAATCAGAAAAATGCATCAAAAAGTTTGCCCATGTTCCAAATACAATATCGCCGTTTTTTCTACTTTGCAACAGACTTTTTTGGTACAAAGCAACATTAGAGGACAATGGCTTACTATATGGGTTTATAAAGTTTGCAACAAAATTATGTATTTTAGGAAGCATATTATAATCTTTTTGCATACTATTTAGTTTTAGTGCGACACTACCAAAAAGGTGCCCTTTTTTATACTTTTTCTCAGAGATTAATTGTGCCCCATATAGTACATAACCAAATGTAGAGGATGTGCAATTACCATATCTAAAAGAGTAATCTACAATAGTCAAATAAGACCACTTCATCAATGTAAGGTCAGCCCTATAATAAGCAGTCTCATAATAATCTACTAATAGCTCAATTATTACCTTTTTTTTCTCTTTTTTAAGTACATCAATATTAATTATCTCACTTGGCGCATCAAATAACTTATGAGTAATAATATTAATGTTTAATCTCTCTATTTCCTTTTCAATCTCTTCTCCTGCTTTAGGTACTTCAAGATTAAACTCTTTAAACAGTTCATTTCCATAGTCTAGTACCTGTTCAAAATTTTTACCATCTGTTACACAGATATTTTTAAAAAGATTAAAACATTGTAGTTGTTCATTGTATCCTTTACTTATTTTAATTAACTCTTTTGTTTTAATAAATGCCTTGTCAAAAAAAGAGTTGAGGTATAGTATTTTTACCTCCAACAAGTAAAACAAAAAAGTATTGGTTCTATTCTTTATAAATAACTTTTCTAAGTCAAAACTATTCTCTATCAGTTGTAATTTATCTAATGCAATTGAATAAGACCCACTTAGAACTATTTCATCCAAAGATTTAACATTTAACTTAAATAGCTTTAGAGGAAATCTATTTTCTACATATGCATTATTTAGATGATTGACAACAGATGTAATATCAATCTGCTTCGTCTCTAAATAGATACGCTCTAGGTAGTGTCCTATCTTAAAATGAAGCTCTCTTTTTAGATGTTCATCAATGGAATTCACAACATATTGTTGAATTAGATCATGAGAAAACTTATATTTATCACTATCTGTTTGAATAAACCCATATTCAATAGACTTCTCCAAAAGTATACTTGAATACCCAAAGGTATCCATCATCGCATACGTCATTCCTAAATTAAAATCATTATCTAAAATAGCAATATACTGAAGATAACTCTGTTCTTTATCAGATAACTTACTAAAATTATCATTTATGATTGAGGTAATATTAATACTAGTATTATATTTCTCGATTGATGAAGCTTTATAAGTCCATTTTCTACCACTAAACTTGAATTCATTGTTGTCTATTAAATATGAAATAAATGCCTTTGCATAGAATGGATTACCATCTGTTTTAGCATAAATAATTTCATTAAGAGCTTTAACATCTTTTTCTTTTGCGGAGAATATATCTTGTAACATTTTTAGCAAAGTGCTTTTTTCAAATGCTAAAAGTTTAATATCAAAAAAACTATAACTATTTTTAACTCCTAAAAAGTGAATTAAATCTAAAGCATATCTATTACTTTCAATTTCATCATCTCGATAAGTTCCAACAAAGTGTAGATTCTTATTAGAAGAATTTAAAATACTCTTTTTAATAAGCAAGATTGATGCATCATCTGCCCACTGTAAATCATCCATAAAAATTATTAATGGCATCGATTTAGTAGCAAATGTATTAAACATTTCAAAGATTGCAAATGGTAGTTTACTTGAGATACTCTCCTTATTAAATTGCAAAGGGTTATAAGAAGAGGAAAAAATATTGTTTAGCTCGGGAAATACCTCATTTAAAACTTGAGCACTTGTCTCACTAATTTTATATTGATTACTACGATAACTTTTGCTCATTAACATTGTATAGAGTTGTTCAGCTATCTGTCTAAAAGTAAGATAAGAAGTTGAGGTTTTAAACTGATCAAACTTACCTCTAAATATATTAATATTACCTCTATTAAAATATGTAAAAAACTCCTCTATTAAACGAGTCTTACCAACACCAGAGTTTCCAGAAACAGTTATCACTACACGCTTCTCATTCTTAATAAGTTTAGTAGCTTTTTTTAATATTAAAAGTTCGTTTTCACGACCAAAAAGATGGTTACTAAATCCTAAATGATTTGTCTCCTTTGAAGCAATACTGAAACTATTAATTTTACCTTCAGAGGTAATCAGAGTATGGCATTTTTTTAAATCATAAATAATAGAGCTACTATTTTGATAACGTTTACTTGGCTGTTTTTGAATTAATTTTTCAACTATCTGTGAGATAACCAAAGGTATCTCACTATCTATTTTTTCTAATGTTAATGGGGTAACTGCAATCTGTTTATGTATAAGTTTTGATTTACTTTTTTCAAAAAATGGTGTTTTTCCCAGAAAAAGGTAATATAGGCTCATTCCAAAACTATAGAAATCACTACGAAAATCAATTTTCTCACCAGTTAACCCAGTCTGTTCAGGAGAGATATATAGTATATCATCGTTAACTATATTATCTAAAAAAGTAGATGTGAGTTCGCTATTTTTAAGAAAAGATCCTAAAAAATCAATTATTTGTACTCTTTTTGTCTGTTCATTATAAATAATATTATGTAAATTTATACGTGTGTGGATAATACCTTTCTCATGTATATACTCTATTGTTTTAATCAAAGTAGTCGCTATTGCGAGTATCTCTAACAGACTAAGCTTCTTTATCTTCATAATATCATACAGTGAAACGCCACTTATATCCTCAAATACGTGGATATATTCAGATGCTGTTGAGATAGTGGTAATTAACTTAATAATATTTTTAGAATCAAGCATTGCAAGAGTAGTTTTTTCATTTTCAAACTCTTCTATAATATCTTCATTACGAGCCGATGTCTTTATACATTTTAGAATAAATTTTTTATTATTAGTTATCTTCGACGCCCTATAAATAATTACTGATTTATTCTCATGAATAGTATCAATAACTTTATATTCAGCACCAATCAACATAAGCAACCTATTTTTTATAATTATAATTTATTTAATAATAGCATAATATAATTTAACTATTATTAAATAATACTATTTTTAATACCTTTAATACTCTTTATTTTATTGATGTATTGCTCTTTTTCACCTTTTAAATAGGTATTCCTATCAATATTTATCTTTAGATATTCATCTTTGGCATACTCTGTAATTTTATATATATAATTTTTATCAGAAGTTAAAAAACTTTTTATTTTCTCAAATCCAAAATTTATCTTTGTCCTTTCTAAAATTTCATCTTCGCTTGGCATTGAGACAGTAAATTTTGTTGAATCAGTTTCATATGCTGTAACTTCATATGCAATTTTTTTCTCAAAATATGAAATTGTTACACCAGTAGTTTGTCTATAGCTATAACTAAAAATACCATTAAAATATGCAAACTTTTTTCTTAAAGCTGTTATGTTAGCATTAATTGCACGCTTATATCTTGTTAGAACATTTTCATACACTTTAGCAGCGAACATTCTAGTATTTGCAAATTCTAAATCAGATGCAATCTCTCGATGCTTTTTAATAAGCTCATATGGCTCTTGCCACTTTTTAACTGCCTCTTCTTGTAAATCGTATACATCTCTAAACTCATCTGCTACTATTGTTTCAATATCTTTTAGTAACTTCATAGACTTTATAACCATCTTATCAATTGTCTGATCATCGTAAAACAGATTCTTATAAATTGTGTCACTATCTATATCATATGTTTCATATTTGTGCTTTTCAATCTTTATTTTATTTAAAAGTCCACCCTTCTGCTCTTTATAGTGATGTCTTTGCACCCGCTTTATATTTGCTAATATCTCTCTTGCTATCTCTTCTAAAATAGTCTCTAAGGAGTTAAATAGAGTTAATAAATTTTTTAAATTATTTTCATGTATCTTATTAAAAGCATTGAGCATTATCTCCTCTTGGTTTTTTAAAATTGATTCTAAACTATCATAAACACCAACAATAGTCTCATACTCTTTTATTAAAATATCGCAAATTGAATTTAACTCTTTCTTAATGGTATACGCTTTGGACTCTATTGCAGCAGGTCTAATAACATCTTCAATAAAATCTAAGACAGCAGAGATGTTAGATTCTTTCATCTTTTTAAAATCATCTCTATTATCTCTATTTTTAATTATGTTTACTTCATCTTTAAATTCTCTAAACTCCTCTTCAAAAAAGTCTGCCATATCTAAATCTTCACTAATACTATCTTTAAACTTTTTTACAACATTTAAAGTTGCATCGCTTATTAAAACACTTTTTTGATTAGCTCTTGATTCTAATGCCTGTTTTGCAGATATTGGAATAACCTTAGCAAAAAAATCTGAAAACTTATCCTCTACATAAGCCATTGTTGTCTCAATTTGCTTATCTGTAAATTTATCTTTTTGGTTCAATACACACAAAGATTTATTTTTAAAATTTTTAAAATAGTGTTCTAAGATCTTAGCTTCACTAATTTTTCCAGCATTATCCATCAAAGTAAGCCAAATAATCCCCTCAACATCTCTTAAAACCTTACGAGTCGTTGCTGTATCATCTTCTGAAAGAGAGTTCAGTCCAGGAGTATCTACAAACGATATATCTTTTAAAATCTCCATAGGAGCGTAAATTGTCAAATATTTAATCTCCTCAACACTAAAGCGTTGATCTGTAAACTTTGCAATATTCTCAATTGCATGATACTCCTGTGCCCCACTTTTGTAAGTAACTTTTAACTTGTACTCTTGCCCATAATTAATGAAATTAACTTTTGAAGTGACTGGTGTTATACCAGTAGGTAAAATATCTTTTGTAAGAAGTGCATTTAAAAATGTAGATTTTCCAGATGAAAACTGCCCTGTGACAGCCACCTCCATTGGGTAACGAGCACGTCTTAAAAGTTTGTCGAAAAGATTTTTCAGTTGAATGGAGGGCAAAAACTTTTCAGCCAATAAAGCATCTTGAACTTTTTTAATAGTCCCTTCAATGCTATTTTCATAAATATACTTTTTCTCTCTATAAGTATCATGGTACTCTTTAACAAACTCTTCAACTAAGGTCATAGTTGAACCCTTTTTAAAATAGACTCTAATTTTTTTGTTTTTTTATGAATGTTAAGCTTCTCATCTTCTTTCTCATTCTCACTAATATCAACTCTTTTAATCTGCTCTTTTAAAACTTTCTCATTTTGTTCAAGTGCTCTATTCATCTCTTTTAACGGCTCACCTATATTTTCAAAAAAGCTATTTATAAGTGTATAACTTACACCTGAGGCTTTTTCTTTCATCTTCTCTTGCATACTCTCTAGTTCATCACTTAAAATATTTTGTAAACTACTATCAAAATCAGATATTTTTGAAAGTTTTGTCTTACTTACAACTGCACCAATTTTTGATACAAGTAAGTCACTGTTTGAAGCTGAAAAACTTTTATTAAAATGTTCACTAAATAGCTCCTGAACATTAAAGTTATCACTCTTTTTTGCTAATTTCAATCCATCATCTTGGTATTTTTGTTCAATATTCTGCGCAATAGTTTCTGTCTTTTTAATAAATTTATATCGGTAATCTCTTATAATATCTATAAGTCCATCTTTAAGTGCAGTATCTACTATAACTTTTATTCTAGCTATTGGTGGTGTTGATTTGTCTTTTTCAAGAGTGTACCGCACATCATCAACTAAACGGTTTTTTATAATGCTTTGAAGTGCAATAATTTCACTATCTAAAAAGCTTTCTAATGACTCTAAATATTTAGTAGCTGTACTTTTGTAAAAACTAATATCCTCTTCAAGTGCTCTTACTATTTTTAATTTATTCTTTTTTTCCTCTTGAAACTTTTGTAACTCATCTTCTAACTCATCATCATTTTTACCTAAAAGTTCTAATTGATAATTTAATGACTCTGTATAGCCCTCTACTATTTTAATAAGCCTATACTTTGCAGAATTTAAAAAAAGCTCATTTTTTTCACTTGTTTTTCCATAAAGAGTTTTATACAGATACTCCTCAATCTCTAAAATTCCAGTTTTCTCTAGTGTGTAACCAGCCTCTATTGCACTTTCAGCTTTACCCGTTCTATGAAGTAGTGCCATTTTCGCTGAGACACTCATGAATCTAAGAGAAGAGAGTATATTTTCTAATTGTGAACTTTTATTTAGCTCTAAAAGTTTAGTTTTTATGCTAGTTTTTGTATATTCAATTACTTCTTCTAAATCTTTTTTACTAACACTATCTGCTCTTGTAAGTACCACAAGTAACTTTGATACGTTTTGGTACAAAACAGCATCAATAATAAATTCAACATCTTTTTGCGTCGCACTTTGACCTACATTCATTAGATGCATCATCAAATCACAATTTGAGAGATACTCTTTTGTAATCTCTTCACGTTGCACTACTAAATCATCTAAGCCTGGTGTATCTACAATCTCAATTCCATCACTTAAAAAGTCTAAATTTGCACCAACCTCTACATACTTTACTAAATTGGACTTTTTATCACTTTGTACTGCTGAAGTGTACTGTGCTAAATCATCTACATCTATAATATCAACTTTTGACGTAGCTTGAATATACTCTTTTAGCTCACTACCAAAATGTTCAGATGTCTGTTCTACAAACTCTTTTAAAGAGGCTACTTCTTGCGCACTTTTTTCAATTTGTTGCCACTCTTTTTCACTCCAATAAAATACTTTTGCGCTAGGATTTGCATCGTAACTTATTACCGTTAAATTTGCCGTTTCAGGGATTGTAGACGTCCCTAATACCTCTTTGCCTATCAATGCATTTAGAAGAGTTGATTTTCCAGCATTCATTACGCCAGTAATTCCTATAGAGAACTTTTGAGTGTGCAGATAGTCATAAAATGTATCTAAATCATCTATATACTCTTGAGTTGTTATTAATACTTTAAGCTCATTTGCTAATTTTTCTAAATCTTGTTTACTACTGTTTTCAGGTTCAAATGTTGTTTCATACTCTTTTTCTTCAATAGTATCTTTTATGGGTTCAAACAGACTAAGTAGTTTCTCACTATTTTGAGCACTCAAAATTTCATTCTCTTTTAAATATAAAAAGTTTTTATTTAAAGTATTAAAGTCTTCACTCTTTAACATCTCTATTATGTTAAATTGTATCTGGTAAATATCATAAATATTTGTAGGTTTTTCATCAGTTAAACTAAGAGATATTTTTTCAAAACTTTTAAGTGCCAAAAACTTGCTACAGCTATTCCTATCAACTGTTAAAATTAATGCACTTACATCTAAGTCTAGTTCTTTTCTAATTTTAAATACATCTTTTTTATAAACATGGGTTCCATGATAAAGTAAAAAATAGTCACTTGTTAAATTCAAACATATTCCTTTATAATAAAATATTATCAGAAAGAGTTATAAATATGCTTATTCTTAATTTAAAGCAACCCGAAGGTTGCTAAAATTTTAGAGAATAGTAGTAATTAGTTAATAACTATTCCCAGTTATCTCCCAACCATCAGCAAATGGTGCTGAGTAGATTGTGTTTGTATAATCTAAACCATTATATCCACCTAGTAGATAAACTTTACTTTTCGTTACAACTGCTTGAGATACTGCAAGCGTTCCAGATAAACTTGTACCAGTTGCCCATGTACCAATAGTTCCATTAATATCAATTGGTGCGCTATAAACTATATTTGAATAAGTACTATTGTACCCACCTAATAGATAAACTCTATTTTTTGTTAATACTGCTTGAGAATTTGAAAAAGCTCCTGGTAAACTATTAACTTCAGTTGACCATGCTCCAATAGTTCCATTTGTATCAATTTGTGCGCTATAAACTATATTTGAATAAGTATTAGTGAACCCACCCAATAGATAAACTCTATTTTTTACTAATACTGCTTGAGAGTGTGAACAAGGTACTGGTAAACTGTTAACTTCAGTTGACCATGTTCCAATAGTCCCATTTACATCAATGTGTGCGCTATAGACCGTGCTTGTCTCAGACGAGCCATTGTACCCACCAAACATATAAATTTTATTATTAGTTACTACAGATTGAGAATATCCAAGTGAACTTGGTAAACTTGCTTCCGTTGACCATAAACCAATACTACCATTAGTATCAATTGGTGCAGAATAAACAATATTTGTATACGTTGACCCATTATATCCACCAAGTAGGTAAACTTTATTTTTTGTTACAACTGACTGAGAGAAAGAGAGTGCTCCTGGTAAATTGGCTTCAGTTGTCCATGTTCCAATAGTTCCATTTGTATCAATAGGAGCTGAATAAACTTCATTAGAATAAGCTGAATTAATAATACCACCTAATATATAAACTTTACTACTTGTAACTATTGATTGTGATGAACCAAGCGTCGCAGGCAAACTACCATCAACAGCCCACCCAGTAATATCACTAACAGTAGTAGGCTGATTAATATTGTGTTTATGATACTTATTCAAAGAAGAAAAAGTTTGTGTTGTAGTAGTTGTCTGTGATGAATTTACTACCTTCTCCCCCCGAGTC